>ENA-OPRX01000030-OPRX01000030.1-human-gut-metagenome-genome-assembly--contig:-NODE-30-length-110911-cov-64.139496_pt1 | contig 110911 bp, 159 predicted proteins | sample MGYA00241450_ERZ501892 | MGnify/ENA primary metagenome ERZ501892 (study PRJEB25962, sample SAMEA2042223) | human gut metagenome | biome: human gut; feature: human-associated habitat; material...
CAGGGATATTGATTTCTACGAGTTCCTCGCCCTTCACGATTCCGTCGCCACCGCATTCCTTACATTTGTTCTTGATGATAGTTCCCTCACCGCCACACTTTGTACAGGCAGCCTGGGTTTGCATCATGCCGAACATGCTGCGCACCGTCTTTAAGACATAGCCGCTTCCATGACATTCCGGACATGTTTCTGGCTGAGCACCACCTTCGCAACCTGTTCCGTGACATGCAGAGCAAGTTACATCCTTGCGAATCTTGAAGCGCTTGGTAACACCTGTTGCTGCCTCTTGGAGAGTCAGTTTTACTCTTACGCGAAGGTCGCCACCCTGGTAAACCCGCTTCTGTGAGCCGCCGCCGAATCCGCCGCCACCAAAGCCGCTGAAACCGCCGTGTCCGCCAAAGATATCTCCAAACATAGAGAAGATGTCGTTCATGTCCATGCTGGCACCACCGCCGAATCCGCCGAATCCACCTTGTGGGCCGTCGAAACCAAACTGGTCATACTGCTGGCGCTTCTGGGCATCGTGGAGAACTTCGTAAGCTTCGGCAGCTTCCTTGAATTTCTCTTCCGCCTCTTTGTTGCCAGGGTTGCGGTCTGGATGATACTTGATGGCTATCTTTCGATAAGCCTTCTTTATTTCGTCTTCTGATGCCGACTTGTCTACGCCCAGCACCTCATAATAGTCTCTCTTAGCCATTTGCTTATTTCAAATATTGAATTTTCTTGCAGAATTCTAATGGAATGTTCTGGATTTTGAAAAATAATTCTTGATATTTCTTTCTTACTGACCTACAGCTACCTTGGCATGGCGAATCACCTTGTCGTTCATCGTATAACCTGTCTGGACGCAGTCAATGATCTTTCCCTTCTTGTCATCGCCCATTCCTGGAACCATAGCAATAGCCTCGTGGAAATCTACATCGAAATCCTTGTCGTTGGTATCAATCTTCTTTACACCAAGACCTTCGAGTGTCTTTACGAACTTGTTGAAAATCATCTGGACACCTTCCTTGATAACCTTAGGATCTTCGCTCTTGTCAGCGATGGCGCGCTCAAAGTCATCGAGAATAGGCAGAATAGCAGCTACAGTCTTCTCGCCACCATTCAAAATCAGTTCTGCCTTCTCTTTGAGAGTACGCTTACGGTAATTCTCAAACTCGGCAGTCTTATAGAGCAACTGTTTCTTGAGTTCCTCTACCTCTTGCTGTGCTTTTGTTAAAGGATCAATCTCTTCTGCCTTCTTGTCAGCAGCGTCTGTATTGTTGTCACCTTCTTCTGCCTTGTTGTCAGTATTCTGATTTTCCTCAGTATTTTCATTTTGAGTTGTCTGCTCATTATTTTCGTTCTGAACAGTCTCCTGAACGTTTCCGTCCTCTATATTGATTTCTTTTTCTTTTGACATAGTCTTAAATTTTTTAAACATGATAATTCTTGTTATTGGTTGCTTGACAAAAAGTGTGCCAACCCGATTCTCATCGAATTGGCACTATTAAATTATAAGATAATTTGTGGTTGCTGTTTAAAACAGCAGAATAACTTTCTGTTTAGAATCCGTACATCTTAGCCTTCTGCTCCTTGATAGCTTCATCGTAGATATACTCATCATAAGACATGAGCTTGTCGATGGTGCCTGATGGAGTGAGCTCGATGATGCGGTTTGCCACGGTGTTGATGAATTCGTGGTCGTGGCTAGAGAAGAGGATATTGCCCTTGAAACCTACCAGGTTGTTGTTGAATGCCTGAATACTCTCCAGGTCCAAGTGGTTGGTTGGTGTATCAAGAATCAGGCAGTTGGCGTTCTGCAACTGCATGCGTGCAATCATACATCTCATCTTCTCACCTCCGGAGAGGACATTTACCTTCTTCAGTACTTCTTCGCCGCTGAAGAGCATTCTTCCGAGGTAGCCCTTCATGGCAACTTCGTTACCTGGACCATACTGGCTCAACCAGTCTACCAGGTTCTTGTCGCTCTGGAAGAATTCTGTATTATCGAGTGGGAGATAAGCTGTTGTGATAGTAACACCCCACTTGTAGTCACCTGCGTCAGCCTTTCGGTTGCCGTTGATGATTTCGAAGAGTGCGGTCATCGCCTTAGGGTTGTGAGAAAGGAATACTACCTTCTCGCCCTTTTCGATGTTGAAGTTTACATGGTCGAAGAGCACTGTTCCGTCTTCGTCGCATGCTTTCAGTCCCTCTACCTCCAGAATCTGGTTACCTGGCTCACGTTCCATCTGGAAGATGATGCCTGGGTATTTACGGCTTGAAGGACGGATTTCTTCGACGTTCAGCTTCTCCAGCATCTTCTTGCGGGATGTAGTCTGCTTACTCTTAGCAACGTTAGCTGAGAATCGGCGGATGAATTCTTCCAACTGCTTCTTCTTCTCTTCAGCCTTCATCTTCTGGTTCTGAGCCTGGCGGAGAGCCAACTGAGAACTCTCGTACCAGAAAGAGTAGTTACCTGCAAACATCGTAATCTTACCGAAGTCGATATCTACGGTCTGGGTACTTACAGCATCGAGGAAGTGGCGGTCGTGAGATACTACGAGTACGGTCTGTTCAATGTTGCTGAGATATTCTTCCAACCACTCAACTGTGTCGAGGTCGAGGTCGTTGGTAGGCTCATCGAGAAGAAGGTTGTCTGGGTTGCCGAAGAGTGCCTTTGCCAGCATCACGCGCACCTTCTCTGTATTAGAGAGTTCTCCAACGAGTTTATCGTGGCGGTCTTCCTTTACACCGAGGTTCTGCAGAAGTTGTGCGGCATTACTTTCTGCCTCCCAACCATTCATTTCTGCAAACTTGAGCTCCAACTCAGCAGCGAGGTTACCATCTTCTTCTGTCATCTCTGGCTTAGCATAGAGGCGCTCGCGCTCCTTCATGTTTTCCCATAATGGCTGATGGCCCATCAGAACGGTATCCATCACGCGGAAATCGTCATATTTGAAGTGGTCCTGTTCCAAGACAGAAAGTCGCTCGCCTGGTCCCATTTCTACTGTACCCTTGTTTGGTTCAAGGTCGCCGCTGATAGCGCGGAGGAAAGTAGATTTTCCGGCACCGTTAGCACCGATGATACCATAAATATTACCATGAGTGAACTTGAGGTTTACATCCTTGTAAAGCACTCTCTTTCCGAATTGGATCGCAAGATTTTGTACTGTAATCATTCCTTTTTATTATTCTGTACTTTTATTTTTGTTTTTTTATTACTACTATTAATGCCTTGAAAGAATCGAGTTGTTAGTCTAGACTTTTCAAGAAACGCTCACCCTGCGGAGTACGAAGCCAAATAGCAAACCCCAGTGCAGGTACCAATATAATGGAAAATATAATTGTTAAACCTTCTCCCATGATTTTACTTTTTAATTAATACCTTATTAGCAATATATGCAAAAAGCCAAGTAAGGAATAAACCAATAATTATACTGGTAATATTGAAGATTTTTAATTCGCCATCAGAATATATCGTGACGGCATTACCTGCAACCATGACCAAGAAACATGTCTTGGCAAGGTCGTAGAAAAACTTTCCGAGACATTCTCGGGCAGTTTTGTTTCTTTCTTTATCTTCTCTTTGCGTCATTGCAATTTCTGTTATTCTGCTGCAAAATTACAAAAAAATATTTGAAACACAATGATTTATTGGCAAAAGTTACTAATTTTTAGTTAAAAACATGGTGGCTTTTTGTTATTTTGCAGAAAAGTCTTACTTTTGTAGACTGAAACGGAGAAAATGCAGCATTGATTCTGTGTTTTTCATGTTAAGAAAATGATATCGATAACAATATGAGACAACAAAATAGAAAAGGAAATTTTAATAAGCATACCAATAATGCTTATGGCTACGGAAACCCAAATGAATATGAGCATTACAAGGTAGAAAAACCTGCTCCGTTGCTGGAATGGCTGATGGAGAATGTGAAGGGACCTAGCAAGACCAAGGTGAAGCAGACTCTGCAGGGTAGGGGAATCAAGGTAAATGGCAAAACCATTACCCAGTTTGATTATGTCCTGAAGCCGGGTATGAAGGTGAGTGTGAGCAAGACAAAGAAGAATCAGGAGGTATTTAAAAGCAGATACCTTAAGATTGTTTATGAAGACAGATATCTGATTGTTGTCGAGAAAAACATTGGTATCTTGAGTATGGCAGCCGGTCATTCTACTTTGAATGTGAAAACGGTGCTTGATGATTATTTTCATAAGACTCGCCAGAACTGCCAGGCGCATGTAGTACACCGCCTGGACCGTGATACTTCGGGCTTGATGATTTATGCCAAGGATAAGCAGACGGAGTTGGCTTTGGAGGATGATTGGCATCATAATGTGTACGACCGCAGATATGTAGCTCTGGTTTCCGGAGAGATGGAAGAAGATGAAGGTACCGTTGCCAACTGGCTGAAAGATAACAAGGCCTACATTACTTACAGCAGTGATACGGATAATGGCGGCAAGTATGCTGTTACCCATTTCCATACATTAGAGCGTACCACGGCTCATTCTCTGGTGGAGTTCAAACTCGAAACGGGCCGTAAGAATCAGATTCGTGTTCATACAGCTGATATGGGGCATCCGGTGTGTGGTGATATTAAGTATGGTAATGGTGATGATCCATGCCAGCGCTTGTGCCTGCATGCCTATGTGCTGTGTTTCTATCATCCCGTAACGCATCAGCCTATGGAATTTGAAACTCCGATACCGGCTGAATTCCGCAGGGCGTTAAAGAATGATCGTTAATAGGGTGATGAATACAGATTGGTAGTTTATACTATATAATAATGTGATATGAATGATTTTGGATATTATGCGCTGGTATTGGTAGTCCTTGTTGTAGGACTGTTTGTCTTAAAGAAGGTGGCTACCTGCATGATTAAAGCAATGGTAGCTGTTGTTATGATAGCCGTGCTGGCAGTTCTTTACTGGCTCTTCTGTTGATAGTAGAGTTGTATGATGATGACGGGATAAGATTTTAGATATTTTTGATTGGTAAATTGGTTGCAGTTGTCTGGGTGTAAACTTTGGATGGCTGCAACTTTTTTATATTGATATTTAAAGAGATATAAAGTGATATTTAAAGGTGATATTAAATGGTAGGGAGGAATAAATAACAAAAAAGAGCATTCCTGTTAAGAAATGCTCTTTTTGTACACCCTTAGGGATTCGAACCCTAGACCCACTGATTAAGAGTCAGTTGCTCTACCAACTGAGCTAAGGGTGCAACTATTTGTTGGTGACTCCGCAAGGATTCAAACCTTGAACCTCTTGATCCGTAGTCAAGTGCTCTATTCAGTTGAGCTACGGAGCCAAAACCGTTTGTTTCAGTGAAGCTTTGATAGGAGAGTGACTCCGCAAGGATTCAAACCTTGAACCTCTTGATCCGTAGTCAAGTGCTCTATTCAGTTGAGCTACGGAGCCAATTCTTATCTTTTGTACACCCTTAGGGATTCGAACCCTAGACCCACTGATTAAGAGTCAGTTGCTCTACCAACTGAGCTAAGGGTGCAACATTTAAAAGCCTCATTTCTGAATTGCGAGTGCAAAGGTACTACTATTTTTTGATTCCACCAAATTTTTTCGCAACTTTTTTCGAAAAAAATCAATTTTTCTTTATCTTGAAGGTTCCTAATGTATGTCTATACCCCTTCTTGTTGATGCTTACCACGCGGTAGGTACCCTCCTTTAAGTTTCTAACATCTAGCGTGTTATCTTTTGCATGGAGGTACAGAATATCGCATCCTTGCAGGGTTTCGACCATCAGAACGTCAAAGACGAGATTTTTGGTGGTTTCTGCTAGATATACCTTCTTTCCGTCACCTTCGAGTAATTTCGCAGCTCCTGTGTTTTTGGCAAAAAGTGGATTCTCTTCCTCTTTTTCTTGGGTTGGCTGGCTTTCGATGCCATATCCGTCCATTGAAGTTACGGCAACAAACAGATGTTTTGCATCAGGATTTTCTATTTTGAACGAATTTCCTATGATTCGTGCGGCAACCAGGTTGCGTGCATCGGTGATGTCAACCGGATATTTCTTGCTCGCGTATACATTATTATATATATAAGGGGTTGCTATTTTAGTGCCATCCGTATAGTTTGAAGGATTGCTCCAGGAAACTGATACCTTGTTATCAGTGGTGATTACGGATAATTGTTGTGGCTGTTCCGGTTGGTTCTTGCTTGCCCAAGTCATCGGCGGAACCAATGAAGGGCATGGATTGAAACGTTGGGTAAAGTTGAGAATACCCTGTTTGTTGTCCAGGAGGAACTTGTTTCTGAAGAAAGCATATCCCATTCCGAGGTTTCGGATGTGATACATTTCTGCCGTCACGTCATTGATGTTCCACTTTCCTTCTTTCGGATCGAGAAAGTAGATGCCCAGTCCTGGAACCACAATCTTGCCATGGCTCTGTTCCTGCCAGTCGATGGCAAACGGATAGAAGTGTTCGTTCTTGAAATACATCATAGGGAAGAGCTCGTCCATCAGACCGCTCTTGAGCCAGCCCTGTGCATCCTGGCAGACCTTCGTGTATGCATTCCAGCCAAAGCTCCGGTATCTGCTCAGGTCATCATACTTTCCTACAGGTGAGCAGCTCATTTTTACCCAAGGTTTTTCTGCCTTAACTGCATCGTGAATCTTTCTTACGATGTTGGTGATATACCGGCGTCCCTGTTCCCGGCTCACTTTGATGTTCCAGGTTTCAGGGTAACGGATGTAATCGAGGTGAATACCGTCTACATTATATTTATGTGTAATTTCCCTGCAGATGTTTGCCAGATAATCACCTGTCCGACTGTTTTCCGGATCCATGTATCCGTCGGCTCCAATCTTCTTGATGAGTTTCGGCATCTTCTGTCTGAGGGTTTTGCAGCCGAGTGCGTTCCATTTTCCTACAGGGATGGTTACTACCCAGGCATGCAGTTCCATACCGCGCTTATGGCATTCGTCGATGGCAAATTGCAGGGCATCATAGCCCGGACTTCTGCCCGGAAATCCTGACAGACATCCATCCCAAGGTTCGTATGCCGACGGATAAATCATGGTACCTCTTACGCGGGTCTGTATCAGTACGGTATTGATTTTAGCCTGCTGTAACCGGTCTAGTATATCCGTCAGTTCCTTTTTCTGCTTTTCGGCAGAATAAGAAGACTGGGCATAAGAGTGTGGCCAGTCGATACCTCCTATGGTTGTCAGCCATACAGCTCTTACTTCATGTTTCGGCACCTGGTTATTGAACACGATACTCTGGGCTTTTGCGGCCAAAACAGAGCATAAAACGATAAAAAATATCTTAAATCTCTTCATAATCTTACAATTTGGCAACAAAGATACCAATATTTTTTTTGTATCAGTATGGTGTAGAATAACCTATTGGTAACCAAATCGTTACGCTTCCTATTAAAATGCGTTTGCACGAAATTTGCATGTTTTACGTATTTTAACGTTACTTTATGGTAATGCAACAACGCACTCTGTACCATCCTCTAATATCAGAAACATCAACAGTAAAGTCTGCAAAATTAGGGTTTACGGAGCGGCATATAACCTTCGTATCATCACCCTTTGCTTGGAATACATTCTTAATGATAGCTCCGTTTACTGTATCGAGCACATAGGTGTTGCCCCATTCAATGAAAGCCTTCTCGTTAATCTTCTGCACAAGAACCTTACTACCGCTTGGGTACTCTGGCGACATACTATCCCCCGTGACTGAGATTGCCATCGAAATATTCTCAATAGGAGAAATCATCATTTCGCAATCATGCTTCTTTATCTGATACTCGAAATTGTTTGGTGTACCACCTTGCGCTGCAACGGGAAGAAGCGGTACTTTATAGAATTTGCCTTCCTCCTGTAGCTTATCGGTGTTAGTCATAAAACCCTCACCCGTTTCTAACCAATCAGCATTAATATCAGGGAAGACCTCTGAAACAGCTCTCTTTGTCTTCAATGATAATTTATCTGTATTATAGAAATGACTGATGCTCACACCAATCTTTTCCTGAAACTGAGCCATTGACATTCCCTTGTGCTCAGCCACCTTTTTTGCTCTTTCCAATAGTTCACCCATACGTTTATATTAATTATTATTAAAATATTAATAGAAAATAATAGTATCTCAATTTTTTTTATTAATTTTGCGGTGTAATTATAAAACACCGATATATCTCGGATGCAAAGATAATAATTTAATATTAATTTCTATATAAATTTATAGTTAAATATGGTTATTAAATCTCAAAAAGAAAAAGAAAGCTTGGTAGTTCAATCAGTTGAGAACTACATGAAGCAAGGTCTCAAGAAGTCTGAGGCTGTGCGGCGTACAATGAGTGACTTCAAATATGCGTGTGAGGCTAGCATCTATGGCATTCTCAAACGCAACAAGGAGAAAGGAGGTAACGATGATAAACGAACCGCCTGATGTGAAGCCGAAAGGTAGATATTCGGTTAAGGAGACTGCTGAAAAGTTACGAGTTAGTGCAAACACTATCTATCGGTACATTAAGGGTGGATTCCTTAAGAGTATTGTAAGACCGAATGGGCAGGTAGCTATCGCAGGGTCTGAGATTACTCGATTCTGGGGTGGCGAGTATATATAATATATAATAAGGTGTAAATATGGAAAAGGAGATACAAGAAGCAATCACATTATTAGAATCCCAAGGTTACGAGATTATTCCACCACAATCTATCTCTGTTATAAATGAAGAGTTTGAAAAATGGTGGAAGATGTATGGTAAGTGTGTCGGCAAGCAGAAATGCTTAAAAAAGTGGATGCACATGACTAAGAAGGATAGAGCCGCTTGTATGGCAGCTACGCCACGATATGTTGCATCAATCACTCAGAAAGTATATCAAAAACACCCTCTTACTTATCTTAATTCCCGTGCTTGGGAGGATGAAATATATTCTGAGTATGACGAAGTACAGCAACAACAGCAGCGAACAGAGCTTAATTTCGCAAGAACAGCAGCAGAGGTCTTTAACGCTGATTAATTTCGAAGAGTGGGTAGAAACCAATTATCCTTTAATCAGTAATCGAAAAGAGCCAGTATATTCACTAACTTCAGCTCTTGAAGATACCAATACATTAGCATCTTTAGATAATGATTATGGAGAAGGGTTCGCTCTAAAATGGGTGAAAGCTCAGTTATTAGATACCTTTAGACTTCTCGGTGCTGGTAGTTCTGTTAATAGCCTTCAAATTGTCTTTATGGCAAGACGAATAAGAAGTATCTATTATTATCTATCTCCTAGCGAACTTACCTACTTTTTGGAATCATTGGTAGGTGGAGGATATGGAAAGATATATGTAGGTAATACTATTAATCCGCAGAACTTTATGGAAGCTCTAATGAAATTTGATTCCGAAAGAGCAACTAAGCTATCTCAGATAGCTAATGAAACCAATAAGGAGCGAAAGAAGAATGTAAAAGCTGATATTGATACCGTTAATGCTATCTGTAATAAGATACGCAAGGAATTGACTATTAAGCTTATGGGTTCTAAGGCTGGAAATGAATACAAATCGTTTAACGTTAATAAAAGCAACAATGAAAATTGAAATCAAATCAATGACTTTACAGAACTTCAAGAAGGTTCGGAGTCAAGAAATTAACTTTAGCCACAATATGGTTATTAGTGGCGCAAATAAAGTAGGCAAGACAACTATCTATGATGCCTATCTTTGGGCAATCTTCGGCGTTATCAGCAAGAAGAATGCTACCGTACAACCTCTTGATATTAATAATGATGTTATTCATCATCTTGAAACCTCTGTCACTGTAGTACTTAACTACAATGATGAGCGAGAGGTTAAGGTACAGCGTATCCTTACTGAGAATTGGGAGAATAAGGGTACAGCAGATGAGAAGTTGCAAAGTACTACACAAGAGCGACTTATTAATGACGTTCCTCTTTCACAAAAAGATTTTAACGTCAAGCTCGAAGAACTTTGTCCGCTCAAAAGATGGCTCGTTCAGTCTAATATCAACATCTTTATGTCTTATAAGGTTGATGACCGCCGCAAAATGCTTATGTCGTTGGCTGGCAAAATCAATGAAGAAGAATTGATGAAGCCTTATCCTATGGTGTATAAGGGCGTAATTGAAGAGAAGAAAGAACTCTCCGATATGCTTACACAGCAGAAGGCAACAAAGAAGAAAGCGGAAGAGGAGTTAGATTTGATACCTGCAAAGGTTCAGGCACAAGAGGCTCTAAGAGTTGATGCCGATTTTACTGCTCTCAAAGCACAGAAGGCAAAGATAGATACTGATATTGCTGCTATAGATGCGGCATTGGAGGGGACGACTGAGAAAGACCCTGCTATGGAAGAGTACCTTAATAAGTTGCAAGCGCATAACGTAAAGGTTGCGAATGCACAGAAGGTATGGCAAGATGCTAAGATTAAGGCGATTGATGAGCTTACGAAGAAGATTTCTACGGCTTCAACGAAACTCAATGACGCTAAATCTGCATATACTACAAATATGGAGACCAATACAAAATACAAGGTTTCCTTGGCAGAGGTCACTATTAATTTCAATAACAAGATTAAAGAGTGGAATGATGCTAACGAAAAGAAATTTAACTATAAGCAAACAGATGTTTGTCCAGTTTGTGGTCGTTCTTATACGGACGAAATGAAGGCAAAGGAATATGATAACGCCGTTGCCGAGTTCAATAAGAATAAGTCTGATGAACTCACGAAAATACAGAATGAGGCTGCTCAGATTAAGCAACAGATGAATGTCCTCAAAGGTAATATTAATACCTATGAGCAGATTACCAAGGCACAAGATGAGGATAAGGTAAAAAATGCCCAATCTGAGTATCAGAAATTAATTAACGAGCGTACAGAGAAGCAGAACCAAACTTGGGAAGCTGCTGCGGAAAAGGTGGTCTTTGATAAAGACCTCGCCGATATTGAAGCAATTAAGCCTGTTGTGAAGGTTGATGCTACAATCGAAGAGAATAAGGAGAAAAAGAAGCTCCTTGTTTCTCAACGTGACGAGTTAGTTAACAGAATCGCAGGTGAGGAGACCAACAAGCGTATTGATACAGAGAAAGAAAAGCTCAATCATCGCTCTGTTGAGTTATCTCAGATTATTGCTGATTGTGGTGAAGTTATCAGCCAAATCAAAGCTTACAAGAAGGCAAAGATTAATCTTGTTGAGCAAAAAGTGAATTCATATTTCTCACTCATTCGTTGGAAGTTCTATCAGCAGAATAAGACCAATGACGATGAGAAGGAAATCTGCACCGCTATTGATAAGGATGGTATTGACTACGATAATACGAATGATGGAACTGTTATTGATATGGGCGTTGATATTATCAGCGGTATATCTAAGGCTTCAAATATCTTCGTACCTTTGTTCGTTGACCGCAAGGAATCAGCAGAATACATCGTGCCCGTTGAACAGCAGATTATCTACTTGCAATGCATCTACGGTCAGCCTTTGGAGATAAAATCAATTTAATAACTTTATAACATAGAAATTATGGCAGAAAATGGAATCGTGGTTTCACAGCCACAAGTTAGCGGACTTAATATGTTCGCAAATCAAGAAAGTTTTAATACTGGTTATAAAATGGCGCAGATTTTGTCTTCGTCAACAATTATACCAGATTCATTCAAGGGAAATATCGGTAACGTAATGATTGCAATTGATATTGCACAAAGATTGCATACAAATCCACTTATGATTATGCAAAATATGTCAGTAATTTATGGTATGCCTTCTTTCTCTGCTAAATTCCTTGTTGCTTGTATCAATGCAAGCGGATTATTCGCTACACCTCTCCGGTATGAATTTGTTGGTGAGCAAGGAAAAGACAATTGGGGCTGCTATGCTTATGCAATAGACAAGCAAGGTGAAGTACTAAAAGGCTCTACAGTTACTATCCATCAAGCTAAGATTAAAGGTTGGTATGATAAGAAAGGTAGCAACTGGCAAGCTGACCCAGAGCAGATGCTTCGTTATCGTGCTGCTACAAGATTTCAGAGTGCCTATTGCCCTGAAATTACTTGCGGACTTGCCGTTAAAGAAGACTTGGAGGATGGCGATTATACTGAGGTTACCGCTAATAACGTTGAGCAGCTTTCTGCCGAAGAGAAGCTCGCACAAGCTCAGCAGCAAGAGGAACAGCAAGCCAATACTCAGTCGCTCGATATGAATAACGGCGAGAATAAGGAAGAAAATAAGGCTGCTAATAATTCCCCAAGTGATAAGCAGGAAACCGCTCAGACCGCAGAAAATGCGGCTCAAACCAAGTCTAAGGCAAAACCGATGGGTAAGCAGGAAATGCCTGATATTTTTAAGCAGCAGTAGAACAGATAGGAGAGGGAGAAATCTCTCTCCTATATATAATAAGGTATAGAATATGCAATTAATTACATTAGGTAGTGGAAGTTCTGGTAACGGGTATATCCTACAGAATGATGATGAAGCACTTATCATTGAGTGCGGTATGCCGTTGAAAGATGCCGTAGAAGCACTTGGAGGAAACCTTAGAAAAGTTGTCGGCTGTTTGATTACTCATAGTCACGGCGACCACGCAGGGTTTATTCATCAGTATGCACGACCTTTTAATGTCTTTGCTACCAAAGGTACTTTGGAAGAAAAAAAGGTAAAGGATGGCGATTTTCATTATAATGCCATACCGATGTTGAAGGAATTTCGTATTGGTAACTTCGTTATCAAAGCATTCGATACAGTTCACGACACAAAAGAACCTTGCGGCTTTATCATCTATCATCCCGATATGGGAGATATGCTTTTCCTTACGGATAGTCATCATATTAAGTATAAGCTATCTTTCCCACTTGATTATATTCTTATAGAATGCAATCACATGGATTCTTTAGTTGATAAGAGCGTAAAAGAAGGCATTATTCCTAAAAAGGTTGGAATTAGAGCAAAAGCTACTCACATGAGCTTGGAAAGATGTCTAAACTGTTTGAAAGAGAATAAGCTTGAAAGAACGAAAGCCGTTGTGCTTATTCATATGAGCGCAAATAATGGTGACGCTAAATTATTCTCTTCAGAGGTAGCGAAAGCCACGGGTAAGGCGGTTCATGTTGCAAAGAAAGGATTCTCATTGGAGCTGATAAAATGAAAACTCTTGAAGAAATGTCGTATTTACATATCATAAAGCAGTTAGAAGAGGAAGTAAGAAAGCTTACCGATGAAAATAAGTTATTGCGTGAATCAATAAAACGTTATTTATATGAAAAAAGAGAATGAAGAGCCTTGTTGCGGTAATTGCGTTTCATTTACTAACGAAAGTGTTTATGGTGATGGCTTTTGCTGCGATAAAGAAGAATGTACAGATTGTGGAAAATGGTGTAATAAACATAAATACAGATAATTATGGTAATAGAAGGAAAACAAGTTAAAGAATGGGTAGAACGTGCCTATAACAATGCCGTAAAACACGGATGGTACGAAGAGAAGAAGCCTACGGCACACTGGGTTATGATGATTAGCACAGAGGTTACGGAAGCCGTTCAAGCTGACCGCAAGGGACGTTGGATGGATAACCTTGATAAAAGTGGGCTTGATTGCGTTATCGCTAACGACCACCACGGAGGTTTGGTTGAAAAATTCTACGGCGAACATATTGAGGGAACTGTTGAGAGTGAATTGGCAGACATCTGCATTCGTTTATTTAGCCTTATGGGGTTGAAAAACGTGAAGTGTAGAACGGAATATACAACCGATGAAGAAAATGTAGAACTCTGTGAAACAAGAGATTTTACAGTTAATGCGTACTTCATTTCAAGAGGTATCTTAAACTTTACTACCTCTAATAATCCTTTGCTCTGTGAAGCTTATTTTAATGATATAATCGTTGCTACCTTTGAATGGGCAGAATCACTAGGTATCGACCTCGTACAGCACATTAATCTAAAGATGCGCTATAATGAGACCCGTGAGTATCATCACGGAGGCAAGAAGTACTAAAAAAAATAAGGCGGCTGCTCATCACGAGTAACCGCCTTTGTTATCCAACAATCTTATAACCAAAAAACTAAAACCTATAAATATTAGTAACTATTGAAAATGTCTTATCTTTTTCTATTTTTATATATTGCCAAAAATATCATACCTACTATGAAGAGAAGCACGAATACCGCCGTAACCTTACCTAATCGATAGAATACAGCATCTATTTTATTCATCGGCTTCTCTATATACACGGGATATGGAACAGAATCTTGTTTAGCTTTATCTAAGGAATCGATTTTGAGTCGATACTTGCTTAGACTATCCTTATATGATTTATAATAAGAAATACTATCTCTGAGCTTCTGTACGAATACCTCTGTATAGTTATGGCTCTCGTAGTGATATTTGGCTTGTCTGAGAATATTACCATCTTTATCAACCATTGTAGAAGTGCTATCTCTAATATGGTTTGTTTCAGACTTGCTATTTTCTTTTAGCTCACTTTGAGTTCTCTGATAGAGTTCAAAGGTCGCTGAAAGTTTAGCATTAAATATCGAATCCCAATGTGACTGCTTATCGCTGATATAAGTCTGTCGGGTAACCACCTTCGGGGTAGCCGTACACCCGATAACTATCTGCGTCATAAGAAACAGAAGCATTGAAATTGATAAACAATAAAACAAATCTTTAACCCATTTCATAAGCTTATATATTAAAGGCTCTCAAAGCTCTCTTCCAATATTTGGTTCTGCTCGCCAAGCCGTTTGTTCCACCATTGATTTTTTTTGTAACCGCTTCAATATCATTCTTGTCAGCTACGGCATTCAATCCTCTTGTCAGCCAATACCACATACCGCTCTTTACTGCTCCTCTCGGTTGTTCCAAGAGCTTTGGCGCAGCCACAACATTACCTTTGCAGTACTTTGAGTTCGTGTATGCTTGATAATTCGCCCTTCCTGTTAAATGCAAGAAGCCACGACCTTTATATCTGTAGCCGTCACCCTTTTGAGTATTGCCCAACATCTTTGCGAGCCTACCAACCTCATACTTATGGCAATAGTCAGCATTACCAATTTCTCGCATGTGTACCAACTCTGCGGTTTCGTGCGCCACTTGCGCAAGGAAATGTGCCATGCGAAGTGGAGTATTTATATTAAAGGCATCTGCATAGTCGTTGATATAAGGAAGATATGTATCTATCCTTTCTCCAGCTTTCGGCATGATGGCTCTCATTTGTTCTTTTGTTACTTTCATCCTTTATCCTCCGTTGCTTTAAATCCTTCTTCTAAGGCATCACCAACGCCTTCACTCTTAGATTTTGCAAGAGCTACAACAAAGGCTTTGATGAACCCAATTATTGTCTTTTTCTCTACTGATACGCCACGAACAAATAAGAAATGTCCTACTATGCTTGGGATTTCTATTCTTATCGCAATAAATGCAGTAACAACCCATCCACCCCAAATATAATCAATATCAATCTGCGGCAATAAAGCTCTACCAAGAGATACACCTACCATTATATAGATAAGGTAGTCCACAAATTTATTTATAGTTCTGCGCCTTGCCCGTGACGCTCTGAACTCATATCTATCAGCAAGGAGAGGGCTCTTGCTTTCTAAAGCATTTTTATGTCGAAGGCTACTTTCTTCACAACCAAAGCGATAGTCAGCAATGATAAGTAGAACGATAGCAATGAGCATCCATCGGGTATCGAGTAACATACAACTTAACTCATTCCCGAATAGCATCATCCCTGCCGCTCTTGTCCCCGTATTTCCTACTTGTCCTACCATATTTTGTTTTTGATGCAAAGATAGCTTTTAAAATCGAAAGACAAAAGAAAATAGATAATCGGGTGTAAACAAATAAAGAGGAACTTACCAAAAGCTCCTCTTTACAAATGATTCAAACAGTATATCTACTTCAAAAAGTATTCTCTTATATTATATACGCCATCCTTATCTTTCAGTAGGTCAATGGCTAATTTGTAGGCGTATTCTACAAGTTCTTCCTCATTTATATCAGAAAGAGATTTCTCGCCCTTTATCATGGCAATGGTCTCTCCGTGGTCGCTTATTACTTGATTCATGGCTATATACAGCGCATAATCATTGTAATATGGCTTATCCTCCATACATAAGCCCAACTTCTCCATTTCGTCCAACCATCCTTGCATATTCCAGGTTGCTTCGGGATTCATCTTACCGATAATATCCAAAGCCTCATTCTTGGTGAGATAGTTTTTCCATTTTATGGCGCAAAGCTTATCAAGATACTCTTGCGCAAGCTCTGGGTGCTTTGCTGCCATATCATTCATCATGCAGCGCATGGTGTCTCCAAATGTGTGCATGTACTTTACGTTTGTTGATGAAGCCATCATTCCGTACAGCTCATCAAACTTACTCATAATGTCTTTTGTTTCCATATCTTGTATATTTTTTAACCTATTATCAAATCTTTCAACTCTACAAAGTCCTCCTCTGTGAAGTTGATACTTCGCTTGCTACCAAAGAGAATAGCAGTAGCAATTCCATCTGGCAGGTCAATAGACACAACTCCTTTGTCGATATGTCCGTGTATAAAACCTACATCGAATTTGTAATCTTCCACGGATTTTAGCATCTGCATCATATCTTCAAATATCGTGTTGGCATCTATGTTGCCGTCTTCATCGGCGATGAATAGGGTAGCGTTGTCAATGCTCTTGCCCCAACTATCTTTGTGCTTGGCGATGATGTTGTGCGCCGCACGTTTCATGTACACTGATGGTATGGCGAGCATCTGGTTAGCCTTAACCATATCGTCTATTCTAGCATCTGCCCACAAATCAAGCGATGTAAGCAGTTTCTCTTTCAATTCTGTTACGTTCATTTCTTAGTTCCTCCCTTCTTTGTCCCTTGAACCATAGCGAGATACTCTTGCCACGTTTTATCACTATGATTTGTCATATAGTCGTTAAGCATAGCGGTTTTCTGCTCTTCCGCCTGTGCTACTTCTTTTCTCAGTCGTTGCATCAAAGACAAATGTTTCTTTAATGCCTCCTGTCCTTGCTGAGTGCTTTCGATACGAGGGCGTATAATGCGCAATTCCTCGTCTTGCACTAGCTTAGACACATATTGCAAGCTATTGACGTATTCCTGATTCTGCATCAAGTACTGACGTTGTGCGCCTGTAAGATTGTCTTCAATCTTATCAATCTCATCCCATAAAGGGGTGGAAGACTGCTGCGCTTGCATGTTGATAGATGCTCGTTTCTGCTGTATTGCTTCGTACATCTTCTGTAGCTCGGCATCCATCATCTGTGGTTGCTGCTGATTTGTGCCCATATCCAATAATGGGCTGTTACCAAAATTCATCATAACAATCAAATATCTTTAAAGTTGGTGATATATTATAGAGAGGTGAGAGGGCATCCACCAACGAGGGCAAACACCCCTCACCAACTCATTTCTTTTTAGTCCTTTTTACAGACTTTCTTGCTCTGTTACGCTCCTGTAGTGGGAGTAGAAGGAGCAGTGCAGTTACAGCCATAGCTGCCGTAACCAGTAACTACTGGTGTAGATGGGAGCACAAGCTGACCATCAATCTTGCGGCAGCACTTCTCGTTAACGTAAGCCATCATAAGCTTCTCCTTGTAAGGAGTGAGGGCTTCCATCACGGCTACCTTCTTGTCGAGGTCGCTATACTTTGCTTGCAACGCATCGTACTGGTCTCTCTGATTCTTGTACAAGCCAAAATCTGCATCAATCTGAGACTTGTAAAGACCGAACTCAGCCTGCATTGCACGGCGGTTCTCGGCGTTGATAGCATCGTTAGCACCCTTATACATAGAGAACTTCTCAGCGATGTCTGTCTCTCGCATAGCGTAGAACTTGTTAGCGGTGTCGAGCTTCATACCGAACATGTAGGTAAGCAACTTCACCTCATCATCGCATTCCTTCTCCATTACCTGCAAGGCAGTTGGCTGATTTGAACTTGCGTTAGCCCCATAGGCGTTGATGTTCACGTTCTCAGGCATATTGCTGCCACCGAGTGAACCAAACACACTGCGGTTGTTACCGCCAAGCAACCAAGCACCAGCACCGAGTGCTGTGCCGATGATACCAAGGGTAAGACCAGCATTACCTGTAGCCTTAGAAGCATAATCGTCATGCTTTTTCCCCTCTTCGTAGATTTTCTTCTCTACGACCTTTGCATCTGTCATTTCCATTATACAATCTTTTTAAGTTATCCTTAATATTAACTAACACTATTGTAACGTTACGGATGCAAAGGTACAAAGAATAGGGTAGAGTAAATATAACTCTATCACACTTTCTTTTAGTGATTGATTATCAGGGATTTAAGGTGATAGGAGGTAGTATCATAAATAATAAAAAAAGAGAGGCAGTCACTTACCTCTCTTACTCTTAATGAAGTGCAGAATATCCCACTTCTTCCAATATCGGGTGTGCCCACGTTTCTTGCATTCGCCATGGGGCAAATCGCCCCTAGCCACCATTCTGTTAAGGGTAGCATCAGAAACGCGCAATTTTTCCTTGACCTCCTCGGTGCTCATCATAGGATTGAGCATATCTGGAATGATGTCACACAATCTATCTAGGTCATCATCACTCATACCGCAGGCGGTGATTTTCTCACCATTTCTCTGCTGCTCATCAGCCTTAAAGCAAGCATCACTGAGCGACTTTAGAGCCGTTCCGAGCAACTTATAATTCAATATCTTTCCCATATCTTATGCACAAATTTTACGTCCTAGTTTCGTATCATTAACAAACATTCTAGCAAAGTTATACAAATAGAATATAGTTGTCACGACCATGACCGTAAAGCATGAATCCACCATATCTTTAGTTGTGTACCAACTCCACTCTACAATATGAGCCGCATTGATGCCTAAGAAGTATATAAATGGAATGCGATACCACTGGCACAAGAAGAAAAATCTACTTGCAAGTATCGTCACCATCGGCAGGACGTAAACCATGAAATAAATAAAGATATAGCAAGGCATATTTTCATTATAGGGGATAAACATCTCACGGGGATGCTGAGAGAACTCCCAAATGCCGTATGCGTGGAAGAACATAATAATGATAGGCACATACTTGCAGAACCAGCGGAAGAACTTTAATATTCTCCTGCTATACCGATTACCATGCTTCTTAAGCATATCCATCAGCTCGGTAACGTCCACATTATTCAATAGCCGTTGAACTTCGGCTTCGTCTTCTTTAGTCATAATTTGCTAATTTATAGGGTTGATTTAAATAAAATGATGTTGCAAAGATACTCTTTTTTGCACAAAATCATCGGAAATGAGAATATTTTTGTGTTAAACTTTATAAAAAGTAACAATCTGAAAGTAGATGGCTGCAAAAATAGCGTTAGAACGGCTTCCTTGCCAAATTCTAACGCTATCAGTGTTTATCCTATCACAACCTCAAGGCTCTCCATATCAGCGAACTTCAAGCCGCAATCTTTCGCTGCCTTGAACAACTCCTTCTCGTCAACTGCCTCGATGGCTACCTCTACCTCCTTGTCGGCAAGCTCCTTGAAGTACTTCTCTGTCTTCTGCTTCTGATTGTAGAAGTACTGATTGACCTCCGCAAACTTGGCTGAATCGTCCTTGTTATATTCGTAGCCCTCATCGGCGTGCTTCTGCTCTAGCTGCTGGCACTCCTGAAGCTTGCGCTGCATCTCCTCGAACTTATCGTCCTTCATGCTCTCCTGTGCTTCCTCCACATCCTTGTCGTAGGTATCGGCTACGTGGCGCAGAGCCTTCATATTCTTCCAAACTCGCATAGCGGCATCATCGCTCATTGATGATGTCTTCAATGCCTTCAATGTTCTGTAGGCTGCAACAGCCTCGATTGTCTTAATCTTTTTCATAATTGTTTCTTTATTTTTATGTTATACAATATTCTTCGTCAGATTGCCATAGCAGAATACCTTTCCTATTAACAGTGCAAAGTTAAGAAAATAATTCCGAATAGCAATGCAGGAGGGGCAAAATTTACGAATTTAAAATTAACTTCCCCATGTTGGATAATCACTAGGACGTAATGTGTCTGCTTTCTCGGTGAGAACGTAAACCACAAATACGTTTCTAGCACATTTATTATATTAAGAACATCTATGTTTTAATACATAATATAACTACCTCCTGGAGGAACTTGTTTCCATTCACCATCTATATTAATTTCAAAAGATAATTGACACATTTGTCCATAATACCCTCCTTCATAAACATTATAAAATCTTATATATGTTTCAACATAATCTGTTCTATCACCTTTAGGAATAGTTACAGAGCCTGTATCTTGACCAGAGCTATTAGACACATAACCTCTTCCATATGTTGTCTTATTATTACCATACTTACAAACGCTTCTAAATGTACCATCACTAACTGTAAATGTAGCATCAGGAAGTTTATATATTCTAGCTTTACAAATACAAGTAGCACCAACTAATTGTCTCAACGATGAGAAATCAACAAAACCACTAGAACCACTTTTAATACTTTCCATATTAATTTGTCTAGGATAATATTTAAAACTAATATTACCCGGAGGAGATATAAAAATTATTTTTGTATTATCATATAAAGTTGCATTACGAGTATATGCTAAAAAAGGTACAATAGCAACACCTTTATCATTACCTACATCAAAAGTTATTTCTCTACTTGCATATATAAAATCTGTTGGTTTTTCGCAATTACCAACATAATAATTTTTATAAATCTTATCAGTATTATTATATGGTGAATCATAACAAATTTGAATCCAAAAAGACCAAGCTAAATACAAATCGGTAATTATATCTTCCATAGTAACATTTGTATTATCATCCACATTTGTATTCTTATATAGAACACAATTAAATTTAGGAGTTGAAGAATAATAAACTTCAACATTAAATAATGCAGGAATAGAAGATCGGAATATATTACTTATTGCTTTGTTATTATAGTTTCTAAAATCACCTAATCTATAAGGAGAATTAGCACCACCTTTTGGAAAATGTTTTCCTGAAGCATATACAGTATGCGAATTAGTACTTGCATCTTTATCAATACCACTAACTCCATATACATTATCGATATAAAGTTTTTCACATGCTTCAATAGCAAAACCTTCTCCACCATAATTATAACGTAAGTTCTTATAAGTATCCATAGGTATATTCATACCACAACGAACAACACAAATATATTTATTATATGAAGATGTTACTATTTCATCAGAGTCTTCTCTAATAGGATATTCTTTAAATTCACCTTTACAACTAATAGGTTTATACTTACTCCATATATTTATATTTTCACTCTTACAAAGAGTAGCAAGGTCATTGCTACTCTCTCCAAGAGCTTGTTTAACATCATCAATGCTAACAGGAGCACTAATAATTCCACTATCACTATTGTAAGACATAATCTTTATTTTTTTTATATTCAACTTCAGTTCCTTATTCTGTTACAATTTCTTTAGTAACAACTCGCTCTACTGTTACATTGAACACTTTCGCAAGTCATAACATAAATCGTTCCATACGCTTAATCTTTAGAACTTAAAACACTAGGCAAGGCAGCTCTATAAGAGCCACCCTGCGTTAATACTCACGATACTTACTCTGCTGCCTCGCTTGCCATATTAGCGGCGATAGCGGAATTAACCTCCTTAATCAATGCTGATACCTCACTGAGCTTGCTCTGCGGAACACCGCTGATGTTGTAGGTCAGCTCGCTGCCGTTGGAGCTGGCGTTCGCATTGCCGAGATAATTACCATTTGGATCACCATAGATACTCATATTGATGCTCTCAATGTTGCCACCCGTCTTGTCAACGTTGTAAGTAATTTCTACTCGATAGCCGCCCTTGGTATAAGTGGCAGCTGTCTGTTCACTTTTCTTGTTAATCTTTAAATTCTCCATTTTCTTAACTAATTTAATAAATTAATATTCTTGTTATCTAATCTCTTCTCGTTATTGCCGTCCTGCTTTCCGCTCAATCGCTGAACCTCGGATTCGAGGAAGACCACCCGAGCCTTCAACCTGCTGACCTCATCGCCCACCTGCTCGATAGCACCGAATGCCGTTGCAATCAGCTTCGGAGACCAATAATTTATCTTGTAGTAGCCCTTCTCATCAGTCTCCACGATGTCCTTTAAGTGAGGGTTGCACAAGACGTGCTGGGCAATCCAACCGATAGACCTTGTGTTGTCCTTCTTCCAAGCAAAGCTGAACGTGCCACCCATCGCCTTTATGATACCCAAGTAGTCCAGCTTCCGCAAATCCTGCTTCAAGCGGATGTCAGAAGATTGATAAGCTGTAACTCCACCTTTAGCAAGAATGCTATTAGGGAAGTAAGTATTCATATAAGCATCATAATCATATATATGACCAGTAGTACCAATTGTATATCTGTTACCATTATAGTTATATTTAGTTAAAGCTAAAGCTCTAATTTTAGCAACAATACCATTACGTAAAGCAGTATGAGTATTGAGATGACTAAATACTAATCTTACATAACGATAACTATCATTACCAACATTTACATTATTAGGACCAACACAAATATCACATTTGTGTGACCATCCTTTCATTATTTTAGAAACATATTCTTTATAACCACCAGTACTACTTCCAAAATATACTTGGCATTTTATATCAACTCCATTATTTACATCAACACTTATCCAACTAAGTTCTTGATATATTTCATCAGGAATCTTAACAGTAACCCTAAGTTGATTTTTCTTTATTTGAGCAAGTTTATCAGCCTCAGTATCACCAAGTAAATTATTAGACCCTAAATAATAATTAAATCCTCTAGCATTATCGTTTATAAGATTAAATCTATATTCTGGATTACCAAAATATGTATTCCAAGTAGCACCATTATCCATTGAATATTCTACTTGTATATTTTCTTGAGGAATACCATTAAACATATTAGTAACATTAGCTGCAATACTACCATCCCAATTATTTACATTAGTACCAAAAGCATTTACATCAGCCGTGGTAGGCATTATACCTTTAGCTGTTAATAAATTATTAATATGAGTAGAACCATTAATAGTAGCAGTATTAATAATAGTTATATCTTTAAAAAGAGCATAACCACCTTGCATTATTTTCCAATTATTACTATCTACTTGACTACACATGTCTTGAACTTTCACCCAATTAGTATTATTACCATTACCTAAATATAAATCACCACCACTACCTCCAATTCTAGCTGCGGCATCAGGAGTTATAGTTGTAATACCTGGAAATTTAAGTGTACCATTACTTCTTTTATTAGAATAATAATTAAATACAGTTCCATCGGCTATACCTAAATATATAGCATTAGCGACAGTATCATATTTGAGACCAGCCCAATCACTATACTCCCAGTTAATTGCTCCAAAACGAATAGCAGCGCCAGTATTAAATACTACTTGGTCTTTTATAGCTGATATACGAGCATTAGCATTTACATTATTATTTAATATTATAGCTCCGTTTTCAGAATCACTATTATTTATATATATTGTTCCATTAACATTACCAGTACCATCAAAACTTTGACCCCAAATAGTTCTAGGAGTTTGAAGTTTAGTTGCAGAAGCTACGTTATCATGTAGATAAGCAAGATAACCTACTTGAGTTGCAGTAGTAGTATTTATACCATGCACTATTCTAATTCTTCCACTAGTTCCTATATCAAATCTAGTTCTCCAAGTAGAAAAACCTTGTATATTAATTATATCACCATAACTTTCATGAAAATTATTATGACCAGTATTAGTATGTGCCCAACCATAAACTCCAACTCCATCTTTAGTTACAGATGCATCTTCATAACTACCTCTATATCTAAGAAATGAACTTTCGTGATAGCCGTCAACAGTATCAGCGTTACCAGCACTACTAGCATAATTAACACTAATGTTCGATATGCTTTTAGTAGTTCCACCAACTGTTATACTAATTCCCTTATCAGAATTAGATAGAGCAGTAAGAAGTCCGTTAGCATGATAACCGTCTAGTTTATCAGCATTACCTCCATTAGCAGGAAGAGTAGTAGGTATTTGACTAGTTAAAGCTAAAGTACCTGTAGCTCTAGGAACAGTTATATCGTGTGCTATAGTTTCTGCACTAGGATTTGTATTATACCATCTAAAATGAATTTGCTCATTTGAATCATCATCACCTACCGCTATTTCTAAAGTTCCACTATTAGCAGAAGTTTCTAAATGTCTAATCCATCCACTATCATTATTTGAATTACCATTATATGGGTCAGCAAATGCTATACCGTTAGAATAAAGAATCGTTCCACGGCATGAAGTATTAAATGCTAATCCGCTAGGCATACCTGCTACAAGAGTAAGTCTATTATTATTACCTCCAGCAGTACCGACACCTTGAATCCAAATACGCTTGTTATTCATAACAAGTTGTTTATCAAGGTTTATGTTTGTATTATCAAACCATAGTTTAGCAACTTTAGTTTCGTCACTATTATATATTGCTATACCACTTACATTGACATAATTGGCAGATTTAATACAAAACGTACCACCAATATTGTGGTCTCCAATATAAGCATCGTCTCCTACTAAATACCAAGTATTATTAGCAAATTTAGGATAACGACTATCACTAAGTCTACTATCATTAATAGTAACATAGTTTGCTAAACTTTGATGAGAAGTTAAAAATGTAGCACCTTTAGTAAATGTAATACCCTTTCCGCTTTTAGATACAGACGTGATAGCATTCCCACTTCCACTTACAGATATTGCATTAACGTAACCATCAAGTGACTGATGACTAGTTAAGAACGTACTACCTTTAACTACGCTGATAGTAGTACCATTCTTGGTGACAGACGTAACCGCATTACCGCTACCGCTGACAGAAATAGCAGTAGCACTACCACCTTCCAAGCTGGAGATACGAGAATCAAGAGCCTTGATGGAGTAGGCAGAGGCAATCTCACTCAGCGATTCTGATGTAAGCTTCAAGGCACTTGAATAACTCTTCACACTGCCGTTCAAGCCGCCACCACCGCCCGTGGTAGATGCTCCTGCTCCGTATGCCGTGATACCGCCTGTAGCATAGAGATTACCATCAATCTTGATAGCCTTGTTTGTGGAATCATACGTGAGCTTAATGCCATGGAAGGAGATTGCGCCCTCGAAGGTAGCATCGCCCGATACGCCAAGTTTAGAGAATGGAGCGTTTGGCTTCAAAGACACAAGGTCGGCAACGCTCGTTCCTGCACTTCCTTCCTTCCAAGTCGGCTCGAAGAAGATGAGGTATACGCCAAGATTCTTTTCGCTGATGATAAACGATGTAGGGTCTGCGTGAACCTTTCCGCTCACATCCCACCAGATAGCACCATTGGCAAGGTAGCCAGAGCCGTCGAAGCGGATGAGGGAGGTTGCAGGGGTAAGATTTCCGCTATTATAGTCCTTATCCACCATCTGACCGCCCCACCACGTTGCGATACTCTTCTTTCCTCTATTTGGGTCTATTGCTCCGTTGATACCGCTCTGAACGTTTCCGTCTCCGTCTCTCAGCGCAAGGAGCGTTGTCATTACAAGACCACCGTCAATATCTGTAGTCTGACCGAGCGCATCCTTGAGATACTTGTAACCTGCGAGGTCTGTGATATTCTGCTTCAAGTCACCATATATCTTGCTAGTGATATAGGCGTTTGCCAAACCAAGTTTGTCATAGAATGCGCTGTATGCGGACTGAAAGTTGGTGAACTTCGTTCCCACGGCTGAGACGATAGCAGCCTTGCCGTTGGTATCAGTCTCATTGTATCTTTTAGATATATCTGAAAGATACGTAACGAGTTCCGTCTTGGCAGTCGTGAGGGTAGCAAAAGCGGCATTGAGGTCGGTGAGCTCCTTGGTACTCTTTAACACCTCTGCGTTCTTCACCTCATTGTACGACTTCTGTGCCGCCGCAAAATCATCCTCAAGTCGCTTAGAATCCTGCGCCATTGCTGCAATCTCGGAAGGCTCTAGGTAGCCATCGGTAACATAATTATCGAATTCCTTCTTATTATCAGTGACCGTCTTTCCGAGGTTCTTAATGTCCGTCTGTGCGGTCTGTGCCGCCTTCTGAGCATCTTCTGCTGCCTTTTTGGCTGCGTTGGCAACGGTATCATCGGTGTATTTAGATGCTTTAATCCAATCACCGATGGCGAACTGAGAACCAGCCGCTTTGTTGGTCTGACAGCGCAATACCTCATTCTTGTAGGTACTGCCATCAGAAGGATAAGTGGCATTAACCCATATATCGCCAACCTGATAAGGTGTTGTAGGCTGAACGCTGAACACCTTCATCTTCCCGTTTGCGGTCTCCTGTGCCATTCTTGCATCGGAAAGGGCTTTGGCGATGTCGGTATCTGTAATGATAGTCCACTTATAGGTGTTGCTATCCTTGGCAAAGCGGTATGCCTTGCCCGTCTTGTTGTTGTAGTAAAGGTCGCCAAGATGGATTTTTTTATCATTATCGGTCTTCCAACTGATGGCTGGGGCATTCTCCAAGGTAGGAACACCATCATAGAACCACGTTTCGATAGCACCATCCACCTGATTCTGCAATTCGGCAATCTTATTGAAATACTGAGACAATTCCTTGCCATCCACAGTGGATTTAGCGGAAATCTTAGCCTTAACAGACATTTGCTTAGTGCTGCTATCATATCTGATATAAGAGCTGCCCTCATAGCCATTCTCCTTTGTAGGTCTATCGCCTACATACATATCACCATAGACGTTGAAGAATGCCTTGTTATTCTGCTTATTCACACCATATTCCACGTACTCTCTGTTAGCAAAAGAATAGCTGTTGATGCCGTGATAGAGGCTGATGGATGGCGAATAGGTATCTACCGCCGAGAAGATAAGGCAGTTCTGACGTTCTACATCGGTTCTGTTACCGCACTGGTTGAGCACATCACCTTTCGCAGGAACATCGCTTGCCGTAGCGCAATCGGTATCAGAGAGGTCGATATAATGATATTTCTTTCCTTCCAGCTCTACAGGGTCTTCATCACGACCGATTACCAATCGCCAATAGAAGTGATTGCCAGCCTTGTGATAAGTACCTTTTCGAACATTGAATGATTCCGAGCGCACTTGGTCGTTAACCGCGAAGTCGTTATCTACCTCATCACCATCCTGCTCTGCTAAGAAATAGCAACGATAAGCCTTCTGTGACACATTATTATATGTCACAGTAACCTCTTCTACCTTATGAGCCACCACACCGCCAGCAGGAGAGATTATCTCCTTACCACCGATGGTGGATGTTTTATTGATGACCAGCTCCTCGAAGATAGCCTTCATTCTTACCTCCAAGTAATCTGTGATGAGGTGCGAACGACCTTCTGCGTCTGGAGTCCACGAGCCTCCGTTCTCATTGTTGGAGTTACCGACACGCAATCCACTAAAAAACTTCTGGAGCTTTTCCCAAGTGATAGTGCCTTTTGCAATGTCATCGAACTGCTTAGATATAAAATTATCACTTCCGTACTTCGCAATGAGTTTTCTTAGCTGGGAAACGGAATATCCACCTCCGTTACCGCTACTTCCACCGCTCGCAATGATTGTCTGTACGTCTTCTTTGAGCTGCGTAATAGTACCCTTAATTACTTGATTGCCTATTGTAATCGACTGAATAAAGTCGTAATCAATATTAGTCGATAGCTTCAACACTCTTGTCGCAAGCTCATATCCGTGTCCGTCCTTATACGTTACACTCTGACCGATTTGTAGTTGAGGGTTATCTTCCAAGAATACATCAGAATATGATTTAACCTCATAGTTATTCAAATCAGAGAGTAATTGCACAATCTCCTCCTTTGCTTTCTCTAACAATCTATTTTGAGCATCCTCGTAATAGATAGTATCAGCCATTGCAATATTATAGAGTACCGTGATATTACACTTCAAAGAAGGCAATCTCTCTCCACGAGGAATAAGCATTTCTTCTTTGTTTGTTGGTATGATAACCTCATTATCCTCTTGATAAATAATTTCGTAATCACCAGCTAAAACAGAGAAATTATCCTTGCTAACATCGTCTGACGTGTGCGAGGATGATGCTTCTTTATGATAAGTAAGCTCAAAACCTACATAATCGCCGTTAGTGCCACGACCTGCAAGTGGAGTAGAAAGCGCACCCGTATTAAAGTTTGCTTCAAACGAGCAACCGATATTCTTTCCTTTGATAAGCAAATTATCGGTAACCTCAAAGTCATACCAATAATGAGTGACGCCATCATCAACTGTTGTATTGATAATTGTCTTTCCTTCTACTTTTCCTGTAGTAGGATAAGCCAATTTTATATACCATACTGTAAAGGTCTTGTATTCCTTAACTGAGCCATCAGCATTATAAGAAATAGGTATTTTCTTATTATTATCATCAAGCACATACTTAACTCGCCCACGTACATTATATACATAGGTATTGAGCGAAGGATAAATCTGAGAAAAATCAAGCACCTTCGTAAAGAGAGGTTCTTTCGTTTTATCCGCTCTAAGGTCAAGGGTAGAATACTTATCAATAGAGTAAGAGCGTTCCTTTCCGTCTATTAATATTGTACCATTGCCCTCATCTAATTGCAGACGAATATCGCCAGATGAAACATTCTCACCTTTGCTGTTTACTTGCGTAATATTTCTTGTACCGCCGAAGATAGAGAAAGCGTTATAGTAGCCTTCTTTGCTATTAGTGATATTTGGAACACCTACATTCTTTCCAACCTCCAGAACAACAGGAATTGCGCCGACTAAGACCTTACCGATGTAGATAATTTCGTCATCATAGTCAATATGCCATTCGCAGTTATCTCCGATAGCATTTGTAATTGCTGTAAGTGCAGAAATAAAATCGTTATCGCTGAATGATACATTGACTGTATTTGCCGTTACATTTGAAAAGATAACTTTCCATCCGCATTCGCCAAACATCAAATCCTTATTAAGGAAATCTGCAATCTTACCGCTAAGAACGGATGTTGTACCTACGAAAGACCATACATTTTGCTTTACCTCTACATTCTGTGAATTACGAGTATAGATAAAGAATGGGGTCTTCGATAGAATCATCTTCGGATGCTGGAATTGAGGAGTGTACTTCCAAGAGCATTCATCTGATTGAGTAGGCTCATACGATTCCAAGAGAAGGAACTTCCTAGTAACCTCTCTTACTTTATCAATCTTATATGTATAATTGATATACGCACCAAATGGCAGAATAACCTTCTCAGCAGCAGAGAAAGACAGAGAAATGTAATCTGACTTAGATATTTCCTGTTCTCTCTTCGCTGCTGATGTTACTTCTGCTTGCATCAACAATTTATCGTTAATATCATATATCTTAATCATAACTTAATTCTATCATTCGGGTTATACTCCGTTAATTTGAGTACAAATTTACCTCTTTTTAGACCATAATCACCAAACTGCGAGCATTGCGTGTAAACAAGTTTGAAAACCCTCTTTAAGCGTGGCACTTTCATACAAAATTCACCCGAATAAGCAATCTTATCAAGGAAAGCCTCATACTTCTGTAAGTAATCTTCTTCTGAACTACCTTCAAGGAAGAAAGAGATACTTACTTCACGCTTATCTTTCTTTGCATACTTCGATGTAGCGATAACCGATTGCCCATGTTCCAATCGACTATCGTTAGTTAGATAGCTTTTTACTGGGGCAGGGGTCAGCAGAGCTTCTCGCCAACCTCTTACCAATGTAATACCGAAAGTATCAAGGTCAATGTAAGCAGTATCCGCTTCATCGACCAATTTAATAAAAGCATCATTCTTCATAACTTAATACTTATCCTTCATTAATTTATACATACTTGCGATGTCCTCACGTATCAATATAATAGGTGCAGTATTCTTATTGATTGCTTCCAACTGCTGTAATCCTTGATACTGAATATCTCGCATTTCTGAGATATTATTATAAGTCTGCTCAGCATAAATACGAAGATAAGATATATCTACGGCAATAGCCTTGCGAACCTCATTACCTTGCTCTTGTGCAATTTGTACAGCATAACCGATACCGATAAGGCTGCTTGCTTGGTCTGCGGTAATTGCTTCGATTGCCTTACCCGTTGCCGTCTGCTGAGATTGCGCCTCTTTATACCCTGTTATTGCAGCAATATTATCTCTTATCTTCAAACCTTCATCAACGATGTTATCATACTCTTTTTTAAGTATATCCAAATCGTCATTAGAGAGCTGTCCTTGCTTCATCTTATCTGCCCATTTTTCATAAAGGGTTTTAAGTCTCTTATTAGCAAGGTCATCAACGGCAAAGTTAAGCATTGACTTATTGAGCATCGTTGTAAAATTATTTGCGAAATCTTGCGCCGATTTACTCATATCCATAAGATTGCTAATAAAGTTATCCTTTAACGAATCGAAGGTTGTCTGCGTAAGATTCTGATTGATTTTATCAGTCAGCTCTTCAAGCTTCTCGGCAAGGTCGGTATAATTCTCCCAATATTCGGTTTTATCATATTTACCTTGGTCGGTCATATTCTTCCATACATTTTGGTTGTATGTGCGAATATCCTTCATCTGCTCTGGAGTGAGCTTATAAATATCCTCCAAAGAACTTACCTTGTTTATCGTAGAATTAATATAGCCTCCTCTGACCGCTGACTGTTGTGCTAACGTGCGATTGATAGCCGCATAGTCCTGTGCTGACAGATTCCAATAATAAGCATTAGAGTGGTGCGAGCCGTGGTAACCCATCTGTGATTGAAGAATTTCCATACTCTGCTTATTGATTTGCTTCTGTGCATCATAGGCTTTTTGATAATTGCTGACGGCACTCATTCCCGAGGTCTTATCAATCGAACTCTTCAACTGCTCAATAGAGTATTGCAATCGCTCGTTGGATTCTGTAAGGCGATTTGTAGTCTCCGCAACCTCCTTCGCATTACTTCCATTGCCGATACCAAGAGCACTACCAAGCGATTTGATAGCCCCTACGCCGTTAATAGCTGCCCCGATATAGTTGCCCGTAGCAAAGTCTGATGCCGCTTGCGAACCCTTATTGAAGGCATCTGCACCACTTTTAAGCTTCTTTCCAAGGTCTGAATCACCGAAACCGAGAACATCAATCAATTCACTTGCTTCTTGTAGCTTTTTAGCAACGTTACCGATGCTTTCTGCCCATTCATTAGCAATCTTCTTAATTGACTTTCTTGCCTTATCTTGTGATATATTTGCATCCTCTTGTGCCTTCTTTACGTCCTTTGTTGCCTTTCCGACTTTTACCTCAGAAACAGCGAGCTCATCAAAGAGTTTCTTTAATTTTTCAAGCTGTTCATTACTGAGGTTCATCTTATTCTCATTAAAGAGTGTGCTCTTATTCTGAGAAGTTATCTTATTGGTGCTTACAGATACCCCTGTCTCCGCAAAGACTTTCTGTATAGCAATTTTCGTAGAAGACTGCTGTTCTTGTGCATTATATTGCTCTACTGTAGCTTTTCTTAATCGCTCTTGTGCGTCAGCAGCCTCTTGCAAGAGACGATTATATTCACGCACCTTCTCGTTAGACCATCCCCACTTATCGGTCTGCTCTGAAATTGCATCATCAATCTTACCAATCTGTTCAGATACAACCTTCATATCATCAATATCAAGAGTACCCGAACCGAGAAGGTTTTTGAGCTTTTTTCTTAGGTCTTCGAGATAAGATTTGCTCAATCTTCCCATATCAGAGAAAACAGAATCCCAGTTAATAGAATCCTTGAAATCATTAAAGTTGAGCTTCTTTAGCTGCTCTTCAAGGTCAGTTTTCAGCTTTGCTTCCTCGAATATATTACCCTTTGCCCTTGCTTCTTTGATTTTCTCGTTATATTCCTCAACGATGGCGAGCTTCTGCTGTTCGAGGTTGCCATACGCCTTCATGTATTCACGATATGATTTTAATTCATCTGCATAAATCTCATTATTGTATGATTCTATGGTCTTCTGTTCAATGATGGTGTACTGCTCGGTAATCTTCTGAATATTCTTTGTATCAAGATGTTTCTTATCATCCCAAGTCTCAGCCTTGCCACCCTTTGCCTTGATAACAGACTGCTGTGCGTCAAATTCAGCTTTCTGTCGGTCACGCTCTGCCTTGATAGCTGCATTCTTTCGCTCTTCAATCTGCTCAATTTCTTTGGATAGCTCTCTTTTGCGCTCGGCAATAACCTTCTCTTCGCCTTCTTTCATCGCCTTAATCTTTGCATCGGTTACCTCCTGTTCCAAAGATTGCCAAGCTTTTGCTCTTTCGTAAGCATTCTTATAGATAACATCATCAAGCTTCCCTTCTGCTGAATTAATCTGCTTCTGCTGAGTAGCATCTTTCTTAGCATCCGATTTTGCTTTATTCGCTAGAGAACGTTTTGCTGCTTCCTCTTGTCTGATGAGCATTCTCTGTTCGCTATTCTGTTGAACTTGCGTTCTAAGAACCTGCATTCTAAGTTCACGCTCTGCGGCAATATCCTTCAAAGATTGAGTATGCAATTTAGCTTGCTTCTCATGTAACTCAACGAGCTGTTGCTGCTGTTTTATCTGAAAATCGTATTTCTGCTTAACAAGAGCCTTTGCCTCCTCAATGGCAGCGATTTTCTCCTTTCCTTGTAAGGTATATATTTTATTTCTTACCTCGGCAATTTTTCCATCAAGTTTGAGCTGAGTTTCCTTATTCTTATTGATAGCGATTTGCGTTTCTTGAATCTTACCTGCAAGGGAAGCCGCCTGCTCTGCTTTTGTCAGTATTCCATTGAATGCCGCTCCTAACTTCTTTGATAAATCTTCATTGGTAAAAGCATCATAGATAGTCTTTGTTGCGCCAATAACACCTGATACTTGTGTTTTGAATACATCAATAACAGTTTCACCAGCACCCTTAATTCCATCCCAAGTCTTTTTAAGACCAGCAGTAAAGGTGTCCCAGTCCATATTTAATACACCTTTAATGGTCGTTCCGAGACCACCAATAAGGTTCACCGCAGCTTTTACGGCGGTTTTGAACGTCTTCACGAAATTGTTACCGAAGTCACGAAGAGGAGCGTTTGGCTTAGTGAAGCACTTGTACAAGTATTCTCCGAAGATAATCACAATATCTGTGATAGACTTAGCAAGAGAACCAAAGTAAGCCATCAGTTTTGTATAGACCTTCTGACCCTCTGCGGATTTAGTCATCCATGTATGCACCGCCTTGAAAGCAAGAGCGATTGCAGCAATTACCGCACCCACAGGTGTTGCACACATTCCCCATAGAGCCTTTGTTACAGACTTGATAGCAGTAAGAGACCCCGTTACGGGAATACCAAGAGCCTTGAAAGCTTCGCCGACCTTACCAATCTCACCTTGCAACTTACCATTGGCAGTCATTACATTGATAATACCGTCTTTAAAATCACTTAGACCAGACTTTGCTTGTGCGAACTCCTCACTAAAACGCTGACCGATGGAAGAACCGCTTACTTTTGCTTTCAGCTCATCAATAGGTTGAGTTATTTTATCTTTTATGCTCTGTCCGAAATCGGAAATCTTCTGCCCGAAATCAGAAATCTGATTGCGCAATCTACCGATAAAAGTCTCTTCGTTCTTCTCACGGATAGCCTCTTGCAATACAGAAATATTATTCTTTGTCTTTTCAATCTCAGACTGTAGTTTCTGCAAGTCTTCTTTCTGCTTTTCTCCAAGTGGCTTTCCATCCATCTTAGAAGCTTCTGCTTCTAAATCTTGCAATTTCTGCTTACTCTCATCAATCTTAGAAGTCAGTTCTGATAACGATGTGTCCTCAACATTGATTTTAACAGTTGATGTTGCATCAGACTGAACGATGGTTGAACCGCCCTGAATCTTATTCGCAGCTTCGAGAAGAGCATTGTATTGCTGAAGGTCTGCATTAAGTCGCTGCTGTTCTGTTTGCCAATCATTGATTTTTGATTGAAGGGCATCAATATTTGCCTGTGCTTTCTCTATAAGCCTATTGTAGTAGTTAGCACCATTTCCCGTTTCGTTATCCGCAGCGGAAAGATTGTTAATGGCATTTTTATAACCCTCAATCTTTGATTTCTGTACCTCAATCTTCTTTGTTGCTTCCTCAATATTTTTAGTAAAGTCAGTCGTGCTAAGTTTGTCCTGAATATCTTCAATGGTCTTCTCGTACAACTTCATATCCGCTTTCAGCTCCTTTGCACTCTCGGATTGCATTCGTTCAATCTCAGCACGACCCGAAGCAACGGAAATATACTGCTGTAAGGCTTCTGTCAGATGTTTAGTTGCTTCTACATTCTGATTCTCGGCTTCGGCATTCTGTGTTGCTGCCTCGGCATTAGCCACATGTGCCGCTGCTTCTGCTGATGTAGCGGTTGCTGCCGTTGTAGCCGTAGCCCCTAAAGCAATATTCGTTGCGGATTGAACGCTATTAGCACTTGTGCTTGCAACAGAGAAAGCACTTAATGCTTGATATGCACCATTTACCTGAGAGATAGAATTTTTGACCCCATCATAAGATTCAACGAGGTCTTTTACATCACCTTTCGCCAATTCCAAAGAATGCTTTTGAGCATCAATCTGCTTAGTAAGCGAACCGAATGCCTCTGAGCCTTTTTCTGTCTTAGCTAACTGTTCGTTAAGTTTACCGATAGTACCTTCAATGGTTTCTACTCGTTTATTGGCGGTATCAATCATTTCAGGTACTAACTGAATCCCCTTCGTAGCTTCATCCATAGCAGATTTGAGAACCTGCATAGCCTTGGTGGTCTTTGTCGCAAGGTCTTCATCGGATTGCGCCACATCGTTAAGTGCCTTATTCATTCTCTGAGATAAGGCTTCTGTATCAATGCCGACACGATTCAATCCATCACAGAGCTTGTCAAGTGATGCTTGAATATCGGAAATATCCATCTGTCCGCTGATTCCAAGTATTTCATCTGCTGCTGCCATATTGTTTGCTTATTTATGTGATTATTACATCATGCCCATAAAGAAATCATTAGCAGAGATAGGCTTATCTATCTTATGATACTCTTTTTGTGGCTTATTTTGCTGTCTGCTGCCATTTCTCGGTTCGTCCTTAGTATTTGTATTAAAGGACGGAATCGAGCGGTTAAGCAGTATAATATTAAGGTATGAGCGATTAAATACGACCTCCTCGTAACTCATACGAAAGTACTTCATTACTGTTCCGATTGTTGCCCAAGGGGAGTCGTTTTCGGCTCCGTCATTATCTTTATCTTGGTCAGGAAAATTATAGAGGTTAAGAAAAAATTTGCGTTAAAAGAACCACTGATGAACTTTACAAGCTCATTGAATGCCATAATATCAAGGTGCTTGCGTATATATCGCCCCCATATCTTGCGTGCCCACTTCTTTCGAAATGCACACACAATAAAAATCTCGCTCATTAAACGGGCTGTCTCAGAATGTCTGAATAGGATAGGGATAATATTTACATTATCGCCTTTCTTCCATGTAGGTTCTTTGATTGCGTTACCGAATACCCCCATTTCGTAAATCTGCATAAAGGTGAGGGGCTTCACTCTAAAGCGAAACTTACCAACCTTAATCTTTACAGATGCCTCGGCAAGCGTCTTTGCTACCTTTTCCTTGTCTGATGTTTTCATATCGTAAATATGTTTTATAACATAAAAAAGCGGTGCGGCTTGGGAAAGTTCCCTTACCTCACCGCCTTTTGAAGTTTAATTTTAATCTTTTATCTAAATAAAAATCTTAGATACTAAGTATCTTACTTATCAAGCTGAGTGCTGATATTCTTGGTAAGAATATTACGATGACCGCTCTTCTTCTCACCTTTTGCATCGTATACCGCCATCTGACGGAAGTCAATGTTAAGATTAGGAAGTCCACTCTTACCGATAGAACCACTGCGAGTGATTGTAAGTTTCATTTTAGACCACTGGAAGGTACGAGAAGGAATATCATCCAAATCTTTTGTTACAATCTGTACAGCCTTGTAAACCTCGGTTTCTTGTGGAAGCTCATTCAACCAACCATCCTTACCACCAGTACCAGAATCCTTGGTATAACCAAGAAGCTTAATGAAGTTATCTTCTGAGAAATCGTATGTCTGCAAGGTAAAGCCCTTTATTGCTGCTGATGTAGGCAGCACTGCGTAAGGGTCTTCTGAATCCTCAACCTCTACATCCGATGTCTGTGCTGCCTGGTCATTGAAACTCAAGCTACCAGAAACGACAGCCTTAATTTTGTCGCTCCATTCTGTAGGATAGCCACCATTTTCGACACAATCGGCAAATTTGAAGCTTTCCAAGCCATATACACCATTCTTTGCCATAGTTTTATTCTTTTAAATTATTGTACGTTACATTAAATTTCATATTGATGTAATAAGTGTTATCACTATCACGAGTTGGGCGAGAGATAGAGTAGAAATCGAAGTAGCAGCCACCAAGATAAGTACCATCACCAAACAGAGAAAGAATCTTTTCTGAATAATCAGAAAGTTTCTTTATATCGGGTAAGTTCGATGAGGTCTTAGGGCAATGAATATTCAGATTCACTACACCCTCATTAATGGCATCACTATACACGAAAGGAAGATGATTGATGGCGATATAATCACCAATAGCCAACTTTTCGGGTATCTCATACTTAAAGATACGCCCTTCCTCTATGCCTATGCTCTCAACGTTATCATTGAGATACTTAAATAATGCCGTTACCGCTTTATCTCCGAGTATCATATCTAACTATCGCTTTTAATCATTTCAGCTACTTCTTCAAAAATCTTCTTCATTTCGTCACGAAGGAAATACTTAGTAAGATGTAAGACATTGTAACCTTTATCCTCTACATATTTTCCGTAGTTCATGCCAGCCACAATGACGAGAGAGTACCCTTTAGGGGCTACCACACCTTCTTTCTGTGCATACTCATTGAGTGCAGCACTTACACCCTCCTGTCCTTCTTCCGCTTCTTCTTCCTTTGGAATCTTACCAACTGCCGAGGTAATGAGTTGCCCATCAAGGTAGAGAGCGAATGAAATTGAGTTCTTCAAATTTGCAGTTCGGTCTTGATAACCTTTGTTTTCTTTAGAGTAGGTGACCGCTTCTTCGGCAAGTTGCATCAAACGCATATTGAGGTAACTGATAATGTGCTGCCTCTTTTCGTTCAACCTTTTCTGTAAGGCTTCACGACCTTTGATTTGTAATTCAACCTTTGCCATATTGCCGCCTATTAGAGCCAAATTCTAAGATAGCGTTTCTTTAAGGTTACGAAGCCTTTAACCTCCATTTCCTTATCAATCGTGCCATCTTTCTTGGTTATCCAAACCTTTTCGCCTTCCTTCGGTATGAGAGGGTATTTTGCTTTTGAGAGAGGAGCATAGATTTCGTGCGAATACACGTACTGCTGCCCGTCTACCAGAGTAATAATCTTCGCCTGCGAATTAGGCAAAATAACGCACTTTCCAAAGGTTTGCCATTCTCCTTCGGGCTGTTCGATAGGATTTCCGTCCTCATCAAAGCCATCTTGTGGAGCACCTTTTACTTTAAGTATATCTTCAAAGTTCATACGCTATCTATTTGATTACCATACCTTCACACTCTGAACCCAATAATCATCAGAAGTACTATCAATAACAAGGTCAGCATCCAATCCAGCATCCTTCGCAATAGATTTAATCATTTTATCAATGAGATTCTTGTCGTTCTTGTAACTCTGAGAGATACCGCCAACATTCTCACTTGATAATGGATTCATCTTGTAGAGGATACGCATAGCCGCATAGGCTACGGGTTTCTTTACCGCTACAGAGTATTCATCAGCCACGGATGCCGTGATGCTAAACTTATCAGCAGCATCAATAAACATCTTCTCCAAAGTCTCATCAGAGGTAGAGAAAGGCTGAATCTCGCTTGCTATGGCTTCTGAAATTGTCATGCTAATCTTGTTATCTTATGAAGTTTCACTTATTAAATCAATATATCCATAACTGAGGGTCAGTGCATTAAGCACCAACCTTCAAGATAAAGAAGTCTTCGATACCATCGAATACTGGTTGCATCCACATTTCGTTGGTAAGATGATAACCCTTCTTATCTCTCCAATAACCGATAAGGTTGTTATCGTATGTAGAGTAAGAAACGCCATCAACTGGGTCAATAGCCTCCAAGCACTCAGCGCACTTAGGTACAGCCACCTTATCGGCACACATCGCAACAACTCGGTTATCTGGGATAAGGTTAAAGACTGTCTTGTCAGGCAGCTCAACAAACTTATCTTCATCAATCTGAATTGTTGGCAAGAGGATAGAGCGCAGATAGATATTCATCTGGTCAACGCTAATCATCGGCGCAGCAGGATTGATGGTAACCCCATTAAGGTTCAAGCGGAAGGTGTCCTTAATCTCCTTTGCTTTACACATTGCGAAGAATGTGTTCTCAGACATACGAAGACGCAGAATCTTACGACCCTTCTTGCGAGCCTCGTCCTTCAATTTCTTAATATCCTCAATAGGAGTTGCGTTCACCTCACCCCAATTTGTGGTAGCAGAAAGCTGCTTAACACCCAAATTAAAGGTATAAGATACGTTAGCCTTAGAGTTATTGGTACGTGATACAGTCTGAGTACCCTTGAACAATCCCTCGAAGTACAACATATCAATACGCTTATGAGGAGAGATAACCGCCAACTCAAAAGGTTTGAATGAGTACTTGATAAGTTCATCGTACTTAGCATTGAGCTGTGACTGTGTATAACCGCCACGTCCCGACATATCATTAAACTTACCCTCCAAGAGGTGCATCTGTTCGAGGTAATCGTTATCGAGCTCCCACTCATCGGCGATACGACCGATAGAGCCAGTAAGCTGACCCCAATCAGGCATAGTATGTAATGGACGCTCTGCGTTCTTAGCGACAACAGAACCAACCATAGCAGCAGCATAGGTAGCCATATTTGCCTGATATACCTTTGCAGCACAATACTCAACAGGCTTCAACTCGTTCTTCCACTCAGCCTTGTAGGTGGAAGTCTTCATGTATTCGTCAATGTAGGTCTGAAAAGACTTTGGGTCTTGCAGATTCTTCAAAATACTATTCATAATCTATAATCTCCACTTTTAAAGGTTACTGAATCTTGAATAAAGCGATACCATTTGCTCTGATACCTTCCTTAATCTCATCATTGATAGGATAAGGGAGTGAATCTTCCTCTACCTCCATTACCTGTAAGGTAGGAGTAGCTGCGATAGAAGACTCTTGGTCTCTTACATCGAGAGTATCGTATGAAAAGCCAAGAAGTACGTCCTTGGTCTTATCGTAATCCGATACAATCGCATTTGCGGCAACTTCGTTAGTGAGTTCTGATACAGTTAATGTATCTACACCATCGGAAGAAGTAATTGCCGAAATGGTCGCACCAGCAATCTTATCATTAACCTGGAATAAAGAACCACTAGCAATCTTTAAGGTTGTAGCAGCCTTGGCTGCTTTTTCTGTGACCTTTGCAGTCTTTACAACCTGTGCCTTACCACCAGTTACAAGTCTGAGAACTGTACCCTTCGCTACAAACTTTAAAGTAGCTGGAAGGTTGGTGCGGTCGAGGTCATAACCACCCTGTCGGCGAAGGCACTGCTCTTCAAGCCAAAGTGCTTCCTTGATATCCTCTGGCTTGGTTCTATGCAAAAAATAGCCTCTGTTTGACATAATTTTCTTCTTTTAAAGAGTTTAACATAATTCATTGATAATGCCTTACTCCTTTGGAGCATTACGCTCCGAGAAGCCTTGCATTTTTGTAATGAAATCATTCTGCTCGTCTTCGGGAGAGGTTGCCTTGGGTGCTTCAACAAAATTGCCGTTTGCTACAAGTGACTGCTTCAATGCTGTCCAATCATCGGCACATTGCTGTGCAAGAGTTTCAAGATTCTCTTCCTTGTCGAGCTGATAACGTGAACGGAACTGCTGCGGAACGTCCTTCAATTTTTCGCTCTTACCGAAAAGGTCATCAAGACGTGCTCTTTCTTCCTTTTCCTTGTATGGAGCAATGGCGGCGGCTACAGCTTCGCTAACTGCTTTCTGGGTACTCTTGGTAGCCTCGGCAATCATCTGCTGAACCTGCTCTTGCGTAAGCCCTGTTGGAGGTACTGGAGGGGTAGGAGGAACTGGTGGAGTAGGCTTATGGTTAGGGTCGTTAGGGTCAATCCATCCATCGAATTTCTTCGTTGTCTCGCTGACCGCACGATTGAATGATGATTGCATCATACCAACATAAGGTTCAACTGCCGAGATAGCACTCGTTACATCCTCGTCCTTTGACTCATCTGTTAGACCACGACTTGCAACAATCAGGTCAACCAGCTTTGAAAGTTCATCCTTCTTCAAACCATACTTTGCAAATGATGTTTTGGCAGAAGTAAGCACTTTTTCTTTTATTGTCATAGTAATTCTGTTTTAAACGTTAATAAATAAATAATTTCCGATTGCAAAATTACTATTTCTATTAATAAAATAATAATAAATAATAGAAACTGTGTAAACAAATGCTATTTTTAGCGATTTTCTTGCGGTCTAAGCGGCTTTCTTTTAGTTTATGTATAGTTATTAAGAAACAAAAATAAAAGGCAAGATAGCCAATATTCTTGGTTACTTTGCCTTGCGTAGTATCATATCTATCTTTGCCTTAACCTTCTTCGGATTCCTAGCATCGTGATTACTCAATCTTACCACATGATACCCGAGCCGCCATATACCCGAAGAGCGGTTACCATCCTTGCGCTTTTGGTCTTTGGTAAAATGGTAGCCACCATCGAGTTCTACTATAGTTTTTATCTCTGGCAGATATATATCAGCGAAGTATAGCTTCCTGCCCGTGACTATCGGCTGCTGTGGTATCACCTTATATCCTAACTGAGTGCAGATTTTCGCCGCAGCCTTCTCCGCATCGGTTGTATGCGAAAGTAGGTCGCAGCGAATTTGTCTGATAAGAGTTTTACTTGGTTTCATCTTAAACATTCAGGAATATACTTTTCTGTGTACTTTCTTCTAAGATAAATAATTACCTCTTCTTTGCTTCTTAAAAATCCATCATTGATAAGCATTGCTATTTGGCGTTCCATTTCAAAAAGCTCCCTTTGCTTTTGTTCTTCACCGAAATCGTTTCGTATCTCTTTTTGATGTTTATTGAAAACAACCCAGTTGATTGCTCTAGCTATCTGTGGCATCTGCTGTTTCATATTGTTTACGGCAACAATCTTTCCAACAGCAGAAGAAAGAGTTTTATATGCTTCTCCCGCTTCGTTTCGGTAAGCTAACATCTGGTCGGAAACGAACTTTAATACCTTGACTTTAAATGCGGCGTTTATCCACATAGCAAAGTCTATAAACATTAATGGATGCATCCAAGTACCACCGTTCTTACCTCTTGTTGCTAAATAGGGAGATTTTCCCCCATTTAAATTTTCTTCTTCACAAAGAGCCTTAACGAACTCTTGCGTTGCCTGGTTTGAGAGATAGTCTTTTAACTCTTTCTTTGTACCTTTGTCTTCATTCCAAGATTTGAGTAAATGAGTAGCGTTAAAATACCCATCTTTTGTTCGCTGCTGAACGGAAAACCTTCCTAATTGCCGCTTCATAATTTGATTTGTTATCATAACTGTTCTATTTTTGATTTTCTAACATCTTTATTTCATCCTGTAGATAGAAGATTGCCTTGCTTAAATCCTGCACTCTCTGTTCACGCTCGGAAAGGTTCATTTTCTTCTTTCCCTTGCGTAAGAGATACTTTACTGCCGAGCCGCAGTTAAAATCAAGGTGTCGGCAAATATCAATCGGCTCTATGCCGCAGAGTTCCTTTAACCAAGCGTAATGGTTAGGGTGATTAACCATTTCTTCCTTTTCCTCTGTGACAATAGTACCATTTTTTGTAATCTCTTCAAACTGAATAGGGATATTCTTTCTATATGCAAAATTGTATTCGTCTGGTATAATATTGCATTCTACAATAGCTCTACCTACCTTGATAACTTTCAATCTGAGAGGGCAAATATTGGCTAGCGAATATCTTTCTTCTCCGATGTTATAAACGTAAACTTCTAGTCTATCATTTACATGGACTACCATACTAGGCTCTATTGGTAAGGTAAATACCAACCCTTCACGTATCTTCATTGATTCTATCATAATTCTTACTTTTTAAAAAGTTTATCAACTGCTAATTCCTGTAATTACGGATGCATACATCTTACAACCCTTGCTTCTGTATTATTTTTCTTCTGATACCTACAAAGATTGCATTCAATAGCACCGACTTTATTTAGAGCGTGCGTATATCGACCACATTCACCGAAAGGGCAATCTGTTGCATATTCAATACCGCCGTGAATAAACTCACGTACCTCATACTTAATTGCCGTATTCGGCTTCTTTTCTTTCTTTTGGTATAACATATTATCTTATCTCAATTTTGATTTTATAAATAGACTTTTGCTTCAAGTTTTCCGTGCCATCAAGCAAAAGATGAGCAATGATGTCATCTACGGATTCGCTGATAGCTCTCTTCGTATATTCGTGATAATTGCCGTCTTCTTTTTCTTGATAGACGTTTACAAAGCCAGAGCTATTATCTGTGACAATAACCCCATTATCGGCGAACTCTAGCTTAAAATTAAGTTTTTCCATATAATTATTTTTTTTGTTCCATGAAATGTTTTTGTTGTATTAACATCATTCTTGTAATCAGATTCTGCATCTTTTCGATGATGTATTTCGGTGTCTCCGAAGTTCTGATAAAGAAAGGATGCTTCCCTCTCTTATGCTTATTGAAGAACAATGTATCATCTTCACCCTCTATCTTTACAGCAATCATGTACTGACCGATGAAGAGGTGAGCACTTCCCTCTTTTCTCTTTCGAGGTGTAGTGTACTTAATGCCGTTCTCATCTAAGAAAGACATCAGCTTCTTTAATTTCGTTTCATTTTTCATCTTGCATATCTCCTATGGTTTAGTTACTGCTTAACATTTTCTCAACCTCATCATCGTATTTGTTTCTTCTACACCAAGTAGTGAGGTCGAAGATTACTTCCGCATCCTTTCTAAAGCTCTTATATAAGCTCAAATAGTTTTTCTTTGTTTGTGCGTTAGCCTTTCTCGCCTCGTGGAAAAAGGCAAAGTAATTCTTAAAATATTCAGAATGTATTGTGATAACATCGGCATTCTCGCATTTTTGCATCATAAACAGTATCGCTTCTACAATAACGACTGCCTTTGAAGCACAATAGATGTGATTCTTTTCATTTGCTACAACTTCTCCGTTCTTAATGATGATAACTGAAAATTTTCCTGTTGCGAACTTATCTTCATAATCACAACTTACGTAGCACTCATATCCAACAAGTTCTTTTGCTGGTGTGAGGTAAGTATCGAGCCAATTTTTCTTTTTCTCCATTTTGTATCTCCTGTGTTATTATATAATCGGGTGGGGGCGTATGTGCGCCCGTTAGTTAATTATTTCTTGGGGCTGTCGCCCCTATAAGGGAATAAATTTAATTAAAGCCCTCATCCCTTATTTTATTATTTTTGATTTTACATAAACTACATTTTTGCCTCCTTTCTTCTCATACCATGACGAGATATTGATATTGCATCGTCCATCTGCATACGATAGATATTCGATTCAATGGAAAATGCACTTCTATTTTTTGCGCTTATCACTATTATAGAACCTTCAAAATCCGTAATAGCCATATTATTGGTACATACCTTTGCATCGCACCTTACTTCCTTGATTCTTGTGCGCTTATTGATGATGCCCTTGTTTACAAGCTGATTTGTAACTTTGAACGCTTGGTACATCGTACCATAGATAACATCCTTGATTCTGTCATAAGATAAACCTTTGTTATCGCTAAACTTCTTCCTCAACATACGACTTTCACGTTTGAGAGCCTTGCGAATAGTCTTCGCATTTCTCCCATTCGTCCCCTTATTGTGCGTATTGATTACGTCCTCTTGCATTCTAACTTGGTTCTCCATGACAATCCTTCTCAAAAGGTTTTTGAGAGCAGGGAATGTCATCTTCGTCAAATCATCCTTGCGAAGCTTATAACTATATCCATTATTTGAATGTATGCTACGTGCAATGAATCTCTTCTTTCCATTTTTCTCTTCAAAACGGAAATATCCTATCTTACAACCATATTCAAGCAGTCTCTTTAATTTATTATTGTCAATATGCAAAAGCTTGGCGCAATGATTGTATGACACAAGATTAAGGTCTGATGAGCGGAATAAGAGCTTTATTTTAAGAAGCAAGCAGAAGGCATCCAAGCGATTCTTGTCGCTCAGAGCAAACTTAGCTTCCTGTATTCCTATTCTTATTCTTTTCATCATTATATATATATTAATGTAAAAACCAAACAGATGAAAGGTGCTAGCAATCATTCCGTTTGGTTTGTATATCGAACCCTTTCACTTGTGTTGATTGGGCATATATGATTCTTTTCTTTGCTTGGAAACTAGCACTTTCCTTTTACGCCGCAAAATTATAAAGAAAAAATGAGATATTCACTTAAAATCTATTAAAAAACTAATAGATAGTATTAATAAACTAAAAATGGCTATTAGAAAATTTGGTAGTCTGAGAGAAAGTTATTAATTTTGCGGTGTCAAAGTTAATAAAATAGCTTTTGATACATATAATTAATGTAGAAATTATTAATAAATTAAAAATAGGAGATACGAAAAATGAAAAAAGAAAAAGACATGATGAATCCATGTAATTGGAGAACCGAAGATGTAAAAGATGCGGTACAAGCAGCAATGCTCGCCGCTAGTGGAATTATTTTAGCGTATGCTGTTATCTGGCTCGCTTACTAAAAAAGGAGGTAATATGGAGATAGTAACAACATTAGTTAAGTTCCGTTGTCGCAAGGATGAAATGATGGAGCAATCAAAGAATGCTCAGATTTTTCTCTTTGAAGGCAAAGAAGGTAAGACTAAGGTATTCGTACCTAAGTCTAAACTAATTATCAAGGATGATGCTTTAGATAGCAACTATAATCTTTGCATCATACCTAAATGGGTATTCTTTAGCACAAAGAACCTTTCGCAGAATGTTGAGTTGGTAGGAGAAACGCAACACATGGAGGTTCTCAATGATATTGAAGATTAATAGTATATATAGTAATAATTATTTTGTTTAATGTATTAAAAATAGGAGATACAACAATGAACACAATGGCAATGAATTTGATGGCACAGCCAAGAGTAAATGAAGTAGCGGTTACAAAGCAGCCAGAGTTGAAGAGCGCAGACGAACGTCAGTTTTTGGATTTTGACGTAAGTAAGTGTCAGATACTTACCTTAGAGCAGCTTGAAAGAACTGAACGTGAGAATGATGCTTACGGCAAACCTCTCAAAGGTATCTATCATCACGAACTGATACATCGTGTAATGGATATGTGTAAGAGCTATGGTTATGAGCCAGAGATTTATGATTTATTTGCTTCAAACAACAAGGATAAGAAAAATCCTGGTGTAAGCATCTTGCCACAGAAAGAAGCTCAATTCGGCGACAGAGCAGTAGAGGCTCATATTCTACGAAGAGTTTACTGTAATATCCGTCTCAGAGATTTCGATAAAGGAGAGGGCAAGAATGAGGTCACAACCAATATGGCTGTATCATTCCATCAAAGAGGAATACAGCTCGGAATTGGACGTAATTGTGTTATCTGTCATAATACATGTATGCTTTCACCAGAGCAGTATGCGGCTACATATTCAGATACAAATAGCAACCGAAAATCATATACACTTGAAGAGTTGCTTCTAAAGGCTGATGAGTGGCTACAGAACCTTCGAGGTATTGTTGCTTCCGATGATGAAAAAATCGAAGCAATGAAGGCAAGAGAGATTAGTGCGCAGGAAATGTTTACTATAATAGGTATGCTTACCGCTCTACGTGTTTCATCTGAGACTAAATATAAAGAAATACGTAACTTGCAAACTATACCTCTGAATCAAGCTCAGATAGGTCGTCTTACCGAGAAGATGATGCTTACCTATCACGAGCAAAATAAGGTGACAGTGTGGGATTTTTACAATGCCGCTACGGATATGTATAAACCGCACTTATTAGACCAGCCAATGATTCTTTCACAGAATATGGCAATGGTTAGTTTCATTAATCAGAATTTAATATAAGAGTAGGGCGAAAGCCCTCTCTTTTAAAATAATATAGATATGAAAGAAATATGGAAAAGAATAGAAGGTTTAGAAAATTATGAGGTATCTAATTTGGGGAGGGTTCGCTCTATTGATAGAATCGTTGAGTGTAATAATAAAAAACGTCTCTTTAAAGGTCAGATTTTGAAACAGTATGTTTTAAAAAACGGTTATCTAAAGGTCTGTATTTGTTTAAAAGGTAAGACTAAAAATCTTCTCGTTCATAGGTTAGTAGCAAACGCCTTTGTTCCTAATGAACGCAATGTAAAATACGTTGACCACATAGATACAGATAAAACAAATAATATTTCGAGCAATCTAAAATGGGTTACTGCTTCTGAAAATTACAAGAACCCAACTACGTATAAAAGGCACTTACAAAATGCAGTACGTGGAAGAAGGCATCATAATTATGGTATTCATGAAAAGTGGGGACGTATAATAAAAGGAAAGCAGCATTATAAAGCCAAGGGGGTTATACAGATGTCGATGGATGGAGAATATATAAAAACGTGGGAAACTGTATGTGAAGCCGCACGTTCATTCGGAACAAATATAGCTACAAATATTAGCTATTGTTGCGAAGGTAAAAGAAAATCGGCATTTGGATATAAATGGAAATACAAGTAGAAATGAGTAGCTTCATTCAGAATAAGTTGATTTAAAATATAACTACATAAGATTGAATATTGAAATCATAAGAAAGTCGATTTTGAAGAGCCATGAAGCCGCCGTGAGGTGTCGGCTCTTTTTCTTGGAAGAGTTAATTTAGGTTCTGATATATCTTACCGTGAGGTAATTAGTTATGTCAATTACTAGTTAGATAGATATTGATTATGGTTATTGTTCTTGCCCTACGGCGGTAGGGCTTTTATCCCAAGGAAAACCAATCGTACGGGTGTGCGTGGGCTGTATGGTAGTGATACCGATATTCTTATCATACCCTAAAGGAAAGAGGTGAATATATATAAGTTCATTTATTCTACTGTGTTAAAGAATATATGCGAAGATACTCCGTAATAAGCAGCTCTTAATAAGCGGAGGTTGGCGAGGGTTCGATTCCCTCTCTTGGGACTATGTTTTTTAAATATATACAATATGACAGATTTTAACGGAAAATTAAACTTGCTGAAGCTCAAAAGAGCTGGCGTTATGCAAATACCAGGACGAACCGAAGTGCTTCGCTGCTTGGTTATCCCTATCGAAGAGAATAATATCTTCATCAGTACGGATGAGAATAACCGCCCGAAGGCTGCTTATCTCGACCTTACCGCTTGGGAGTTGAAGAACCCTAAGTACGAGGAAACCCACATGATTAAGCAGTCGTTATCTAAGGAGATTCGTGAGAAGATGACAGACGATGAGAAGAAGGCGATGCCTATTCTCGGTGGTTTGAAACCTGCAAACTTTGAAGCTCAGAATGGAGCATCTACTTGCGATGCTCCTTTTGCACAAGCGCAGGATTTGAGTGATTTGCCCTTTTAGCGTAAGGGCTTTCTTAGATATAGGATTTAAGTTAGTTTTAGATTATTAGAAATATGAGAAGTAGACAAAGTAATTGGTTTGAGGTAGGAATCCGCTACCAGAAGACCCAAGAAGATGGTTCAGAGAAATCTGTAACCGAGAAGTATGCGATTGATGCTTTATCTTTCACGGAAGGCGAGAGTGCAATCACGGAGGAAATGGCTGCTTATATCAGCGGCGAGTTCAAGGTTAAGTCGATGCAAGAGGCTTCATACAGAGAGGTATTCTTCTCTGATAAGGATGATGATGATTGCTGGTATAAAGCAAAACTGCAATTTATCATCATCGATGATAAGTCAAATAAGGAGAAGCGTAGCAACGTGACTTATCTCGTGCAAGCAAAGTCTATGCACCGAGCAATCAGTAACATTGATGAGGTGATGGGGAAGACCATGATAGACTACGAAATCATCGGTCTCAGCAAAACCAATGTTTACGATGTTTTCGAGCATAAGACAAAGGATGAGAAGGAACAGAAGTCTAACGAGGAAAAGAAGGAGGAGTAAATTATGGCAAGACCTAAGAAAAATGGCGCAGAACAGCCTTTGAATTTGGATGGCAATAATATACCTATGGAGAACGAGAACGCTCAGCAGAGCCAAGAAAATGCGGCTCAGCAGCAAAGTGAGAAGCAAGTTGAGGAGCAAGTTGAGGAGCATGAGGAAGAGAATGAGTTCCCTTTTGAGGTTGAAGGTTTAAATTATGAACCTGAGATTAATACAAACGGTTCTTTTGTTATCTGTGCTCCTTATAATATTGAAGCTCGTAAAGGAAGAATGGAAGTAGTAACGTACTTCACTCTTAAAGAGGGTTATCGTGGCTTGATTGTTCCAATCACAGACAATGCAATTTATGGTCTTCCTACTGAATCAGATTATCGCTTACAGCATTCCGATGTGATTTCCACACAGGTAGGGGAGAAGGAAAAGGTAAAGCTCGTACTCTCAATCAATGACGAGACTATGATACAGGAGCAGACAAACTTCGGTTCACGCTCCCGTAATCTCATTATTCCGAAGGGTACTCCGCTTGCCGTTCTGATGGTTTTTAAGCTGTGAAATATATAATTGCGGATGGAGGTCTATTTTATAGTATCTCCTTCCGCTCTACCAAGTAACTATGACAGAAATTGAACGTAAAATGCGCAGAAGCAAATACGGCAAGACCTACTATCAGAAGCATCGTGAGGCTTGTATTGAAAGAGCCAAGGCTTGGTACAATGCTCATAAAGAGCATCGTAGGCTGTATATGCTTGCGTATAATAGCAAATAGTGTTTATATGGATAAGTTGTATAAAATTAAAGAGTTAAATGCTCAATATAAACTGCTGCGCAATAACGGAATGGTCGTTGAGGTGAAACTCCTAACTAATATCGGTGATTACAGCATAAAGAATCCGAATGTTATTAGTAAGGTACTTGACTTGCTTATCCGTGAATCACAGAAGCAGATAGAAAGTGAGGTGAATAAATGATAGAATTGAGTAATAGACCAACAAGGGCAAAGAGGGTCGTTGTGGTTCAACTGAAAGATAAAAAGCCTGAGCCTTTCCGTACCTGCCCAGAGATTTATATGAAATACGATAAAGAGAAGATTGGCATCTGTCTTAATGCTCTGTGGAACGCCCTTGCTAAAGATGGTTGCTACGAGAATAAGAAATGCAAAATCTCTTATCAGAGTATTGAACAATTAAAAACATTGGTATGGGAGTAGGAAACAGAGGTTGTTGTGTGCTGAAATATCCTCATTCTATAGATGATGGATTATTAGCTCTGTACGCACAGGGGCTTACCATACCCGAAATTAGTAAAAAGGTAGGTATACCTTATGAAACAGTACGGCGGCGACTAAAAGGAAATGGAGTTAAACCTGCATCACCACGATTTATCGCTAAGTATGGTGAAATCCGTTATTTAGGGCGTTTCCGCTACTGGAGCGAGGAGGAGGAACAGAGATTTATTAGATTATTTCCCTTTCGTACAAATAAAGAAATTGCTAAAATCTTCTGTTGTAATATCAGAACAGTTAAGAATAAGGCTATGTCTCTTGGATTAAGAAAAGATGCCGTATGGTTGCATGAGTATAGATTATCTTCCATGAAGATTGCTGCCATTATATCCAAATCAAGCTCTAAGAAGTTTAGGTTTAAGGAAGGGAATAAATTCGGACATAAGTTTAAGAAAGGGTTTAAGTACGATAAAGAATTTTGGGAGAAATATAGAAGAGGTGAGGTTTCTTTGCCTTGATTTTATTTTTTTCTTAGTATTATATGATAAAGCTAAAAAATATTTGTAATATGGAAGGAACTAAGTATAATAATGATGTACCTTACGAAAGAGTAGTGCTTAGAGTGTTAGAAAACTACTCGAAGATGCAAACTAAGCTAACTCGTTATCAGAAGAAGGTTAAAGAGCAAGGTGAGTTGCTCAATAGATTAAACAACAAACACAATGATTACGAGAAGGTCGTTGCTGAGCGTGATGAGCTTCTCCAAAAGAATAAAGAACTTTCTCGCCAATTGAAGATTTACGAAGGTGTGCGCAAATACTTCAATGGTCAAGTCTCAAAATTAGAAACTGATAAATAATATATCAATATGAAGAAGATTTTATCTTGGTGCGGTTCTCATACAGAGCTGCTGTGTGCATTCTTTCTGATGGGATGCTGTCTCAGTAGTGCGGTGAAGGATGGTTGGTCTACGGCGATATTATTCTTGCCGTTTATCGTTATGTGGATATATGTCTATCGCTTAAAGAAATTTATTTGTCGTCTTATCAAAAAGAACGAAGAGTTGAAAGAAGCCAATAAACAGCTTGAAAAGGCTTACGAGGAAAAGACTTTGGCGTTTATCAGAACTGATGATTTGAAGATGCTCTACATCTATAGGTATTTGTTGGCTCAAAATAATGTGGATTTATGTAAACGAAAGATTAATTGTACGAAGTATCTTAAAAGAAGAGAATATTATGAACGTATGATTGAATTTTTCGTTAAGGATATTAAGGCTAAAGAAATGCAATAATGAAGTACGATGAGTTTTTAAAGAAGGAGAGCCAGAAGAAAGGCAGAAGCAAACCACGGCACATTGAATCGCAGATTCAGATTCAGATGGTGAAGTGGTTTCGCTTGCAATATCCACGCTACATCATTGCCGCCATCCCTAACGGAGGACAACGAAGTGCGCTTGAAGCGAAGATTATGAAAGGTGAGGGCGTTTTGGCTGGTTTCTCCGACCTTATTATTATAGCAAGAGAAAATGTCCTATTTATTGAAGTTAAAACTAAGGACGGAATTCAATCTGATTTGCAAGCCAAATTTCAGTCTGATGTTGAGCGATTAGGCTTTCAGTACAGCATTTGCCGCTCCTTGGATGAGTTTATCTTAACCATCGAGAAATGGTTAAAAGATAAGTTTTCTATGTAAAAATATCCGATTTTCTTGGTTTTGTATTAATATCTATTAAAATATTAATAAAAATACCGAAAAGATTTGGTGGTTTCAAAAGAAATTATTAATTTTGCGGTGTAAATAATTAATAAATAGGTTTAACAATTAAAAGATACAACAATGGAAACAAAGAAAATTGCTCGATTCAGATTTACAGCACTTGCCCATACTTTCGATAGTTGGGATGAAGTCTTAGGTTATTACGTAAGACTTGTGAAGCGAGGTAATTGTGTGGTACTTCCTACTGTTTCATTTTGGGATGGTAAGGTGAGAACCAATAAGTGGCACGCACAGGTTAAAAAGAATGGTAAAATTGAGTTTACAGAAATTGAAAAATAGGAGATACGACAATGATAACAATTATCAATAAATACACAGGCGAGGTTATCACCAAGTATTCAGGTGCTTTGGTAGGTGAATCTACAGAGGATTCTTTTATCGCCAACACAAAGGGTTCGGGTACATTCAGAGGACGTTGGAATGCTATCGTAGAGTATTTTATTCCTCTGAAAGGCTTGAATGCCACTCAATGCCTTCTTAGAAGCCAATACGCTGTGAAGGAATGTATGAAGAAGAAATAATTAACGTTTAAATATAGGAGATACAATTATGGCAGTAGCAGTTAGTACAAAAGGTGTTGAGAATCTTGTCAAGCAGATTAATGCTGCTTATGGCAAGGTGATAGTCACAGCTGAGTTACACTCAGACGGGTGGCTCATCCTCGTAGGTGAGAATCCTATTAAAAATATAGGAAATGCTAGCGAGGCAGTTCGTTACCTTGAAGGTGTGAAGCACGGCATTGAATTAATGAAAGAAGGACTTTAGTTATTAATCGGGCAGCGTAATAGCTGCCCATAAAAAAATAGGAGATACAATTATGGAAATCAAGGTAAATATTCCACAAAACGATTATGTTCAACCAACCGAAGTTAGAGAGGAAGTCGTACAGGCAATCTGTAATGCCTTCTTATCTAATAGTTGTTGGGATATTTTTCATCCTTTCTCAGGTGCAAATAATGGTAGCCGACCTGCTACAAGACGTATTAGTTTGAGCAATCCACGCTTTAGTGGACATGCCAACGATAAGGATATGGTTAGAATACATGGATGTGAAATGAAAGCTGCCTTTAAGGTATTGATGAAGGCTGGTTATCACATGTATAAGGTATATGACTACGGCTCTTGGATGGGTTACGCTTGCGATAAGAAACATTTTCGTGAGGGTGCATCTGAGGTTCTTACGTTTAACGATTTTATTGATTAAGCTTATGTTTATAGAATTTAAGAATTTAAATGTAGCATTCGGAAAAGAGTTCCCTTTAGCTATCGTGTACCTCAATAAGTGCGATGGTGAACGTTTTTTAAGGGAGCAAGGAATAGCGAAATCTGGCTCTTTTAGCAGCTTTATTTCGCTTATTGCAATCGTTGATAACGTACCACAAAAAGCGAGCTGTAAGATTATCTTTACTAATTATCGCATTCTCAATAAAGAAGAGGAGAAAGATGTGTTAGATACTCTTAAACGAAGTAATCTTACTATCAATGATAAAGGGTTTATTTCCTTCCTTGATTATAAAAAGGTTTGCTTTGAGGTTGATGGAAATATCCTTACCTATGATGACTTCTGTAAGTATGAATTACCAAAGGGACAGGTATTCAAAATGGTCTTTGATAATGGTTATTCTTATTATGGCTCAGAGCCTTTTAAGGGTAATGCGAAGAAGTATGCTGATACAGCCGTAAAAGTTGCCGAGAAATTGAGGTATCTTTGGTCTGGTTGGGCAATGGGCTTTAGGCTCAATAGTCTTTTGAATATAGATGTTGTTTACGGCAAAGATGAAAGTTATTCAGTTGTATCTAACACATAATGATTATGGAAGAGATTGAAGAAAAGAAGTTTATCATAGAAGCAAAGGGCGAAGTGCCCTTTGCTCAACGCACAGGTGATGGCTATGAGTTATTCAATAATGAACGAACAATGAAGTTCTGTGCGAGAAGGCAACATATACTGGATAATGAAAAGGGTGAACAGAAATTTTGTTTTGCCGTTTTCTGCTTCGTTAAAGAGGATGATGGATGGGTACAAGGTGATAACTATCATCAGACGGAAACAATCACCTCTTTTGTTAAGGATTTGAATATCTCTCCTTATTTTACCAATGCGGTAAAGGAATATCGTGAGCAGATGGATATTACAGAAACATGGGAGGTTAAAAAATGGGAATAGGAGCGGTTTTAATCATCATAGGCGCATCCGTTATCGCATTAAGCAGCGTTGTTGCTGTTGGTGCAATGAACGGAAAATTAGAAGGTGTGGTAACTATAAAAGAGAAATTCTTGATTACTATATTCTTATTCATCTTACTCATAACGGGTTGGGTGTTATTGTATAACGGAATATTAATAATTAATCTGTAATAGAATGGAAAAGAGATTAAGCTTAGAAGATAAAGCTAAAATAGCTAACGGCAATGAACGTCATTGTAGGCAATGCAATCATCGTGTTTGCCCAGATGGTTTGCTTGAAGTATGTTCGGAGGCTTTTATTCGAGGGTACAAGAAAGGCTATAAACAAAGTCAGAAAGAACAGAAAGAACGTATTGATAAGATACTCCACCCTGTTACTGAGCCTTGTGGTAGTAATGCTATCTTTGTCTTTTTCAGAGACGTAAGAAGTGGTGAGTTACAACCTTATATTGAGGATATGAGAATGCCTGATGCAAAATGTTACCAAGATATAGGTTCAATAAAGTTTTCGCCAGAAAAAGACGAGCCGCAGAAACTACAGATTGCATGGTGTTATCCGAAGGATTTGGTTAAGCTTCTTGGATATGATAAGAAGTATGCCGATTTTGAGCGTATAGCTCTTTCTGAAGGCGCATTCTCTTATCCTCGTGAGGAATATGAGGAAAATCTTCAAAAGTACTCTGCCGTGCGCTATGAACACAAAAAATATTATCATTATCGGAAATTAAAAAAATAGCTTTGTTATGGATAAAAAAGATACTAGTCTAACAGTTATACTTGAAATCGGTGGCAACCTTTGTGGTATGACCATAAAGGATAAGGATGATAAAGTTGTGCTATTCGAGCATTTGTCATTTAGTGAGCAAATTAAGATTCTCAATAGCCTTAGTCAGAATTATAACTGCCTTGTGCGGTTCTTAAAAGAAAAGGAGGGATAAGGTATGGATTTGGTTTTATTTGTATTGATTATCATATCTGTTGGGGTTACTTTCGGATGTCTTGTGCAAGGTAATAATGATAAGGGGGAGTAGAGTATGGAAGCATCTATTTTATTAGGCAATCATAATGATTGTAAGATTGATACGGGAAGATATGTAGAAACGGACGTTATGGGTTGGAAAGCCACTATCTATGTACCGAGTGGCATTGATAATGAGCAGATACAGAAAGCCCTTGATTACGCTTATTCTACTCTCTGTCAGAGTTGCTACATGGAGTTTATCTTGGCAGACAACTTCCTTCTTATTTCTAAGGAGGTCTTTGATAAGAAGAAGGTATTTAAGTTTAATCTTAAAAAGCACTTTACTGAATGCCAAACATCTATTCGTGATACGATGAAGTTGTATGAGCGAAATATGGATGAAGACTACTGGAATGAGTATTCTACTTATCTTTGGGATTTGATTAAGGATAAGGTTGAGAAGTTGCGTAAGATGATTGAAAATAAGCTCCGCAATCTTAAATGCAAATACAACCCTTATCTCAGTTCTTATGCTATTACTATTCAGAATCTCGTACAGCAGATTAATGATACTCATAAACACGTTATGGAGATTACCGAAAGGGAGTATGGAGTTGATTTTGCTCCAAGCTACGAAAATTATCGGGCTAAAATGGCATTCACGCAAGCGGATAATTGTCTGTACGACATCATGCACGATGAAGCAGAGAAATTCCGTGATAATATCGTTAAAGATAAGAAGGTTATCGCCGTATGGTCTGATATAATAAGAACTCTCTATGACCCTATCAACGCAAAGAAGGCTCGTTTCTCGGCTTTCTATAGCATGCCTGAGGAAACGCAAGCTCTCTATAATTTGCGAGAGGAGGATGGCTTCTGCGAGCCTAAAGACGGTACTCAGAAATTCAAGAAAGGAGCGTAGGGTATGGAGTTAGATAATATTTACTTCGGAGATTGCATTAACCTTATGCGTGATATTCCTGATAAAAGCATAGATTTATGTGTTACTGACGCACCATATCTCCATAATAAATCGCCACTTAGTCCTACGTATGATGGGAGTGAATGGAATCAGAAAAGTTCCTTTGGAAAATCGGAGCTTTATAAATATGGTGGTGATATGATGGGAGGGATGAGTTGTTTCGGCGAAGAAGAAATAGATAAGTTCCTTGATGCATTAAAGCCGAAAATGAAGATAATGAATGCTTATATGTTCTGTTCGGAAGAACAGGTACCGTATTATTGTAACTGGGCAAATAAGAATAGCCTGATGTTTACAATACTCGTCTGGGAGAAGCCGTTATCTATCATTAACAAAAATCGTTTTTCGCAGAACCTGGAGTACATAGTAAGAGTGTATGATTACGGTACTGCTCTTAATCGGTTAAATAATAACTTGTATTATAATCGGGTAAAGAAAGAAAAACCGATTAACGGGAAAAGTAAGAATCATCCAACAGAAAAACCTGTCTCAATTATGCAAGAGTTCGTTGAACTGAGCAGTAATGAGGGTGATGTGGTCTTGGATGCGTTCTGTGGCTCTGGTACGCTTGCGATAGCGTGCATTAATACCAACAGACATTTCATTTGCTTTGAGAAGAATAAAAAATTCTTTGATATTGCTAAGAAACGGGTTAAAGAACGGAAGCAACAACAAACAATTTGGTAATTAGTTTTAGGTATGGATAAGAAGGATATGCGTAAGCTGATGCACTATGCACGTATTCGTGCTAAGTACAGAGGGTTGAAATTATCGCAAATCACAGTTGAAGAGTGTATTAAGGATATGCGCTTTTGGGAAAAAGAGATTTTTGCGTATGCGTTATCAAGATACCTTGAAGGATAGAATGATTCTCATTTTATCTTAATATATATGTTGTATCTCTTGGGGGCGGCGGTCTCGGCTGCTGCTCCCTTCTATAAGTATAATAAGTTTATCAAGGTAAAGAAATAAGTCGCTGATTCTTAGCAAGAAAGCTATTAAACACTATTAATTCCGATTTATTTCTATTAAAACCAAAAATAGTTGGAGAAAAAGTTGGTAGTTCGCAGATTTCTTTTTAATTTTGCGGCGTTCAATAAATACTTGCGGTGAGGTTAGAAGCTCTACCGCTTTAAGGTGGAGCATTTTTTATGCTCGCTTCTTAACGGATTACGATATATAGGTATCGCCCCTTGCGTACATTATAATGGTGTATGCGTGCTTTCGCAAGTAGGCATTGAACAAAGGGTAGCGATGCCTTCTTTTTTAGGTATCAACCCAACATTATATTAACGTTCAAAATACTTGCAAAATGAACGAAATTAAAATTATCAACAAGTCAACCTTCTTAGATAAGGAGATTGATGTTTGGGGGTCAGTTGAACAGCCTTTATTTCGGGCAAAGGATGTTGCTTCTTGGCTCTTAATTAAGAATGTGTCCGACCTTGTGAAAAGAGTGGATAATGATGAGGTGCATAGGTTTAACCTAGGCAGCTTACAAGGTGAGACTTGGTTTTTAACTGAGGATGGTTTGTATGAGGTACTTATGCAATCACGCAAGCCTATCGCCAAGCAATTTAAGAAGGGAGTAAAAGCTATCCTTCACGAAATCCGCACCAAGGGCGGCTATATTGCTTCTTCGGTCAATGATACTCCCGAAGCTATCATGGCACGAGCCTTGAAGATTGCGGATGAGACGTTGAAGCGGAATGAGCAAAGAGTTCGTGAGCTTGAAGCTCAGACCGAGCAGCAGGCACAGACCATCGGCATTCAGCAGAAAGAACTGACTGTTGCCGCACCAAAGGTAAAGTACTACGATGATACACTTGCATCAACGGACTGCCTTACCACCACACAAGTTGCTGATGACCTCGGTATCAGCGCAAGAGCACTCAATCAACAACTTTCCAATGCAGGTATTCAATACTTTCAATCAGGTTCTTGGCATTTGAAGGGCAAGTACCGTGAGTGGCAGCTCGCAAGCACCCGAACCTATAATTATATCAAGGGTGATGGTCCTACGGGCACAAAGGTAAACCTCGTATGGAATCAACGTGGCAAGCGTTTTATTCTTGCTCTCTATAACAACGACTTTAATGTGAAGGATGCTATCGCTGAAATCAACGGCGAGAAGAGAGCTGCGCTTGAATCTAAAAACAATCAGTCTAACTTTTAATTGAATAGGAGAAATCAAAAATGGATAATCAGAATATGATAGAGGTAACAGTTGATAATGATGCTACTCAACGGTGTGTCGGTCTGCTCAAAGAACTTATGGCGGTACAGGAGAAGGCTATGAAGTTCCTGGTATCTGAGGGTATTGATGATAGCAATGAGGGTACGATGATTGCCGAGGGCATCGGTAACGCTGTGAAAGCATTTGGTGGCGTACTCCCAGAGGGTATCTACAGCGAAGTAATCGGGGTAGGGGTTTAACGTTATGCGTGAATAGGAGATACGCAATACAACAAGATGTAAATAATTATAGGAGATACAGCTACTATAAGAAAGGCAGGGCACTATTTGCGCTCTGCCTTTTCTTTTTCTCTTTGCTTTCGTTCAGCCCTTGCGAGCCGAATCTCTTCATTAATCTCGTCCATCGTCATATTGACGTTATTCTTCCTTGCTTCTTCTATGAGAGCATTAAAGTTCTCTAAAGCCTTCTTCTTTTCTTCTTCTGTCATTATGATTTCTTTATTTTTTCAATATATGGTTTGAATATACCTTGAAGCTTATTGTAAGTTTCTAATATCCAAGCGAATATAGGTTTCCATTCATCTTGCTCATATCCACCATATTCATAATTCGTAGCCATTATCACACTCGTTTTGTTATCTTCTGCCAAGTTCCATTGGAGTGCTGGCTTTCCGAATGCTTCATTGATAGCTTCTTTATCCTTTTCTATCAGCTTATAATGCTTTTTGTTTTCAGCCTTATCAGAGCTGTCAAGCAATAAGCGGACAGAAGCAGAACCTTTGCGTACAAAGAAGTCATAATGAACCTTTGATGTCCCCGTTGAGATATTCATCCAATGGTAACTCTGTGGCATCTTTTGGAAGTCAGCTCCGTTTTTACTTGCGTATTCATTGAATGCTGTCCAAAATTCCATCAGTCGCTTCTCTGTATCGGATTTCGGTGAAGCTTCGCCTTTCTCGTATGGTGGTGCGCATACAATATCAAATAGTATGCCTACCTTTGAGTTGCCGACACTTACGGCAGTTGCTTCAATTAGATAGAAGTTGCATTGAATGGTTGAATCATTCAGCATCTGAATGGCACTGATATGCTCTGCTCTTGCTTTCTCAACTATCCATACAGCATAATCAGCGTTATAGTGTGCAGCATAAGTTATTACCTTACCCAAATGGTCGGAATCGCTATCGCCAAACTGATTCTCTATGATGATGCTTTTCTCTCCATCATCGCCAGCTTTGGCTACAATATCAACTTTCATTGTCTCCAACTTGTGCTCACGCTCCGCTTCTGAGATATTGATTTCCAACTTCTCTGATAGCACACCAATATTCTTTGTAAGCCAAGGTGTAAACCCTGATGCTTCACCCTCAAAGATTTCCTTTAAAGTATGGGTGTTTATCTGCTCTATATCTTTCATCGCCTATTCAAGTATTTGCGTCCATTGCTAATGATTATATCTTTATAGCTTTTTTGTACGGTATTCCCATATAAATCATAAAACTTACCTTCTCTTCTTTTTGAGAATTGAGGATTTTTTATACCCGTAGTACCTTTGTACTCTTCAAGCTGTATTTGGTTTAATTCGCTGTTTAATGGCGTAATGAAATTCTTTACATACTCTTTTCCATCATTAGTATTTACATACTTTATTTCAATAATCCATTGGTTGGTTTTACTCTTATATATGCTTTCATTATCATTCATACATGTATAGCCAGAGACTAAATCCCATCCATATTGTAATCCGAAGGTATATTTTTCAAGATAATCAAGCTTTGTATAGTCGCTCGCTTTATATATACCGAAGGCATACATTCGTATAGGGATATTCTCTGTAATTGATATAGAGAATGCAAAAGCATCGTGATACCCACCTTCTCTATACTCTACATATCTCTCTATTTTCGCAGTTATTTTATCATTTAAGCTCTGTGCAAACAAAGACCCCATTGACATAAATAACATAAACCATAATAGTATTCCTTTCTTCATATTCTGTATCTCCTATATTAATATTTATAAATTGCACGATACCTATTTAAAATACGCTCTGCGGCGTTATCTTTTCCCTGCTTGGTATATACTAAGGCAAGGCGAAGATAACCCGTTCTGCGCAAGCAACCGAGGTACATCAGCCGCTCGTAGCAATATGTGGCTCTGCTTAGTATTCCATCACGGAGGTAGCGTTGAGCCATTGCCGCCAACTCCTTTGGTGATGCGTTATAAATCTGTGTCATAACTCGTCTGATTTGGTTATGTATGCAAAGGTAGCGAAAAAATGAATACTATATATTTATATTGCATTTTTTATATTAATATAACCTTAATTTACATATCAATATATTAAAAGCTATTAAAATATTAATAAAAACACCGAAAAGATTTGGTGGTTTCAAAAGAAATTATTAATTTTGCGGTGTAAATAATTAATAAATAGGTTTAATATTTAAATTATAGGAGATACAACAATGAAAGTTAAATTGATTAATGGAACAGAAGTAGATGCTAACGTTTTTGATTACGTTGCTCAGATTTACGAAGGTGGTAAATGGCAGGCAGTTGCCGTTAGCTCTGATTACAATGAAGCTGAAAAGAAACGTAAAGAGTATGCTGTGAAGGGCTGCTATACAAGAACAGAACAGCTTTACTAGTTAATAAAATATAGGAGATACGACAATGAGAACTATCAATACATTTATTCCATCAGACTTAGTTGATTCTTTAAAGAAGTTTGCTGATAAGGCACAGAAGAACGTTGAAGGCTTTACCTACTCAGTAGGTAAACCTTATCAGAAGTTGTTTTATCATCCTGTAATCAATAAAGAAGGAATTGGAGGGCAGAGAATCGAGGTTTTCCATGAGGTTTGCGACCTTATTGTCAATATGCCTGATGAAAGCGATTGGAGATTGATTGCAACGTATATGGATGGTGCATTTATCCCTGCTGACCCAACCAAGGAACTTATCTTCAATAACCTTGCGCACGGAGCGGACTATGGTAAATGTGACCTTTGCGGTCATTGGTGTAAGAATACCTATGTCGTTGAAAATGTGAAGACGGGCGAGGAATTACAGGTAGGCTGCGAGTGTATTAAGAAGTTCGGTATAGAGGGATTTGGCTTCTTGTCTGATTTTACAAGAAAGCTCTACGAACTCTATGATTACAGAATGAGCTATGCTACAGATGATGAGTTTGGTGATATTGAGAAATGGGGCGGCAGAAAGGATTCAAGCTATAAGAATGCTATTCTTAAATCCGACCTTATTATGGCAGCGAAAGCTCAGTATGATATTTGTCCCGTATATAAGAAGGGAACAAAAGTTGAACACGTCCGTTATCGCTCAGCTACCTTGGATGGCATCGACACTATTTTGAATAGCAAAAAGTTCAAGGTTGATGAAGCTTACGTGAAGGCAGTTTGCGAGTTCGGTGTAAAGATTCAGCCTAAGACCGAATTTGAAGAGGATATGCTTGCGGTAGCCAAGAACTTCTACTGCTTCCAAGAGCAAGATGTATATGCTTTCTTCCTGGTAAAGGCTTATGAGGATAGCTTAAAGCCAGAGCTTTGTGTTCAGAAGGGCAATCAGGTAAAGGTATGCGGCAAAATCATTCAGAAGCGTTTCGAGGAATCCTACTACGGCGTAATGGAAATTAACACTATCCTCACCGATAAGGGTATTGAATGCGAACGATACGGCAAAGTTCCTACAATCGAGGAAAATGGTATTAAACGCACCACGTTCTATGCTCTCGTTAAGGGAGTATTCAATGGCAAGATTAGCTTGGATAGAGCAACCAAGAACCCCAAAAAAGGTATTGAAGTCGTTGAAATCTAAAGGATATGAGTAAGCAAGTGTTATAGCTGTGAAAGGTACAACACTTGCTACAACTCGAAGTTTAGCAGATTAGGCTATAATGCCTATCTGTTATATTTGAATACGAACAATTTTTAAAAGGAGATTATGTATGTATAAAGAAGGCGATATTTTAACATTGGAGAATGATTGGAGGGGAGAACATTGCGTCTTCATCCTACATAAAGTACATAACGAAGATTGGATAGAAGCTCACGCTAAGTATTCTTTCATATTCGAAAAATTAGGGATAGGGGCAGGCAATACCTCTACGAATGTAAAGTACTCTACAGGGTATCTAAGGAAAGCAAATGATACAGAAAGAGACTACTTATTAGGGATAATGAAGGATAAGGGCTATTCTTATGATTTTAAGAAGAATAAACTGCTACATTCATTCAATTATGAAAAAGGAAGAAATAAAGATAAATGAGCATTGTAAGCACTATTTCTTAGGCTTCTGTCACTTCTATTTAGGTGGCTGCTGCTCTGGTATTAAATGCGGATATAAATAATTAAGATTATGACAAAGTTTATTGAGGTAAAGTATAAAGGGCATTGTACCCTTGTTAATATAGATAATATCGCTTACGTTGAACCTTCACGAAATGGCGGTATAGAAACATCTATAAAGCTTAATTGCAAGACCACACCAACGGGTGGTCAAGTGATTCTCTGCGAGGATGATTACCACACATTCTTGGCTAGATTAGAAAGCCTTGTTGTCGTTAATAAAGCCGAGTAAGATATGAGAGCATTTGACGTACTTTTAGCCTTATATCGCTTGGATATGCGACAGGGCAAGGATTATCTTGAAGCTCCTGAAAAGAATGATTTGGAGCTGAATGTGATAGAAGGTAAGCTGAAACGGAATCATTGGTATTGGTGTGATTTCCATAAGCAGCCAATGCTCGGCGAGCCTTCGGTTATCCTCACTCTTGGCGGTGGGGATATTCAATATCTTTATGAAGTAGAAAAGTAAATGAATATAAATTATGTATCAGATAAATCTTGTAACATATAGCACAGCGATAAACGTAAAGAACGCTCCTCGCAAAGTGGTGAATAGAGAAAAAGGAATACTTGGTGGTAGTTTTGAAAGCGTAAAGTTAGCAAGAACTACCTTACTAAAGAAAGTCTTTAGAATGGAAGAATGTCTAATAGATAAGGTTAAACCAAACAAAAATGAAACTTATGTTATAGCTGCACTTTTCGGTAACGATATGATAGAAAACGTATTCACAATTATCGAAAGTAATTAATTTATGGCTCGTTTCGCTCTCAGAAATCAGGAGAAGATAAAGCAAGCATTCGGGGAAGAAAGGTTGAATGAGCTTCTGAAAGCATTGAAGCTATATTCAGCTAAGTACCCGAAATTATCGTTAGACACAATCATCGAAGAGGGTAAGCCTTATCCTTCTTTCGTAGTTGATAAGGTTGCGGTATTATACGTAACTCGCTTGATGTATGACGTTTATCACGTTGCTTTAAAAGAGTTCTTATAAAGAAAAAGCACCGCCCTCGGAGATACGAATGAGGACGATGCTAAGTGTAAATAATTGTTTTGTTTAACGTTGTGAGCACATAGGAGATACGCACTCGATACAACAATTAATGCAAAAGTAATAAAAAATATTTGGTTATCTGAATATTTCTTCGTAAATTTGCGAATAATTAACATTAAAATAGGAGATACAGTTATGATAGGAGCAATTATTGGTGATATTATAGGCTCAAAGTTTGAGTTTAATAACACATTTGATTATAGATTTAAACTATTTGACGAAGGTTGTAATTTTACAGATGACACCATCTGTACAATAGCCGTAGCCGATGCTATTCTTAGAAAAGGCGGTAATGAAAAGCCGAATGTCGGAGATTATGGTATCTCACTTCAATACTGGTGTCAGAAGTATCTAAACCCAATGGGTGGGTATGGCGCAAGCTTCGCTAAATGGGTTCGTAGCTCGAATCCACAGCCTTATGATAGCTACGGAAATGGGGCAGCAATGCGAGTTAGTCCGACAGCTTGGGCATTTAAAGAAAGTTCCGATGCTATCCGTCAGGCAATAATGAGCGCAAAGGTATCACATAGCCATACTGAGGGTTTGATAGGTGCTGCTGCGGTATCTAATGCTATCTTTTCTTTGAGAAAGGGAGAAAAGAAAGATATGTTGAATATCATAGCAAACGTTTACTATGGCATTAAATGGGAGGATAGAATACCACCAAGAGGAAAATGGGCAGAAACTTGCCAAGAGTGCGTTCCTCTTGCCTTTAGAATAGTCCTTGATAGTGATAGCTTCGAGGACGCAATCAGAAATGCTGTATCCTACGGCGGTGATAGCGATACGATGGGAGCAATCGTTGGTTCAATCGCTCAGCCACTCTTTGGTATTCCACAAGAAATAAAGGAGAAAGCATTGAACTATCTCCCTTTGGATATGAAGAATGTAGTAACTAAATTTATTGATAGATATGGCGAATAAGGAAGATTTAATCAAGCACTGCCGATACTATAGAGGTGGTGAAAACCCAAATACCAACGAAAATATGGCTTGGTTTTGGGATATGGAAAGAGGGTATGTTGATAGCGAAGGAAAGTTTAAAGGTGAGGAAGAATATTATAAGAAAATCAATGGTAAGGAATATAAGGGGATTCCACATACATTGCTTATTATAATGTTCACTTCCTGGGCTAAAGCAGCCTACAATATTAAGGATGAGATAGATAGGTTCTATAAGCTGATAGACGAATACCTCTTTATCCCAAACGACCATTTCCCAGAGGATAAAATTCCAAACGAACTATAACGAAAAAGGTGCGCCGTAATGGTACACCTTTTTTGTTTAATATCCGATATTGCTATCCTTTACATAAGATAAATCTCTTATTTCTTGCCCTATAACCTCGCAGTCTATATAGGTCTTTCCACCTTCTTCATAAACCTTTGTTATTCGCATTCGTGTTCCTCTCTGAAAGAGTGTTTCGTGCTCGGAACTATACGTAGAGAAACGGCTTACTCCATCCCAACTTCTTTTATCACCACAACCGAAAGCAGAGAAAGGTTCTACGTAAGCAGCCTTTGTCCCTTTTGGTGCATATATGTTCATGATAACACTTCGAGTATTGAAGCCTTTTCCTTTTCGGCTACCAGTAGACATAAAACCACCTTCTTGCATTTCCATTCCAACAAGGTTTTGAAGGTTTTTTGGCATAGAACCGCCAGCAAACTTAATTCGTGATTCAATAACTTTCATTCCATCATCACCTCTTGTAAACCACATATCGGTAGGAAGTTCGTTCTTTTCTATATAGCTTGTTATATTATTAACCTTCTCTATGAACCTTTCCTTCGTTTGGTAACTATCATATTTTCTTCCTTGTAATGGTTCATTTACATCGCAATAATGATGAGTGTATTCGTATGTGAAATCTTTTTCTTTTTCTGTTGCTGCTATCCATTGTTTGGATGCAACATCTACGAGGGTTTTATCAGCTTTTGCACCATTACCCTTATCCCATACTGCGGCATCTTTCCTTGATTGAGAGAATCGGTCTGTATCAAATACAACATTCTTCGCATTTCGTTTTGCTTTCGCATTAATAAGCGTTTCTTTCTTTTGCTTAGCTTCATAAAGCAACTGCTCAGCAAGGGGCTTATCCTTTGCGAGCATAGCGTGTTCAAGGTCATATATAAGCTTATGATATATCTTGCTCTGTGTCTTATAACCTTTTACGTCAGCATAAGCTTTATTGATATTCACCCAATCAATCGCCGTTTTTACCTCATCAAGCTTTTTGAGATATGCCGCTTGCGATACCTTCCATGTAGCATACTTCTGTTGAACCCCGTGCATATTTCCACCAAGGAAATCAACTGCCTCAAATTGCAATTTGCTTGCCTGCTTTTCGAGTGTTAAGCTTTGCCATTGAGCCAACTTCGCTTCTACGGCATCATATACTCCGTGCAATTCCTGGGACGTGAACTGCTTATGCCACTTATTGACATCAGGGATGAGAGCGGAAAGTGATAGCTCATCCTTTTTAATGGCAGAAATGGCGTTTGCGAGCGTTTTCGCTTCTTTCCTTGCTAATGTATAGTTAGCAGACTTTAATGCGCTTAGAACGGAAGAAATATCGGTTTCTCCGTAATTAGCAGCCACCTTCATAACATTCATTGCAACCTTGCGGTCAGTCCATGCAAGTTTAGTCTGATAACCTCGCTTGAATCTATCAAATAAAGATGCTATCTCAGAAGCACTCTTTTTGTCCTTGATTGCGTAGCGGATAGCATAGTACCGTTCAAAGAGGTCTTGGCTCTTTATATCCGTAACAGATTTACTACCGAGCAGATTATGAACCAAGCCATTGTAATAGTCACGTCTATGCTTATCCCATCGGCTCTGTATCTTATCTATCTGCTCCTTAGTTCTAAGGGCGTGGCGTTCCTTTGCCTTCGCAAGTATAAGCTCCTTAGAAGAAACCGCCTTTAACCCCAATTTCTTGCGGTCTAACGGGCTTAAAAGATGTGCCCAATACTTTGTGTTATCTTGTAAGTGCCAAGCCAATTTACCCTTCATTCCTGCCTTCACTATAGCTTCAGAGTTATCCTTAATGTATTGATTGTACTTCTCGGGCATAGTGAGCACGGCAAAAGGGGATACGTAGTTACTCATATCCTCGCCAGCCATCAAGCGTTTATAAAACTCCTTCTTCTCCTCGCCTTGTATAGTGATAGGGTCTGAGGTGCAGATACATTGAGGATGCCAAGAAATCCATACGTAATCTTTAGGGTAGCGACCTTCGAGGTCATTGCATATATCATCAATATTATGCTGTGGTGATACGTGAATATACTGACCGATAACGAATGGTTCTTTCTGCCATCGCTCATTTCTTGCCTTATGATATGCGGAATTTATCTCAGTTCTTGCTACTCTGAGAGCGTTCTTTCTTGCCGAGCGGTAAACACCCATACCTACTTTCTCCAATGGCTCTTCAATAAAGCGCACCTTGCCGTCAATGATTCTACGTCTGCGCCAAGTCACCACATCTTTCTTCTTTCCGTTCTTCTGAACCTTGATAGTATGATAACGGCGATACATCATATCTGGGTCATTGAGATACTTTCGTATGCTCTTGCCTACTTCCTCTGCTGATGAGCCTTTTTTGATTCCGTCCGCAATGGTATTACTCATAGCCATTTCAAACTCACTCTTTGTCTGTTGGCAGTAGTTCCAAATAATCTGAGAGAGATTCAATCCATTCTTTGTTTTCAAACGATTTGCAATAAACGTGGCTGCGGCGGTATCTCTTGCAACCCTTATAGCTTTATCTGTAAGCACGGAATAACCGCCTATAACCATTTCATCGTGGTTATACGCCAACGCAACGCCATCGGTGATGCCGCTCTTATAACAAAGAAGGCTATTCTGATAGTAATCATTAAAGATGTCGTTCAAACGAGCCTTTAACTGCGGAAAGTTATCAAAGTTAAAAAGCGCATCATCTTCGAGCACATCTTCTCCATAGCCAAGAGAGGTGAGCTTCTTGACATAATCGCTGTATAATCTGCCCAACCGCTTATTATAAACGGCGAACAGATTATTCAGTTGTTCTTTCTGCTGTTTTGATGTGAGCTTCTTTGGCATAGTTTATATTGTTATAACTCTCATTTTTACTTTCTTTACACCATTAAGCTTAGCAGCAACAAAACGATGATTACCATCTACAATCATTAATTTATTTTTTCCATTCATATTATAGCTAACCGCCTTTATTCCATTATATTTTTGAGTATTCATATACTTCGCAGTATCTGATATATTGAGAAATTCTTGCGGTGTACTAATATCAATTTTTGTCATATCTATTTCTTTATCCTCCCCAAGGTCTTTAGACGTTTTATCAACATCATCCATTTCTTGTGAGAGACCATAGGCAGGATTTTGTTGTGCATATTTTTCTTTAAAATTTTCATACACTGTTTCCTCATCAAAATACGGAGAAGCTTTTATGAAATTATTAATATTCCAAGAATCACCGTAAGTTGCTCTTAAATTTGACGAAATCTGAGCTTCTTTTATATTCTCAGAGTTCTTCTTTCTCGTATTTCCACTATTCTTTGCCATATTTATTCCTCCTCTTCTTCATTTGAAACTGACTGACTTCCACTTGCGGCACTACCAAGCCCCGAAAGGGCTGCTTGCTGCGCCAACGCTTCTTCCTGTTCACTCTTCATTTCTTCCTCAACCTTATCAGGGTCATCATTGAGAGGGTTAAGCTCGATGGCACGGCGATTAGAGGTAGATTTTGCACCACCATTGGATGAAGTGATAAGTTGCAACATTTCAACATCATTCTTTGGCAGATATGGCTTAAAGACTGGCTCAAAGTCAATCTGTTCAGCAACACTCTGGTCGATACCCTTTACGTAAACTCCCGTATTACAGATGCCGTTAGCTACGATATTCGAGCGGCGAGTGAACATTTCACCGAACATTTCTGTCTTCAAATCCGCTTTCATATAAGGAGCGGTGAACATCAAACGGATAGCCGCACCCGAGGTGTTGCTGCCCAAGGTCTTCATATTCTCAAAGCTGATGTCGGCAGTTGAGGTAAATGAGTAGATGATATTGAAGAGATAAGCAATTTCTCCCTTTACACTCTCAGGTGACTTATCCCAAGAAAGAACGTTCATACTTGAATCGTTACCACCTACGAATACAGCACCTTGCTCGCCCTTCTCAGCGAAGCCTTCCAAACGACCCTTGATAAAGTATTTAGGCGTGCCGAAATAGTCATTTGTATCACCCCAATTAGAGATACAAGTCTCCACTCTATCAATAGCCCATTGAACATCTTCCCACTCTGCTTGGTCTTGTCTATAGTAAACGACAGGAACTTTCGTGAAGCCATGAGGTAGGGCAGAGATAAGCTTCCATCCTGCGCCATCAATATTAGTGTACTGATAGCACAATCTATCTGTATATACGTCAAAATGTAACTCAGATTTTCCAAGCTCATCATATACATAGTACTCACGGGCGAAGCCGTCCATGATATGGAAATCGTTGAAATGAGGGTAGAGCTTATCGCCGTTTGAAGGTGAAAGCAACTGAACTCTGATTTCGCCTCGAAGCTTTCCCTCTGCGTCTGTTGGCATATACCATAACTCGGCGCACTCACATTCCTTGAAGAGGGTACGGGCAAGTCGCTTATCGAAGTACTTCATCTTGTTGTCGTGATAGCAATGCATGATGCCGTCATATAGCTTCTGCTGCTTATCGTTCATCTTCTTTATATCAACACCATGTGCCGTAGCTTTATAGGTAACGGCATTCATAAGCAAGAAACCTACAGTAAGATTTACGATTGACTTCTGAGCAGGAATAGCGATTCTTACTGGCTCAACCTTCTTATCCTTGTAAATCGGTTTCTGTGTGATAGGGTCATACTGACCCGTAGGTACTTTGATTCGCTTCTTAGGACGAAAATCCTCATCAAAGATTTTATGCTTTGATGGATTCCATTGGTCTTCAAGCACACTCAGTGGTGTCTTAAAGCCTTTCTTTCTTGCTGTCAATACCGAGCGGACTGTGCTCGCATCTTGTGCTACTATCTGTTCTATTGCTCTCATATATGAATATTTTTTGTTATAACAAGGGCAAAGTTAGTAATAATATAACTTATATAGGCATGAAGAAGAAACCCTGTGTAAACAAAAGAAAAACGCCTATTTCGGCAGTCTTCCAATGTGCCAATGATTGCACTCACTACAAAGATATGCGGAGTAACCGAGTAGCCGTTTTTTCTTTATGTATCTTGCGGCTGCCTTCTCATTATCAAAGGATAGTTTGGCTACTCCTCTGCTATTATAGTGGGAGCGTTTACGATGATGCTCCCTTGGTTGTTTATCATATATTCGTTTCATAAGCATTTCGATTTTAACCCATCAGACCGAGAATGTCGGCGGCTTGCATTCCGCTACCATAATCACCCAATAACTTCTCCATGACAACATATCGGCATGCATCGATGGCGTGATTATACATATCTATAGGCTCATTAAGCCACTTTCCTTCCTTGTCTTGGCGGTAGGTATAATTGTTAAATTCCCTTCTTACATTTGTAGAGCGTTTTGTTATATGAATTGTGTATTCTTGCATCTTCATAATACTAGCTTGAATAGAACCTGCGAACTTCTTTACAGGTTTTATATCAATACCAGCATTATAGATTTCATCAATCAGACGAGGGTCGGCACTCTCTGATATTACCTCAATATTTTTTTTATCCTCTTTCAATATCCTAATAATATCAGAAGCAAGCATTTCTGTCTGATAGCATATTTCATCTATATAGATAATCTTTCCGTAGATATACACATCAACAATCGCCGTAGGGTCATTGGAGTAACCGAAGTCAATACCTCTGTATCGGTGTCTGTGCGCTTGGATAGGAATATAATCATCAACAACTACATTCTTAAAAATCAAGCCCTCAACCATAGAGCGCAATCCCAAACCATAAATACGCCAAAGGCTCGGATTCTTCCATTTAAGGCTCTCAATCTCAGCGATAACCTTTGGTTCGAGGAAAGGATTGTCCTTGTAGGTGGAAATGAACCAATAGGTGCTTTTCTCCTCATTTACCTGATTTATCCAATGGTCTTCTGAGAAAGAAGGGTTATAATCAAGGATAGAGAACTCCGTGGTACGCATCTGTAGCTGCTGCCATTCGATGAAAGAAAGCTCATTCGCCTCATTTACGAAAAGTATCTTACGCTTAGAACCACGCACCTTCTGCTCGTTATCGGTGGAGAAGAACTCAATCCAAGAGCCGTTAGGGAAGGTATAAACGAACTCCGATTTATTCATGCACTTATCATCCCACCAACCAAAGTTGAGCATTATATCCTTGAAGTCACGATAGACAGTTCGTTTGATGGAAGGCATACCAGCACGAATGATGGAAACGGTCGTTCCAGCATAGTTGAAGCAAAACATACAAAGGAACTGCACAACCGAGTAGGTCTTGGCAGAACGTGAACTTCCTTGAAGAGAGCAAGTTGTGAACCCTGCTTCCTTTGCTGCCTTTACCCTCATGTAGTTCTTTGCTAAATATACGTGCGGCATATCTCTATTATCCTTTATCTGCTTCTTTTATTATTCTGCTGTCCTGTCTGGCTCAGCGTCCTTCTTTTCCTTCTCTTTCTGAATCTCAGCGAGAATCTTCTGATACTCTTCATTATTGGTAACAACGTGTACTTGCAATGGGTCTTGCTTAATCTGCTCGCCCTTGCTTGTAAGGTCAATGCGCTGAATCTTTCCGTAGGCTCTATCAATAACTCTTTCGAGTACATCAAGTCCTTTCTTGTCAAGTATTCCTTTGGCAATAATGCGTTGCATCATCGGGCGTGACTTATCTGTCAACACCGCCTCCAATTCGGCTTGGGGCAGGGTAGCGATGTACAGAAAAGACTCTGCGATAATCTGAGAGGAAGGCACTTCGTAGCCCTTCTCCTTCATTTCTTCGATGAACAATGACATCGTCTTAGGCTTTGGTGGTCTGCCCTTGGGGTTACCAACTCCACCTTTCTTAAACTTACCTTTTTCAAGGTTTGCAAGCTGTTTCTTTCGCTTGCTTTCATCTCTTGATAATGGCATATTAATAACTTTTATTCCTAATTTATTCCCAACAATAGCTTTTATTTAAGAAAAGCATCTTTATTCTCTTTTTCCTCTGCTGCCATTTCTCGGCACATTTTCAGTACATTAAAGTACTCTCCAAGATTGTTGTTATAGAGTAGCTTTGCTATCTGTTGAACAAAAACAGCCTTACGCCCATCTTGCTGTAGCTTCACCACTTCGCAAGCTGGCATCATCAAGAACTGCTCCATGATTTCAACTTTTTCCTTAGAAGAAAGAAGTTTCTTGGTAGGAAGCAGAAAACCTACTTCCTCCAAGATTTTTGTTTTGACTGATTTAACCTTCATACTTATCACCATTTACGAGGTTCATAAACTCTGCCCTCACTTGTGGGTCGTCCTTGAAAGCACCTTCAAGGTAAGAAGATGTCATAATGCCCTTCTTCTTTGCGCCTCTGAACTCTTTGCAAGAATGATGCCCCTTCATAACGAGAGCAATACCAAGTGGTGGATAATCGCTACCGAGAGCCTCTTTCAGCATATCTACGATGTCGTGTACCAATCGCTCCTGTATCTGTAAGCGAGCGGAGCAGTAATCAACTACACGACCAATCTTAGAGATACCGAGAATCTTGCCCTTTGGGTTCGGAATATATGCGAACCAATACTTGCCCCAAAACCAAACACAATGATGCTCGCAGTTTGAATGGAAATCACCTTGGTCGATAACCATGTTATCATAGACGATACCGTCATCATTGTTATCAAAGGTGGTAATCTTCGGCTTCTGTGAAGGGTCATAACCTCTGAATATTTCTTTCCACATTCTGATAATGCGGTCAGGTGTGCCCTCTAAGCCCTTGCGGTTAGGGTCTTCACCGATATACTCCAAGAGTTCTTTGATATGCTTTTCTGCTGTTTCTTTTGTAATCTTAGCCATATTATTAACCTTTCCAAAATTCTTTATAATCTTGTTTCTCCTCCTCATTTGGCTGACATGCCTCATAAGAAGTACCGCATCGCATACAATGATAGTAATCCACTATGGAATCATCATCCTCACTGCGGTCACCCGATGAATCCCAACAAAGTTTTCCACCGCAATAAAAGCAGATAGGACGATACTTTGTCGGGGTTTTCTTTTTATTCTTGCTCATAGGCGAAATGATTTATTTTACGTTGAGAATCTTCTGCTGCTGTAAGGAAAGTCGCCACTTAGGGTTAGCCTCTACGAAAGCAACTGTCTGTTTCAGAATCTCAGCATTCTTCTTCGCATCGCCCGTATCACAAGGTTGAACGTAGTAGTAATCTGCATCAATACCACAATCGGTAATCTCGTGCTCACCATCAAAGACAACCTTCACTTCAGTAGCAATCTTGATGATAGGTTCTGCGCCCTTAACGAATAAACACTTAGGAGAGCAAGTAACCCAGTTGATACCGCCTGGAATCTTGTGCGTTCCGTTGGTCTCCATAGCAATATAATAGCCCCAATTTTGGAGAAGGGTAGTAAGCTCCTCATCCACTTGCAATGTAGGCTCACCGCCCGTAAAGACAACGAACTTGCAATCAGGTGAGAGCAACTGAATCTTATTCAGAATATCAATAGCTCCCATTTCCTCATACTTCTTAAAATCAGTATCACAGAAAGGACACTTCAAGTTACAACCCGAGAAGCGGACGAAGATAGCCGCTCTACCTGCATGTCTTCCCTCACCTTGGATAGAGTAGAAGATTTCGTTTACCTTATACTTAGCCATTAGAGAGCCTCCTTTCCGTCAATCTTATCATCGTCACAATAAACGGCGATATTGCCTTCACTCTCCTGTACCTTTGCCTTGTAGCACTCTGAGAACTGCTTAGTAACCCACTTAGCAATATTCTCAGCGGTAGGATTGAAAAGCAAAAGCTTATTAAGATTTCCGTGGTCGAGATAACCATGAATCTTCTGTTTAAGATGCTTAAAATCCATCACCATACCATCCTTGTTTAGCTTTTCAGCCTTGCAGTAGACAGTAATAATCCAATTATGCCCATGAAGGTTGGCGCACTTGCTTTCATAAGAGAGATTCAGCTTATGACAAGCGGCAATCTCCATTCTTTTTGAAACGTAATACATAATTTTTCTTCCTTTTATTTTGTTATTTCAATTTTTATTCTTAATTTTGCGACCGAGAGGAATAAATCGGGTGGGTCAGTACACTGGCTGCTCGATTTCATGCTTATTCTTCAAAGGCAAAGAGGTGTACCTGCTTTGCTGTTTTTTATCAAAGTTTATGGCGATGAACATTGCCTGATAAGCCAACAACAATAACTTCTTTTAAGTTACCTCTTTCATTTCCTTTTGCATGAGTGAGATACATAGAAATTTGGTCTTTGACATATTCCTTTGTCATAGCCTTGTTATTCTGTATGAGAATAGCAACCTCTGCCCCTTGCTTTGCAGCACTCTTCAATGCATTCTCTACCTTATAGGCACTCGCCGAGTTGATGGTTTTCATATCCATCACGGCGTGCTCTTTGAAGCCATCAGTCTTCTTCGCTCCCGTTATATACGACATTTCGCTCATCAAATATACACGATAACCCTTTTTGGCAAGAACTTCTGCGGCATACATTTCCTTATTGGTATTCGGGTCAGCAATCTTATTATGGTTGTTATGTACCACATAATAACCGCCGCTTTTATCGAAGTAGCTATCTTTATAGTTGCCCGTAGAGACGATGGCTTGAAATTCTGATTCTCTCTTAGCCATCGTCTTAGGGTTACCCGAATAGTTTCGTGTACCTCCGCTTGCCTTACTCATCCTCGTATTCAGTTGGGTCAGAGATACCAGCATCACGGAGAGCTTCCTTGCGTTCCATACAAGTTCCACACTTACCACAATGCTTCTCACCGCCTTTATAGCAGCTCCAAGTTTCTGCGTAGTTGATGCCAAGCTTCTTGCCGTGGCGAGCAACATCTGTCTTCGTAATGTTGGTGTAAGGAGCATCAATGCTGATACCCTCGTAAGTACCATTCTTCATAGCCTCTGACATGGCATCAATAAAGCCCTTGCGGCAATCTGGATAGATAGCGTGGTCGCCGAAATGGTTAGCAATAAGCACCTTCTTCAATCCGTTACTCTCTGCGATACCGCAAGCGATAGAAAGCATAATGCCGTTACGGAAAGGAACTACGGTTGATTTCATGTTCTCATCATCGTAGTTACCTTCGGGGATAGCTTCTGCTCCTTCGAGGAGAGAGGATTTGAAATAATCGTGAATAAAATTGAGTGGAATAACAATATGCTTGATACCAAGTCGCTCACAATGCAACTTAGCAAAAGGAATCTCCTTCTGATTGTGGTTAGAGCCATAATCAAAAGAAATAGCAAGAGCAATGTTCTCTTTCTTCTCATGCAGGAGAGTTACCGAGTCCATACCTCCTGATACAATAATCAATGAATCTTTCATAACTAATTAAAATTTAAATATTTATCTTTTATAATCTTGCACGGGCGTACTTCATAAAGCGTACCCACTCGCCGAAATTATGTGCAGCAACCAACTTTGAGCGAAGTTTCTTACCCTCAGGTGCTTTTGTTTTATCCATAGTTCCGTTCTTGGCATTGAACTTATATATAGAACCGCTCATATTACCATAAAGCCAAGCTGTAGAATCCACGGAATCAAAGTGATAAGTATGCAATCCTCTGATATTTGTATATCCAAGGGCATGTATCTTGCAGCCATATTTATGTGCCGTCTTTACGAACCAAGGAAATAACTTTTCATATTTATTGATAGGTATTTCTTTGGTTACGATACCACCGATAGCCACATAAGGGTAATTCTTGCACATTTCAACAAAATACTCTTTTCCTCGTGACTTATGCCAAACGGGGATAGGCTTACGTCCACTTAATCTTTCGAGCTTTTCACGAAGTCTTTCAACCTCTCTGATACCAACAACGGAATCAATATCAAGCTCAAAGAAGTTCTTTACGTTCCACTTCTTTATGAATGCAGCATATCCTTCTACGTATTTATCGAAGTTAACTACACCTGCTCCCGACATAAATGTGAAAGCACCACTATCTAATAGGAAATTCTGAAAATTGCCTATCAATCGAGGAAACTCTTTATTATTCTGTAGATAATAGTAAGTTTCCAATATATTTAATCCTTCCCAATCGGCATCCTTGCCGTTCTTTACTGGGTGTTCACCTGCTAAAAAAACTTCCATAGCCTTTTTATAAACATAGGGTCTGCTTAAAGTCCCTGCTATATATAATCCCATACTAACACTTTTCCAAAACTTACTAAGATTTCCAGTAAGCCACCGCCGCAAGATAGACTTCCATATCTCTATTATTTTATTTCCACACCTTCGTATTCGGAAACGGCAGACTTGATAATCTCCTTAATCTCATCTACCTTATCTTCCAACTCTTGTGGAATATGGACGGAGAGCTTAATATCTTTTGCTTTACTCTCGGTATTTTGGGCATCCTCGAATAGCTCATCAATATCGGTATCATCCTCATCGGTATTGAGAAAAGAGCAATCAACACCCCAATTCTGCAAATCATCGGTTTCCCATTCACCATTGGCAAGCTCATCCCAATCCCAATTACCTGCTTGCACGTTATCCTTGATAGCATACTCCTTGATTTTCTGAATTGGGGTATCGGTCTTCAAGACGAAACAAGGCAGCTTATCGAAGTTCGTATTTCCACCGATGCGTAACTCGTTAGCCACTCTGAGGCGCATATTACCGCAGATGGTGACGTATGTACCATCCTCCAAGCCATAAACCATCAAAGGCTTGTACTCTAAGAGCTCTGGGCTATCGGCGAGTGACTTGACGAGCTTGTCGTGCTCGCTCTCCTTTAAGTAGCGAGGGTTCTTTGGAACGCCATCAATCTGCCCCTCATTATAGAGGAGCTTTGTAATGTCAATCATTTCACGAAAACCCAGCTTTACAAGAAGCTCATCCTTTGCGATGGATGGGTTCTGTGAGATTTTCTTTTCTCTTGCCATAATTTTATTATTTAATAATTATTATTTGCAAAGTTACGGAGATTATTCGGGTTTTAATAGAAAATAATAGGTTGCGTGTAAACAAATAAAAAAGCTACCCATATAATGAGTAGCCTTTGAAGTTATCATAAAATATTATACCTATTATATATAAGAAAAACAGCTACCTATCACAGGCGGCTGCTTATAGACTAAAAACTAACTATTATTTTCAATTAACCAAATCTTAACTAATACATATAGTTATGACACCTCAGAACCTATATTCCACAATTTCTGTTTTGCTGATGCAAAGATACAAAAGAAAGCGAGATACAGCAAATAAATGCCATATCTCGCATAAACAATCTTACTTTTCCTCAATCTGTTTAGAGACGTTATCTGCTCGGAAATCCTCAATCTGCTTGGAGAAAGGTGTGAGCTTATCAAGCTGCGCCTTAACAGAGAACTCTTCTCCGATAAAGGCAACACCTTCGTGAATCCTCTGCAAGGCGGCAAGCTGTTTCTTAGTAGTGACAACGGGGTTGATGTAGATGCAACCTCTATGGGTCTGGGCGAACCGCCGACACTCAGCACCGCCGCCGTAGATAACAAATAGCGGCTCTTTGCCCTCTGCCCAATCGCTTGCGATGGAATACTCAAAGGCGAGGTTATTCAGTCTATCCGAATATCCACGGGTAGCGAAGGCACGCCATCCACGAGGTACGCCAATCATATTGAGGCGATAAAACTTCTGCTCCACGTTAAGGTCAACGAAGATACCGATACCCTTACCTTGCATACAACGGGCAATCCAACGTTTCTTGTAGATAGCTTGCAAGCCGAAAGATACGGGCATCTCATTATATAAGGAGAAGTTCGGCTCAACGATAACGGCAGGGTGATGCTGCAATATCTTCTCAGGGTGCTCGTAGATAGCTGAGAAGCGGTAATCATCGGTATAGAAGTGCAAAGAGCCTTCGCCATTGAGATTGAAGGTTCTCTTCTGTTCGCCGAAGCAGAGGAATGGTGACTGACACTCCTTAGCTTGCATACCAATATCGAGTGTCGGAATCTCTAGGTCATTGTCCGTTGGGAAGAGCTGGTCGGGCAAGGTAAGCTCATAATCTGTTCTTTTCATTCTTTGTTACTTTTTAAGAGTTCTACGATTTGGTTATATATAGATAAGGTGTACTTATCCTTTGACTGAACGTATTGCATATACTTTCGTGCTTGATTGATTACGTTTGCTCTGGTACGGCAGAGTAGGCGAGCCGAGCGGTCGGGATGAATGCAATAATCACGGCTTATGAGACAATATAGTCCTCTAAGGGTGTTGAGCTTGACGGTCTTCACCGCAGAGCAAAGTTCCATGAACGTAACCTTGCCTACCTCACATACCGCTTGCATGATGCGGTCGGAGAGTTCATACTGCTGATATTGATTGTATATCATACGCTATTACTTATTATTTGGTTATTAATAGAAAATATAATGCAAAGTTATAAAAATCTATTAAAAAGCGAATAGAATCTATTAATTATTTTAAATTTATTAATAGAAAAGTTGGTTATTTGACAGATTTTTATTAATTTTGCGGTGTGTTTAAGAAAGAACACTATCACCTAGCAAGCTTATGGGGAGCTTTCTAACGTGTAAGAGTTTGGATTTACGTGAGCCGCAAGGCTACTAAATACGGAGCAGCAGAGAATCCCCATTTCTTTGCTGCTCTTGACTTTTTAAAATATCTGTAAAATGGAGATACGCAGAAAGATATTGAACAATATGTATTGCAATCCCGAGTTAAGGAAAGCAATTGCATTTTCCCTTTTCATTAAGACAAGGGTCAAGTCTTCTGCCGTGCAAAGATGGAGCATCAATAAGCTTCACGAAATCACGGGAGTAAGTGCCTGTGCTGTCCGTAAGCGTATTGATACCTTGAAGGCTCTGGGCTTGGTTGAGTTCACGGGCAAGAATAATCGTTGCCTCGTCTTCAAGTCTCTAAAAAGTCATACCTCTCACAGGAACGTCCTTGTTCCTAATATCGAGTTTATTTCAAGGAATGATTCTAAAAAGAATGCCTATGCGCAGAATGTAAAGTTCATAGAAGATACCTTATCTGCTATGCTTATCATTGATGTACAGAATCGAAAGAATTACGCTAAGCAAATGATTCAGCAGTCTAAGCACCCTAAAGGCTTAAAAGAGTTGAAGGCGGCTAAGAAGGTTTGTAATCGTTTTGGCTACGGCGATAAGTTTAGAGAGAATGGTATATCATATAAGTATATAGCTGAGAAGTTAAGCGTAAGCGTACAAAAAGCTTTTGATTTGGTAAAGTTTGCGGTCAAAAACGAGATTTTATGCAAATACAGAAACATAGAAAAGCGTTTTTTATCCTCTATTGACTATGTAAAGGATATGATACTCAATAACTATACTTATATCAAGGGAGGGGTAGTCTGTAGGGTGTATGCTAATACCTATGAGGTAATGGAAGGCTCGCCTTCGGCTCGCTTCGCTTCTGTGGTGGTATATAATTAGATTATAAAAAACTAAGATTTTGTTTAACGTTTAAATATAGGAGATACAGAAAATGATGTCAGAAAAACAATACGAGGTAGCTTGTAAGGGTGTTATCATTCAACTTAGAACTGCTCAAAAGCTTCATTGCAAGCACATGGAGCAGAAGTATAAAGAGGCTTTAGAGAAGCTTCAAAAGAGATTTTTAAAGCCTGATGCTGTTGGCTGCTTCGATTTGGGCGCAAGGGTATCAAATAGTTATTATCATCTTTAAATGGTTAAGATTATGGAAAAGAAAGAATATTCTGTTGTCGAATTTATTCAATATCTCAAAGATAAGCCATATATTAAGCTTTATAAAGCTGCTTGTTTAGCTGAGATTAATATGAGAAGAGAAATAAGAATATTGCGATATTCCCCGTTTTATTTAGATAGAGAATAGATGTATTAAAATAAAGGTTATGGGAACAAAAGTAGAAGTAAAGACTATTCCTTTGCATGGATTGTTCATCCATAGCAAGCAGGTTTGGCGGTCACTCGGTAAGCTTAGAGCTGAAAGCCATTCTACGACAGTGCAAAAGGTGTTTATGAATGAGCATGATACCGAGGTATCAACTGAGAATGCTGATTTCATTGATGGATTGAAAGTCACTCCTTATGATGGTGAGCTGCCAAGAATATCAAAATATGTTGGCAGTATAAGTTACTACCAGTATTGTTTAACACAAAAATTGGTTTAGTTATGGAAGATTTACCTATTGGCTCAGAAATCACCTTAAAGGTGGTTGAAAGCGAGACAGAAGAATGTAATGGTTGCTTCTTTGACGAGATAAGCAGCAATATTTATGAAAATATCTGCAAAGATATTTGTTGTGCCGCAATCGACAGAAAAGACGGAAAGAATGTTCAATTTAAAAGAGTGAAGTGATATGGAGACAAAAATTAATATAGCGGCTATTTTAAAGGATAAACCGCAAGGAACTAAGTTGTATGACTGGTTGCATAATATAGATGTAGAGTTAGATACTATCAGTACTACAGATACAGAAACAGTAGTCTGGTGTACGAATGAGACTAATAATAATACTACTTGCCATCGTGGTTATTCCGAATTTGGTACAGAAAGAGGTTATCCTGATGGTTTACAGATTCTCTTTCCTTCTAAGGAAATGCGTGATTGGGCAAAGTTTTCTTGGAAGAAGGGCGATGTACTGGTGAGTAAAGATAACGTGTATATTATCTTTGAAAAGTTTGAGGATGATACCTACACAAGATTTAAAGGTAAGCATTATCTTTGGAAAGAATTTGACGTAGAAGATTATAATAAAGAAGAAAACAAAATGTTAACTTCTGTATTTGAGAAAGCAACCGATGATGTTGCTCAGACTTACATCAAAAACATTGAGGAACACTTGGATGGCAAACTCAATCTTGAAACTTTGGAGATTGAAAAGCAGCTTGAGTTCAAGGATGGGGATATAGTGGTATATGGAAAATCAGTAGCAATATGCCGAAAGTTTTATAAGCATACCCTTAGTTTCTATATTTCTCTAAATGAAATGTTTGGATTATTGTTTGCCGATGAGGTGGAATCATCTGAAGAGTATAGATTTGCTACAGAAGAAGAGAAACAGCAGCTCTTTGATGCTCTCGAAAAGGAAGGCAAGGCTTTGGATGCTGAGAAGAAACAGATTGTGGATATTAAAAAAGAACTCCAATTCAAACCTTTTGAGAAAGTATTAGTTAGAGATAGTTATAATGATATGTGGAGAGCAAGTTTCTTTATTCATATTACAGAAGATGATGGAAGATATGTAACTACATGTTGTAGTTGGAAATTCTGTATTCCTTACATCGGCAATGAATCATTGGTAGGTACAACTAAAGACGTGGAGGGTTAGATATGGACGAATCTTTTAAGAAAGAACTTATAGAGCATTGTAAAAGGCAAATGCAACGCTTTGAGAGAATGGGAAGAACAGATTCTTTCGCATATAAAGAACATGCTGTTTTACTTAGTTTTCTTGAACGTTAATATTTACATTTTTAATACAACAATAGTTATGATAGACGATAAGAAAATAGAACCTGCTGCTAATAAGCATATTGAGACAGAGTATGCTAGATACAATAGTGGCGAGGTTGAGGAAGAAATGATTTGTCTTAGGGGCAAAGATAGCTTCAAGGCTGGTGCTAAGTGGATGCAAGAAGAGTTCTTGAAGAACTTGTTGCATCCTGCTAACGAAAAGCCGAAACGCAGATGCAACTATTTATTGCTTCATTACAAAGACAAAGAAGAAGAATGTTTTGAAGCTGATGTCGTCGATACAAAGGCTTGGGATTGTTACATTAAAGGCTCATTAGTAGAATATATCAATATTGATGATTTGTTCCCAAAGGAAGGAGGTGAGCAATGATTAGAGACGAAGCAAAGATAATTGTAACACCAACTGGTGTATCACTTAAAGAAGCCTTGACTAGTGAAGAAATCAATGCAATCAATGAAGCTCATATCTATAGAGATTATGATTGCATTCCACATTTTAAACTCGCTGGTAATCCTACTAGTGGCAAGGAAAACCGTAGAACTAGGAGGATGTTAGAACTTAGAAAAAGAAAGGGTAGATTATGATAGATGATAATAAAATAGAAGCTGCAAAGGAAGAAATCTACGAGGATAGATTCTTGCTTAATGGTGAAGAGATAGTCTTCAACAATGATGAAAAGGAAGAAATGTTCTACAAAGAGGACATCAAAGAAGCCATTGGACTAGGTGCTAAGTGGGGTATCAATGAGCTATTGAAGGACATGTTTCACCCTGCTAGCGAAGTTCCACGTAACGACAACGGAAAGGTTCTTGCGTTCTCAAAAGAATTCGGTAATAGAAAGCTCTACGATATGAACGATGAGCTTGATAAAACCACTTGCGATACATATAAAGAAATGTGGGAAGAGCAAGTCAATATATTCCATTTGTCTGATTGGATATTTGTAGATGAGTTGTTTGACTTGATTACGAAAGGAGGTGAGTAATGAAAGAGCTTAAAGTTGGAGAAAGAATCACTCTTAAAGCAGTTGAGCAAAATGGTTGTAGAGGTTGCTTCTTTGAGGATAATCCAGTATGTATAAAATTTGCATGTTGTGAAGGTGTACGCTCAGATGGAAAATCGGTAATTTTTAAAGAAGTTAAGGAGTAAAACGTATGAGTAGAAATTTAATGAGAATGGCTTTAATAATGGCTGCTACGGCAGCTTATGCACAAGATGATATTTTCGGGTGTTCAAGTCCTAGACTTGACGCACCAAGCGGCAATATTCCTTTTGATAAGCAGAAGTGTCAGCCAAAGGCACAGCATGAGTTCACCATCAAGGGTGTTAAGATTATGGCAGCCTCTAAGAAGGATGCTATAAAGAAGTTTAATCATCGTAAAAAGTAAAGAGATATGTTATACGAAACAAAACAAGGGACAAAGGCTTATGAAGACATTAAGAGTATTCTCGATGCAGAATTTGAAGAGCATCAAGCCTACATGAAACGAGTAGAAGAAGCCGTAGGTTTCAAATTTGAAAAATATCAGGGCTATCAGCCTAACAGTACTCTCACAAGAGTGTACGAGATTACTGCTATATGGGTTCCTTCTGAGCGTTACGATACGCTAGATAAGAAGGTGTGGAAGAAGATAGACGGTGTAAAATTGGAGGATGGTTACTATGTAGCTATTACGCCTAATAAGCGATATAAGCAAGGCAAGGTAATAGCCTCCGTTCTTCTCTCCTATAAATCCGTTGCTAACCATTTCGAGGTAATGGAGAAACTGAATATAGAAGTCTCTCTAGCTAGACGTTTCTCTACTACTCAGCTCCTTCGTCACAAAGACCGTATTTTCGTTTACTTTGATAACAGCATCCGAGCCGAGAAGCAAAATCAAGACTTCGTGGAAATCACGATAGGTGAATATGAGGATTTCGTTAATAAAAAGGACTAAGCTATGGATAAGTTAGAATATATTCCAGGAGATTTGGTAATGACAAACGGAGTACCGCTAGGTACTGCCAAAGATGTTGTTTACCGAGTAACATCATCAGACCCATCAAAGACTTTGGAGTTGGACGATGGAACGGTTCTTAAAGGTGTTGCCTGCTTAGAGAACATCGAAGGTGCGGAATTAGGAGATAAAGGCTATCTCTTAGGCGACTGCTGTGCTTGGGTTAAGGATATTGTACCAATTCCTGTTACTTCAGAGATTCTAAAGAAAAATGGATGGAAGAAAGAAATGTATCATGATTGGCGGTATTACATTCCACTAGAAAGAACTCTTTTATATATATCTATAGGTGTAGATAGAGATAGAGATGGTGCGTTCGAGGTGTGTGTTGGTCTAAACATGGGACACATCACTTACATTAGCTTTGTCCATCAACTCCAGCACCTTCTCTTCGGTCTGAGAATTAACTCAAAAATGGAGGTGTAGGTATGGCATTAGAAGTTGTAGTTTTAGATAAGGATGAGTATAAGGCACTTATTGATAATCAAGCTAACGAAGATGAATTAGAGTATTTGAAAGCTTGCCAATATGCTTTAGAAAGTTTTAATAAAGTCAGAGGCTTATGCCCTAAGTGTAAAAAATCTGTTATAATAGATGGATGGGTTTGTCCTTGTTGTGGGTATGATTCAAGTGGTGAAGAAGAATTATATAAATATGGTGATTAACGCCTTCGGGCATAAAAATATAATAAAATGCTTATAAGTGAATTTATTCAACAGCTTCAAGATGTTTACGATGAAGAGGGTGATATGGAAATTGCCATCAAGATAGATGATAACGACTTAGGTTCTGAACCTATTGTAGTGAAATCTACTGTTTATGAACAACTTTATATAGTTAAATCCTAACCGCCTTCAGGCATAAATAATAGCAGTATGGATAAAAATGTTGTATTATCAAACAAAGAGTTAGAATTACTCATAACAGGCTTACATTGTGTAGATGAACGTAGTTATAATTTTTATACCACAACATATACACCTTGGAGTGAAGCTAAAGAGTTAAAAGAGAATTTGCGAATAAAGCTCAAAAGAGTATTGTTAAATGTTTAACGTCTTCGGACATAATTTTAAAGATATGACAAAAGAAGAATTAAAAGCAAAGGTTGCCAAGCAACAAAGTATTATCAATGATGCTAACAATCAGATTTGTTCTGATGTGAAGGAGTACATCGAAAGTCTACCATACAAGGTTGGTGACAAAGTGAGCTGCTCCAGATGTGATGTTTGTTGGATTGCAAGCATTATTCCAGAACGAAATTGCGCAAGATATTCTGGCATGATTGAGGTAAGAATCAACCCTGCTAAGAAAGATGGCACTCGCTCCAATAGAGAGTTTGTATTATTGAGTATGGAAGTTGATAGTATCACGAAAATTAAATAAGATAGTAATATGGAACAAATTTCATTAGAAGACAAAGTTAGTAATACTTTGAAATGGCTCGCAAATCAAATTGCGTGTATCCAAGTATATAAAAAGTGGGACGAAGAATTTAAAAAGGAACGTCTCAATGATGCTTGGCAAAAAGTTCAAGAACAATTTAAGAAAGACATTGATTGGAATGCTCTTACGGAAAGTCAGTGTAAGGCTTTACATTTTGGAAGTTGGCAATCCGAAGAAGATATTGAGGAAGAAATTTCTTGTTTACAATCTGAATTAGACAAGGGACACCTTACAAAGGAGGAATTTGATAAGAAGGTTTCCAAAGAGAAAAATACTCTTGGACTTCGTTTGATTCCGCTATATCTCTACCCTTCATTGCCTATAGGTATCACCCTAACGTCTATTGGAGGAGAAGAGATAGTTTTTGATGGCTCAAACATTAGTACTGATATTAGATTTGGATGCCTTGCATGGGGTATTAAACCGAAAAAAGAATAACTAACCATCCCTTATGGGATATAAATAGATAGTAATATGAATATAGACAAATTAGAAAGAGCTAACATTTTAGCAAAAAGCTTGATTCCTAAAGTAGATGAGCTTTTGAATATGTCTTCTCATTCGACAAACATTGCTCACAGTATTTATGGATTATCAGAATGTGACGAAGAGTTTAAAACTAAATTCAAGCAGCTTCTGAATGAAACAAAACAGAGATTTCAGAAAGAGTTTGATGAGCTTTAGTAACTAACCATCCTGCAAAGGATATAAATAAATAGTAATATGAAAAAGATTATTTTGGCAGCCTTAGTCGTTGCAAGTTTGTTCGCTTCTTGCTCTAGCGAGAAGACTTTTAAAAAGAAAGATGGCTCTACGATTACAGCAAAGCCTTATGGCTGGGCTAGTAAGGAAAACAAAGTAGAAGGTGTTAACTACGAGTTGAATGCTCCAGATGTTGTAGTATCTATCATCTTCGCCCCATCAGTTATCGCTCCTGCTTTACTGACGGCTTATGATGTTTGGGAACCAGTATCATATACTGAGCCATCTAAGTAATCAACCACCCTCTCCTGTAAAATGGAGAGGGTAAAAAGAAGAGAATATGGACTTAGTAATTACAATATTAGGTTGGATTGCATTAGGCGTTATATCTGCTTATCTGTTAGCAATAGTAGGTAAAATAATCTTTGATGCTGCAACCGCTGATTATAAGTTATACAAGCATGTAAGATTGTGTCGCAAGAGATTGCTAAGACAGCGATATAAAGATTATGCTTGGCTATTATTCCAGTTAGAGAAAGATACGGAAGTTTTCAATCTTACTCATAACACAAGAGATTGGACTTTTGAAGATTGGAGAGAATTTTATCTTAAAAAAGCAAAGGAGGATAAGCAATGAGTAAAAAATCTGTAATTCAAAGCATGAAGGAAGAGTTAGATTATCGTAATGCTTTCGGGAAATATATAAGTTCTTGCGAAGGCTATCTTTTAGCTATGTATGCACTGAGTGCGCCTAGTGTAGCAGAAGAATATACTAAATGGAAATTAATGGATTTGGGGCTATTATGACAAGAGAAGAATTACAAAATAAACTTGGCGATGCTATCTGTGAGTATTGTAACAAGGACATTATCTCAGAATATAACATCGGCATAGGTGGGCTTTGCGAAGGTCAGTATTGTGAGGAAGCACAAGATGGCTACGCAGCAGAAAATAACATAGAGTTGGAGGATTGATATGAAAATCTTGAAGCGATTAGTATATGTGTTACTTATGATTCCTATATGTACTATAGTATTCGTAATTGAAGGTTCTTTGTTGCCTTTAATCATACCAGCAATATGGGTAATAACAGGAAGTACTATATTACGAGTAAAAGAAACTAAAGAATGTGAATCATTCTATGTATACACTATTACTCAGATAGTGTATTATAGTATGGATAAGTATTTAACTAAATTATTAAAGCTATGAATAGAATTGAAGCTAAAGAATTTTATCCTATTCTGCAAGCTTATGCTGAAGGGAAGGTAATTGAGAGTAGGACAAAACCGAGTACCGTAAAAGGTACAGATGTTCCGAATGATTGGACGGAAATGAAAGAGATTGAGTTTTGGAATAATACAGAGTATCGCATCAAACAACAAAGCGAAGCAAAGTTCCGACCATTCAACACCGAAGAAGAATGCTGGCAAGAAATAAGAAAACATGAGCCGTTCATTAAATACAAGGTCATAGAAAGCAGTAAGGACGTTTACCTCATTATTCAAAGAATAAAGACAGACGGAATCGAAACAGATGTTGAACGTCTTGATTTTGAAACGGCTTTTGAATGGTTCACCTTTGCCGATGGAACTCCATTCGGTATAAAAGAGGAGGAATAGTTATGGATAAAAACGTTTGCAATAATACACTAGTCTTTGGTAGCTGCTATGCTAGAAGCTGTATTGAAGTACCCTCTTTGAAGGCAGGAAAGGCTAAATGGAAGGCTTTTTATGATAAGTTCCCTTGGCTTAAAGGTCAACCTTTCTATCTTAGACGTTCATGCTTCTGGGATGGAGGTGAAAGAAATTTGAAGGCAATAAAGATAAAACTTAAAAAGATATAGTTATGGCATGGTTATGTGTAGATGAAAATGGTGAACATATTTTTTGTAAAGAACCATTAAGAGGACGTACTCAAAAGTACGTTTCCTTCTATAGAGAACAACTAATACGTCAACAATCAAGTAAGTTATGGTATGCAAATGCTGATGATATTGATGACGGAGATTTTATAATATATGCAGAAGAAGGTATTGATTTACCTAAAGGCTCAATCAAGAAGCTCATCGGAAGAGAATTATCTTGGAGCGATGAGCCTGTCGAACTTGTATAGATAAAAAAATGAGAAAGGTTACTTGTATTTGCGACACAATTATAAATGGTGTTACATTTGTAAAGGGCTGTGATTACAGAGTTGATTATAATCCATTTATAGGAATAATGATATATGCCACATTCGGCTACATAAATATCAGTGAATGGCAGCTCGATAACTATTTTATTTAAAATTATAGCTTATGGAAATCGAAAACATAAAATTCAAGGCAAAGCAGCTCAACTCAGGAAAATGGTTTGAGGGCGATTTAGTACGTCTTGGGAATAGGGTATGTATAGGAGGAGACCATATAAAAGATGGTATAACTGACGTTGACCCTTCTACAGTCTGTATGTTCACAGGGTTGAAAGATTGTGAAGGAAATGAGATTTGGGAAGGAGATGCTCTTCTTAATACAAATTCGGGCAGTCAATATACTGTAATGTATTCTGATTACGGTGGTGCATTCTTTATTCGTAAGAAAGGAACAGTGAATGACGACATGTATCTGTTTGAACTCTCCGATGTAGACAAATGTATCGCATTCCTTGAAGTTATTGGTAATAAATTCGATAAGTAGCGTATGAGTCTTAAAAAGAAAGATAAGCTAACGGCATATTGGGATAAGAAAGAGAACTGCATTGGTGCTTATCACCCTCTAGGGTTTATGACCCAAACAGATGCTCATTATCTCTTCGACAAGGTTTTCACAAAAGAGTTTGTTAAAGAAATGACTGATAGAGGATATGATGTTACAACGATGAAGTTTGAAATCTCTCCCAAGCTGCCGAATTATGAACGATTCAATGGCTTATCAAAAAAGTATTGCGGAAAAGAGAAATAGCGTATGAAGAAACAAATAGTCTTAGATGAACAAGATATTAAAGAATTCCACGAGGATGCTGAGCATCTACGTTGGCTGTATAATAGAATGGTGAGTGAGCATGGTGAAAGCGTAAACTTTGATTACATGCACCGCTTTGCCAAGATATTCAATAAATTAAAGCAATTATAGCTTATGAACATAGAAAACATAAAGTTTAAGGCAAAAAGTCTTAATAGTGGGAAATGGATTGAAGGTGATTTGATTCGCCAAAGTAACGGAATCTATATAAGAAGGCATAAAAATCTTTCTGTAATTGTTGATGCTTCTACCGTCTGCCAATTCACAGGGCTAAAAGACTGCAAAGGCAATGAAATTTGGGAAGGAGATATTCTACAGGATGTTGATGATGACTATATTAAGTATGTTGTTATTTTTGGTGAAGGCGCATTCTTGGCGCAAAAGGAAGGTCATTATACAGGTATTCCTCTTCACGAATGTGTAGGTAGTTTGGGTAATGATGTAATAACTTATGCAAAAGTCGTTGGCAACAAATTCGATAAGGATAAGTAGGATAAAACTATGGTAGATGTAAGTAATCAGCATTGGAACGAAGATGGGAGCATTACTATTATATTGAATAGTATAGAAGAAGTCGAAGAGTTCGTTGAGTTAATCAAACCTACGGTTGATGTCATTGATGTCATTAAGCCAATTTACAACTTTAAAGCAAAATCATTATGAGCAAGGAAACATTTGACTTCTCGGAGGCTCTGAGAAGAATGAAGGAAGGAAAGAAAGTGAGAAGAATCGGCTGGGGTATAGTTGACAAACTATGGATAGATAAAGATAAAAATATCAATATTTTCTATAAAGCAACAACACATTCTTCGGAAGGGTTCATTCATATTTTTCCAAGTTGTTGGAGTTATTTCACTTGCGAAGATATTCTTGCAACAGACTGGGAGGAGGTGGAAGGATGAAGATTAGATTAGCAAAGAAGATAATGAAAGCAGACACTTATGCTGATTATCCAAGTAAGCATCCTTTACCTTACTGGAAAGCGAAGTTTAAGGAAGCTTATGACGAGTATGGTTGTGTTACGTTCTGTGAAGGTTCGAGCAAGTGTAAATATCGCAACAAGTTCGACCATCGTATCAAAAAGGCAATAAGTTTAACAAAATAAGTAGCGTATGAAGAAGATTATATTATTATTTGTATCGGTTATATTCCTGCTCGTTTCTTGCAACGATAACAAAGGAATTAATGTTCCAACATCAGACTCTATTAATGAAATTAAAGTAGAGAAGCTATTTGTTGTGGATGGTATAACCGTATATCGTTTCTATGATGGTGGCAGAGTGGTTTATTTTACCAACAAAAAAGGTGTGGTAAAGGCTCTTCATGACGAATATGACCCTGTAACAAAAACCACAAGAACAAAGGTAGTAGAAACTTTATGTAACGAAGAATAGTTATGGTTAAACCTTACAGAATCAAGCATAAGGCTAGCGGATATTTCTACCAACGTTACAACGGAAGTAACCTTGGTAAGAAAGGCAAGGTGTATATGAATAATCAATCACCACTTACAATGTGTGATAATGAGAACTTTATACGTATTCAGATTCGTCACAACACTTTAGCTTATAAGGCATTGAAAGATATGCTTGCCAAATATATTATAGGTAAAGATGATGAGTGTGAATATCATAGTACATCTTACAGAGTTCCAAAAAGTGAATTTAAAAAAGAAGAATTATAGCGTATGGAAAAGAAAGTATTGACCCTCACCGTCAGTAAGCAATGGTTCGATATGATTGCGGACGGAAGAAAGAATGAAGAGTATCGGACAATAAAAGGATATTGGGTAAAACGCCTTTTCTTATTATGGAATGAAGATACTTGTACCAACGAGAAGATACCCACTCATTGCGTTAAAAACTGGGATAGTATTAGCCCCGAAATGGCTAACTATTGCATCAATAGTCCATATTACAAGGCTGTTCCTTACACCCACGTCCTCTTCATCAACGGCTACCGCAAGGATAGTCCACGAATTGAGAAGGAGATTGAGAGTATCACCATCGGCAAGCCTAAAAAAGGTCTTTGCCCCGATAAGTGGCTTGATACTGAGTTTTTTATCATTAAATTTAAGTGATATGAAAGTAAAGAATTTACCAAAGAAGATTTACCTCAACATCTGTAGCAATGAAGATGAGGTAGATTACAATGAGCTGAACGGGGTAACGTTCAGTACAGAAAAGATTGGTGTTACCGATTGTGATACGGAAAACGTTCCTTACGTGAATGCTGCATCATTATGGCACGACCTAAAGGAAGAGAAGCCTCCTTTAAAAAAGTGGGTAATGTTCCGATATAGTGGAGGTGGCGTAAATCCTACGGCTCTTCATTACGGAGCGATGAGTGATGATGTATGGATTGTCACTAGAGGAGACGGAACACAGCGTATCGAAGTTCTGTATGAGTGCTACGATAAGATTGAGTGGCTTGACTTTGATGAACTAAAATAGCGATAGCGTATGACAAACGAGGAATTTTTCAATGCTCATCTAGGTGAGCGAGTTCTTTATAAAGGTAAGGACATTGGGGCATACGTAGCAGGGTATATTGAAGATAAGTATATCATCTTAGGATTTAATGATTATACAGGCTGCATTCTGTACTTCACATCTAAGGTGTATAAAACGCTTGGTGAAACATATAACTCATACCGATTCGCAAAGTTGAAGTATTTGGAAATTGTAAAACATTAACAATATGGGAGAATATAAATATACAAATAAAGAGGAAAGACCCATTCCAAAATATAGGAATGGTGATATTGCTTGGTATATTGATGAATGGTTTGAAGCCCCACAACGCTGTATAGTAAAGGGATGCTGCAACGTATCTTGGTTCGAGGGAAATGAGCTTAACCCTTCTGGCTGGTGGATAGATTACAAATATAAGCCCGACTATCGTGAACGAACTAAACAGCATACAATTAGAGAGGAATCACTTTTTGATACCGAGCAAGAAGCTTTAATTGCATTGTTCGAGCAGTTTAAAGAAAAAGTAAAACGTAAAGTAGAATTCTTTAATAAAGAGTCAAAAAAGCTTGGTATTAAAGAAGAGTTATTATTACAATAATAAGAAAGGGTAGGGCGAAAGCTCTACCCCTTCTTGTTATATAGAACATAATCAATAACCTTTCGATTGGCTTCATCAATCCGTTGTTGGTCTTTTCGCACATATATAGAGGTTATTCTATGGCTATTCTTATGCCCAAGGCAGTCTGCAATAATATCCATACTGATACCAATCTCATAAGCAATAGTAGCAAAGGTATGTCTTGCCCAATAAGTAGTTACTTCGGGTATTCCTATACTTTTGCAGATTTTGCTAAGACATCTATTGTTGGCTTGGTCAAAGCTTAGATACGATGCTTTTCTATCGAATTGCTTTATCAGATGCTCTTTTCCTCTATATCGTTCAATAATCTCCATAGCCTCAGGTTCTACCTTTATATTATATAGCGTTCCCGTTTTTGAACGGCGATAGGAGATTCTGCCGTTTTCTATTTTTTCTAATTTCGATAGGTCTTTAACATTGATACCCATTAGATAGAAGATAAGAAAGAACATATCACGATGTTTAGAGCGGATAGGTGATAACTTTGCTTCATGCAATTTTCTTAACTGCTCAACAGTTAATGAGCGTTTCCTTGTTTCTTCTGATTTAATACTATACATATTAAAAACATATTCTTTAAGGACACCTTTTTTGCGAGCATAGTTTAAGATGGTTCGGACAATCCTTAATCTCATAGCAATGGTGTTTTTGCAATTTTTTATCTTTAGAAAATCAACGAAATCATCCAACCAGTCTATATCTATATCTTCAACCCTTAATGTATCATAATCACAGAAATCTTTTATTCTGTTTTCTGCTGCGATATATATGCGTTTAGTTCCCTCACTTTCTTTCTTGGATAGAAATTCTGCCATCTGTGTTTTGAAAAGATGATTCTCGTAATCGGTTTTATCTTCTTCGTTAGATAGATAAAGTGATAGCTTCTTATTAGAGAAGTAGCGCAGTTTGCCTTCTTCTTGTAACTGCACTATCTTATCATTGAGAAGGGAAATCCTTTTCATAAGCTTCATATTGATAACTCTCTGTTCGGGTATTCCTTTCACCTTCTCATTCTTAGCATCCCATTCATCTTCTTTCAGCTCATAGCCTGTGGGAATATAAATGGCACTATCTTTCCTTGCCACTTTGAACTTCAAAGGGAATCTGCCGCTATTCAATCGACGCCTTTTATCCAACTTAATTGAAATCTTAATCATAAGTATGTATCTCCTTTATTTGCACGAAATTTGCACGTTTTATTGCAAACAATAGCAAAGTATGCAATATTTTGATAATCATTCATAATGCAAAGATAACTATTTTTTTGCGGATTAATGCCTATTTAATAGTTTTTTTTGCATATTCACCATAAATGTTTCAATATTTTTTTTTATTTCAAATAAAAATATTACTTTTGCGGTTGAAATATTAAAATAAAGTGCATTTTGCACCGAAAAGAGAGAAAATTTTAAGCAATAAAAGAAAAATGGTCAGTTTCGTTATTAGTTTGGTCGCCCTTGTATTGGGTTACCTTCTTTATGGAAAGTTTGTGGCGCATGTGTTCGGTCCTGATGACCGCCCTACGCCTGCAGTGACCAAAGCCGATGGGGTCGACTTTATGGTACTGCCTAGTTGGAAAATCTTCATGATTCAGTTCCTCAACATTGCAGGAACGGGTCCTATCTTCGGTGCTATTATGGGTGCCTGGTACGGACCGGTGGCTTATCTGTGGATTATCTTCGGGTGTATCTTCGCAGGAGCCATGCATGATTACATGAGCGGTATGCTCAGTATCCGTAACGGTGGAGCTGGTTTGCCGGAATTGGTAGGTAAGTATTTGGGTGGACGCACCAAGAAAGTGATGTTGGTCTTTTCGGTACTTTTGCTGATGATGGTGGGAGCTGTGTTTGTATACAGTCCGGCTATCATTATGAGTGGCATTTGTAATACGGATGCATTCTGGGGCAGCCAGATGTTTTGGATTGTGGTGATTTTCGTTTATTACGTCATTGCTACATTACTGCCTATCGATAAGATTATCGGTAAGGTTTATCCGCTCTTTGCCTTCTCGCTTCTCTTTATGGCAGGTGCTCTGATGATAGGTCTCTTTGTGAAGTGGCCTTCATTGCCTGAACTCTGGAGCAATTTGCAGAGTTGCAATCTCAATGAGAATCCGGCTTGGTTGGGAACGGAGTCTTTTGTACAGAAGAGTCCGATTTTCCCTTGCCTCTTTATCACGATAGCCTGTGGTGCCATCAGTGGTTTTCATGCTACGCAGAGTCCGCTCATGGCCCGATGCATGAAGAATGAGAAGATGGGACGCCCTATTTTCTATGGAGCCATGATTACAGAAGGTGTTGTTGCCTTGATATGGGCTACGGTTTCCATGTATTTCTTCTATTATGGTGGATGGCGTGAATGCGTAAGTCCTGAGGCCGCTCAGCAGTTTATCGCTCAGTTTGATGGCGGCAAGTCGCTTATCCAGAACTTCGATGCGCCTACCGTTGTGAAGATAGTATGTTCCAGCTGGTTGGGTGTGGCTGGTGGAATCCTGGCTCTGCTGGGTGTTGTTGCAGCACCTATTACCAGTGGCGATACGGCTTTGAGAAGTGCCCGTCTGATTATCGCCGAGTTTATCGGTTTGGAGCAGCGCTCTATGCGCAAGCGTCTTTATATCTGCGTTCCGTTGTTTGCTCTTACGGTGGGCATTCTGGTTTGGCAGATGGAGAATCCTGATGGTTTCAATATCATCTGGCAGTATTTCGGCTGGGCTAACCAGACGCTTTCTGTGTTCACCCTCTGGACATTGACGGTTTATCTGGTACAGCAGAAGAAGCCTTTTGTGATGACGCTGGTTCCTGCCTTGTTTATGACCGTGATATGTTCAACCTTCCTGCTCATTTCGCCAACAGCTTTGGCTTTGGGTGAGAGCCTGGCTTATACGGGCAGTGTCATCATTCTGGTGATAGCCTTGGTTTGGTTCCTGGGTTGGTATCGCAGTTATCAGAAGAAACAATAGATTTATATATAAGTATTAATCAATATACGTAAATTTATATGATACGAATGAAAAAATTAGCTGTTGCAGCATTGGCACTTGTCGTTTCGACAGCTGCCCATGCTCAGTTTGAAAGTGGAAAACAGTATATAGGTGCGTCGATGACGGGCTTAAACTTGAGTTATAATGGCTCTCAGGACCTCAATCTCGGTATTCAGGCTAAGGCTGGATACTTCGTAGAAGACGACTGGATGCTGTTGGGGCAGGTAGAATATAATCATTCTGGTCTTGAAGGCGTGAAGGATTATTTCTCTGTCGGTGCCCAGGCACGTTATTATATCGAGCAGAATGGTCTGTATCTGGGTGGCGGCGTAAAGTTGGCTCATTCCGGAGGTTATAATGATTTCATGCCAGGGGTAGAGGTAGGTTATGCTTTCTTCCTCGGCAAGTCGGTTACCATTGAGCCAGCTATCTACTACGATCAGAGTTTCAAGAAGCATGTAGATTATTCTACTGTAGGTTTGAAACTGGGTATTGGTATTTATCTCTAAACTGCTAAGATGCAACAACAGTTTTCTTCGACTTTGTTGGAAAAGGCAGTGGCGGAGTTTTCTAAATTGCCAGGTATAGGGCGCAAAACAGCTTTGCGCCTTGTACTTTTTATGCTCAAGCGTAAGAGTGAGGATGTGGAACTCTTTGCTGATACCATTTCCAGGATGCGGCGTGAAGTGAAATATTGCAGAGTTTGTCATAATATCAGCGATACTGATGTCTGTCCGATCTGTTCTGATTCCCGGCGCGATGCTTCTACCATCTGTGTTGTCGAGAATGTACAGGATGTACTGGCGATAGAAAACACGCAGCAGTTTCACGGACTTTATCATGTCTTGGGCGGCATCATTTCGCCGATGGATGGTATCGGTCCTTCGGATATAGAGATAGAATCGCTGGTTCAGCGTGTGGCTGAAGGTGGGGTGAAGGAGGTGATTTTTGCTCTCAGCAGTACGATGGAGGGTGATACTACCAACTTCTATATCTCCCGTAAACTTGCTGATTATCCTGTTAAACTCTCTGTTATCGCCCGTGGTATCTCGGTGGGTGATGAGTTGGAGTATACAGATGAGGTTACCCTCGGACGGAGTATTCTGAACAGAACTCCATTTGGACAATAACAAAAGACAATAAAATGAAAATCAAACAAGTACAACGAATATTGATGACCAATTTCCTCTTTGTCCTGTTGGTAGGATTCCTGCTGGTCTTGCTCTATGAGACAGAAATTCTGGAACCTACTAATCTGGCAGGGGATGTCACGGTGGTCTATGTAATTACCGTAGCGATGGAGTTTCTTACCATTGCCGTTATTCCTTTGGCGCTCAAACTCTTCAGTTTCAAGGCTATTCACCGTCAGTTGGTAACCCGTAAGGGAGATGCACTTCTTCCTCTGGGCACTGCCCGTCTGAATATGCTCTGCTTGCCAATGCTGATCAATACGTTTATGTATTATCAGACGATGGCGCCTGCTTTCGGATATATGGCTATCATCCTTTTTCTCTGTCTCTTCTTTGTTTATCCTTCTGTCGGAAGATGTGAGGATGAAACAACAGAGGCGGAAGGTTAAACTCTCAGTATCTAATATTTGATATTCGGTATGAAACTCAGTGTTGTCATAGTAAGCTATAATGTGAAGTACTATCTTGCCCAGTGTCTGCGTTCGGTAGAGAAAGCTATCGGCGTGTTGGAGTGTGGGCAGCAGGGTGATGCAAGTGGCGATACGGCAGAGATTATCGTGGTTGATAATCATTCTCAGGATGGAACGGTGGAATATCTCGAACAGTGTTTCCCGGCTTCCCGATATCCTAATCTCCATGTTGTAGCCTGTACGCATAATAACGGATTTGCCCGTGCCAACAATCTTGCTATCCGCAAGAGCGATAGTGATCTGGTTCTTTTGCTGAATCCGGATACCATTATCGGTGAGCATGTTCTCAAGGATGCTGTCAGTTTTATGCGTTCTCATCCTGATGCCGGTGCTCTGGGTGTAAGGATGTTGGGAGCCAATGGCAAACCAGCTCCTGAGAGTAGGAGAGGATTGCCTTCTCCGATGGTAGCTTTCTATAAGATGATGGGGTTGTGCAGCCGGTTTCCTCAGCATCGCAGTTTCGGTCATTATTACATGGGTTATCTTCCATGGGATAAGCCGGCAAAGATAGAGGTTGTGAGCGGTGCTTTCTGTATGATTCGTCGTGAAGCCTTGCTGAAGGTGGGGTTGCTGGATGAGGATTTCTTCATGTATGGCGAGGATATTGATCTTTCTTACCGTATCTTGAAGGGTGGTTATCAGAACTATTATCTGCCTGTAGATATCCTGCATTACAAAGGTGAAAGTACTCAGAAGTCGAGTTTCCGCTATGTTCATGTGTTTTACGAGGCGATGCTTATCTTCTTCCGTAAACATTATTCGGGTATGTCGCATCTCTTGAGTATACCTATCAAATTTGCCATCTATGCCCGTGCCTCTGTAGCCTTTACGCAGATGATGACTGCGAGAATCAGAAAGAGTCTGGGATTCTTTTCTCCTTCTCATGTCGACCTGTCAAACCAGGTATTGTTTGATGCTGACGAGATGAGCTATGAAGAGATGCTGCATCAGCTTGCGCAGCGGTCTGACGAGAATATCAAACTGGCTACCTATACGAAGGACATCGGTAAGGTGATTACGGATAGGGAGGTGATGGATAAGGATGAATTTGGTTATTTATAAGGATAGATTTATTTCTATATTATAAGGTACGCGCGTACATTATTAATAAGTGTAGTTTATGAAAGAACCGAATATTCGATTACGTGCTTTAGAGTTGGAAGATCTTGATTTTCTCTACCAGATAGAGAATGATGATCGGCTTTGGGAACTGGGTGTTTCCAATGTTCCATATTCGCGCCGGGTGCTGCTCGACTATATAACCAGTGCTTCGGCAGATATTTATGTAGACAATCAGGTGCGCCTGATAGTAGAGAATGAGCAGAATGAGCAGGTGGGCATCCTGGATCTTACAGATTTTGATCCCCGTCATCACCGTGCAGAACTCGGAATTGTCATCAAAAAGGAGTTTCAGGGGCAGGGTTACGCGAAGGCTTCTGTGTCACGCTTGTTGCAATATGCTCGCAATGTACTTCATCTTCAGCAGATTTATGCTATTGTAGGTATCAGAAACCAAAAAGCGTCTAAAATGCTGCAATCTGTTGGATTTGAGGGGAATAATGTCCTGAAACAATGGCTTTGTGGCCCAGTTGGATATGAGGATGCGATGTTTTTTCAATATTTTCTGTAAAAAAGTTGCATAAAAATTTGGTAGAACCAAAAAAAAGTAGTACCTTTGCACTCGCAAATGAAAAATGAGCGCTAAGCCATTCAATTTGATTTCATGATTGGTGCGTTAGTTCAGTTGGTTAGAATGCCTGCCTGTCACGCAGGAGGTCACGAGTTCGAGTCTCGTACGCACCGCTCAAAATCATCTTGCAGGTTTGCCAAAATAGTTTGGTGCGTTAGTTCAGTTGGTTAGAATGCCTGCCTGTCACGCAGGAGGTCACGAGTTCGAGTCTCGTACGCACCGCTCAAAATCATCTTGCAGGTTTGCCAAAATAGTTTGGTGCGTTAGTTCAGTTGGTTAGAATGCCTGCCTGTCACGCAGGAGGTCACGAGTTCGAGTCTCGTACGCACCGCAGAAACCTTCGAGAGTGATCTCGGAGGTTTTTTGTTTTTTATATTAATCTAAGAGAATATGGCTATCGTTATCACAGTTCTGGCATACTTCTGTGTGCTGCTGCTCTTCAGTCATCTTACTGCCCGTAAAATGGCAAGTAATGAAACTTTCTATCGTGCCAACCGCCGTTCGCCTTGGTATATGGTTGCTTTCGGTATGGTGGGTGCGTCTATTTCGGGCATCACTTTTGTCAGTGTGCCGGGCATGGTGATGAGAACGGATATGACCTACCTTCAGATGTGCATCGGTTTCATCCTGGGTTATTTCCTGGTTGCCTTTCTTTTGCTTCCTATCTATTACCGGTATAATCTCACTACGATTTACGGTTATCTGCAGCAGCGGTTGGGGGAACGTTCGTATAAGACCGGAGCTTCGTTCTTCCTCTTGTCCAAGATGACAGGTGCGGCGGTCCGTTTCTTTGTCGTCTGTATCCTCTTGCAGCGTTTCGTGCTCGATGGAATTGGTGTTCCGTTCTGGGTCACGGTTCCTGTCATGGTACTGCTTATCTGGCTTTATACGCGCAAGGGTGGCATCAAGACGCTGGTGTGGACCGATACCTTTCAGACGCTCTGTATGTTTGCTGCGCTCATCCTCATTATCTGTCAGGTGATGTCGGCGTTGGGCATGACTCCTTCCGAAGCGATTACTGCGATTGCTCACGACAGTCATTCCCGTATTTTTGTCTTTGATGACTGGATGTCGAAACAGAATTTCTGGAAACAGTTCCTCAGCGGTGTCTTTGTAGTGATTGTGATGACCGGTCTTGATCAGGACATGATGCAGAAGAATCTTACCTGCAAGTCGCTCCGTGAGGCCCAGAAGGATGTTTGCAGCTATGGTTTTGCCTTTGTGCCTGCCAATCTGCTTTTCTTGAGTCTGGGTGTGTTGCTGATGATGCTGGCTCAGAAACAGGGAGTGGCTTTGCCTAATGCTCCTGATGATCTGTTGCCGATGTTTGCGGCTTCGGGGGCGATGGGAAATCTGGTAGTGGTACTGTTCACCATCGGTATCGTCGCGGCAAGTTTCTCCAGTGCCGATTCTGCTTTGACCGCGATTACTACGAGTCTCTGTGTGGATATATTGGGCAGGAAAGAGGATATGAAGCTCCGCAAGCGCATGCATCTGCTGGTGGCTTTCGTCTTCATGCTCTTCATCATTGCTTTCAAGGCGATTAATTCTACGAGCGTGATAGATGCCATCTACATCCTCTGCTCTTATACTTACGGTCCGCTGTTGGGCCTCTTTGCCTTCAGTCTGCTTACTAAGCGTCAGGTAAACGACCGCTGGTCGCCATGGGTCTGTATCGCCAGTCCGCTCATCTGCTTCGCCATCGATACCCTTACCTCGCAGTATGTGGGTTATAAGTTCGGCTATGAGCTTCTGATGCTGAATGGCGCCCTGACATTTGCAGGTCTCGCCCTTATAAAAAAAGAAACAGTTAAATACAAACAATAATGAGAACAAAAGTATTATTCGCAGCATTGTTGCTCAGTGCAACAACTGCTTTTGCCCAGCAGGAGAAGTTGGGCTCCGGTATTGACAAGACCAACATGGACTTGACCATCAAGCCGGGTAATGATTTCTATCGCTATGCCGCAGGCAACTGGATGAAGAATCATCCACTCGATGCCGAGCATACCGACAATGGTGCTTTCACCGACCTCTTTGAGCAGAACCAGAAGCGCATCCAGGACATCATCCTTGAATATGCTTCCAAGCCACAGCAGAAGGGGTCACTCGGACAGAAGATTGGTTCGCTCTACAACCTCCGTATGGACAGCGTTCGCCTGAACAAGGAGGGATGGGCACCTATCAAGCCAACTCTCGACCGCATTGCAGCCATCAAGGACCGCAGAGAGTATCAGCTCGTTACCGCTCAGCTCGATTTCCGTGGCGAGGGTACCATGATGTATGGCATCGGTGTGGGCGCCGACCTTCGTGATGCCGCCAACAACCTCGTTGAGGTAGACCAGAGTGGTCTCGGTCTTGGTGTACGCGATTACTATGTAAACGATGACGAGCAGACCAAGAAGATTCGTGATGCATACAAGGCTTATATGAAGAAGCTCTTCCAGATGGTAGGCAACGATGAGGCTACCGCCCAGAAGAAGATGGAGGCTGTGATGGCTATCGAGACCCGCATCGCTAAGGCAAGCTATAGCCAGGTACAGCTCCGCGACATCGACAAGAACTATCACAAGATGACCTACAACCAGCTCGTGCTCGATTATCCTGGCATCGACTGGGGCAATGTGTTCCTGGCATCCGGTTTCCCTGCTTTCAAGGAAATTTGCGTGGGTCAGCCTGAACCAATCCACGAGGTTGAGAAGATTCTCGCAGAGACCTCTCTGGATGATCTGAAGACATACGCAGAGATCAAGGTGATTTCTGGTGCAACCAGCGTATTGAGCGATGATTTCCGTGCCGTATCCTTTGAGTTGAGCAAGGTAATGAGCGGTGTTCAGCAGGACCGTCCTCGCTGGAAGCGTGCCGTAAGTACCGTGAGCGGTGTGTTGGGCGAGGCTATCGGAAAGATTTACGTAGAGAAGTACTTCCCGGAGAGCAGCAAGAAGCGTATGCTCGAACTGGTTCACAATCTCCAGACTGCGCTTTCACAGCGCATCGACGAGGCTACATGGATGAGTGCTGCTACCAAGGCACAGGCTAAGGATAAGCTGGAGAACTTCATCATCAAGATCGGCTATCCTGACAAGTGGAAGGACTATAGCGGATTGCAGGTAGATGACAGCCTTTCTCTCTACGAGAATATGGCAAATATCTCTGAGTTCTTTACCAAGGATGAAATCGCCCGCAAGGTGAACAAGCCGGTAGATAAGACAGAGTGGGGAATGACTCCTCAGACTATCAATGCTTATTATAACCCAACTACCAACGAGATCTGCTTCCCTGCAGCTATTCTCCAGCCTCCATTCTTCGACCCGACAGCCGATGATGCGATGAACTATGGTGGTATCGGTGGTGTAATCGGTCATGAGATGAGTCATGGTTTTGACGATCAGGGCAGCCAGTTTGACAAGACTGGTAACCAGCACAACTGGTGGACTGCTGCTGACAAGAAGAACTTCGAGTCTCGCACCAAGATCCTGGTTGACCATTTCAACCAGATTGAGTTGGCTGGCAAGAAGGTAAACGGCCAGATGACCCTGGGTGAGAACATCGGTGACAATGGTGGTTTGAACATCGCTTTCCGTGCACTTCAGAATGTGATGAAGACAGAGAAGTTGGGTGTAAAGGATGAATTTACTCCAGAGCAGCGCTTCTTTCTGGCATGGGCACGTGTATGGGCAGGCAATGCCCGTCCTGAGTACCTGCAGTATCTGATGACCGTGGATGTTCACTCTCCAAACGAGGCTCGTGTGAACGGTGCCCTCCCAATGGTGGATTCATGGTATAAGGCATTCAACATCAAGAAGGGCGACAAGCTCTTTGTTCCTAAGAACAAGCGTGCACATATCTGGTAAAAACATGTGGGGTAAGGCATCCCCACACGCCCTGAAAGGGCAGAAGCTCCTAGCCCAGGGCAGCGCCCTGGGTTAGATCCAGCAACAACAAAGTCGCCCTGAAAGGGCAAAAGCTTTCTATTTCAAAGCTTTTGCCCTTTCAGGGCGACTTTCTATATATACCTTATACCCAGGGCGCTGCCCTGGGCTAGGAGCTTCTGCCCTTTCAGGGCGTGCTGGCATAGAACTTTTACTTCGTTCCGAAATAAAGGAAGAGCATACCGAGCAGAACGAGGAGGAGGTCAACGAACTTCGCCTTGAGATTCTTCTCATGGAAGATGGCTGCACCGAAGAGGAAGCTGACGATGACCGAACCGCGGCGAATCATGCTCACGATACTGATCATGGCGCCAGGCAGACTCAGAGCGTAGAAATAAACGAAGTCGGCTGCCGAAAGGAAGATACTGATGAAGATGATACTCCAGTGCCAGTGGAATGGGGTAGAATTCTTCTTGGTAGGCCACCATATCATCAGCAGCATGGCTCCCATGAGGAAACACTGGTAGATGTTGTACCAGCTCTGCACAATCATTCTGTCTAATCCTACACCACCATTCTCTGGTGGAGCCATCAGATACTTGTCGTAGAGACCGCTTATCGCACCGAGCACGGCAGCCAGCACGATGAAGTAAATCCATTTGTTGTGCTTGAAGTCGATACCCTCTTTCTTGCCGCTGCGCGAAAGCATGGCAAAGGAGATGATGGCAAGTATGACACCAATCCACTGATACAGATTCAGTATCTCGCCATAAACCAGCAGGGCGCCTACGAGTGTCATTACCGGTCGGGTGGCGTTGATAGGTCCCACGATGGTGAGCGGCAGGTGTTTCATGCCGAAATAACCGAAGATCCAGCTGCTCAATACGATGAAACTCTTGAGCACGATGTACTTGTGAACTTCCCATCCGCCTTCTGCTACATGAAACATCGTTCCATCCAGCGAATTTCCTGTATAGCTCATCACGATGAACGGCAGGAAGATGAGCGATGAGAAGAGCGTGTTCAGAAAGAGCACGGGAATCACTGCGTTACCTGAAAGCGCCTTCTTCTTGAAGGCATCATAAAATCCCAGCAGCGCTGCTGAGAGAAATGCTAATACTAACCACATTTTTATGAATCTTAAATGTTGAATGTTGAATGTTGAATGAGGCTCGCGCCCTTGTGTTTCTAATCATTTAATCTTTGAAATCATACCCTACCTCTTCCAGGAACAATGCGTTACCCGGCATGCTTTCGCCTGCATCGCTGCGGCTTCCGTTGTGCAGGATATCGAGAAACTGTTCCATCGTAATCTTTTCTCTGCCTACATCGATGAGCGTTCCCACTACGGCTCTCACCATGTTTCTCAGGAAACGGTTGGCGGTAATCTCAAAATACCAGGTGGTAGGAGAGGTCTGTATCCATCGGGCGGCTGTTACGTGGCAGATGGTGGTCTTGTTGTCGCCACCCGCCTTGCAGAATGCCGCATAGTCTTCGTGATGCAGAAAATGCTGAGCCGCCTCGTTCATCTTCTCGAAATTCAGGGGATAGTTCATCTGCAGTGAATAATGGCGCTCAAACGGATCTTTCTGCGTATGTATATAATAATGGTATGTGCGCGAGATGGCAGAGAAACGGGCATGCATCTCTGGGGCTACCTCCCTTACTTCGTATACGGCGATGTCGCGGGGCAGGATGCGGTTCAGACGGTATACCAGCTGGTCGGGTTCCATCGGAATCCTGTCGGTATCGAAGTGGGCTGCCATGTGTCGGGCATGTACGCCGGTATCGGTCCTTCCTGCTCCCACCACCTCCATTTCCTTTCTCATAAGTATGGAGAGGGCGCGCTGCAACTCCTGCTGCACCGAATTGGCATTGGGCTGAATCTGCCAGCCGTGGTAGTTGGTGCCGTCGTAACCGAAGAATATGAAATATCTCATGATGATCTTTGAACTTTTTTGTTTTTTGCTATGAACTTTGAGCTTTGATTTGTTCTACGTTCTTTGCTTAATTCGGGTGCAAAGTTACTAAAAAAACGTGAAATATGGTATAATAATACAGATTTTTTTCAAAAATGGTACAATCTTGAAAGAAAAGTTCAATTTTATTTTGCAAATTGACAATAATTGTGTACTTTTGCCAACGTTTTTGATATTATAGATTATGGCACAGAACATATTCAAGGGTTTAGGTGTTGCCCTTATTACTCCTTTCAACACCGATGGCTCGGTTGATTATCAGTCGCTCAAGCGATTGGTAGAGTTTCAAATTGACAATGGTGCAGACTTCCTTTGCATCCTTGCCACAACTGGTGAGGCTCCATGTCTTACACAGGAAGAGAAAGATAAAATCACAGAATTGGTGAAAGACGTGAACAAGGGTCGCATCAAGATATTGAAATATTGTGGCGGTAATAATACTGCTGCTGTCGTTGAAGAAATCAAGAACTCAGACTGGAGTGGCATCGATGGCATCCTCAGTATCTGTCCTTACTACAACAAACCTTCTCAGGAAGGTCTCTATCAGCACTTCAAGGCCATTGCCCAGGTTAGTCCGCTGCCTATCGTGCTCTACAATGTTCCTGGCAGAACCGGTGTCAACATGAAGCCTGAAACAACCTGCCGTATCGCCCGCGACTTCCCTAATGTGGTAGCCGTGAAGGAGGCTAGTGGCAGCCTGGAGCAGGTAGATGAGATTATCAAGAACAAGCCTGATAATTTTGATGTTATCAGCGGCGATGATGCGCTTACATTCTCAATGATTGCCAGTGGTGCTGCCGGCGTTATCTCTGTTATCGGCAATGCCCTGCCTAAGGCTTTCAGCCGCATGATCCGTCTCGAGTTCCGTGGCGAATATGAGCCAGCCCGTAAGATTCATCATTCTTTTACCGAGCTCTACAGTCTGCTCTTCGTTGACGGTAACCCTGCCGGTGTAAAGGCGCTGCTCAATGATATGGGCTTCATCGAGAACGAGCTCCGTCTGCCTCTGGTTCCTACCCGTATTGCAACCAAGCAGAAGATGAGCGACATTCTGAAGACTTTGAATATCTAAAATAGTGATTAGTTATTAATCATTTAGTACCATGGTAGATGATAGAAGAATCATACACGAGATAACACCGCTGATGGGTAAGGATGTGCTCTATATTGCAGACCGACACAAGAAGGAGTTTACTTATCCTATCCATAACCATTCGGTGTACGAGTTGAACTTTGTTGAGAATGCAAAGGGAGTAAGAAGAATCGTTGGAGATTCGCAGGAGGTGATAGGCGACTATGATCTCTGTCTCATCACATCGCCCGATCTGGAGCATGTATGGGAGCAGAACGAATGCCACAGCGATGACATCCGTGAGATTACCGTCCAGTTTGATTTCTCCATGAGTGATGAAACGCTCTTCGGAAGAAATCCCTACGCCAGCATTACCCGTATGATGCAGGAAGCGAAGAAGGGACTCTCATTCCCGATGCAGGCAATCATGAAGGTATACGGATTGCTCGATACTTTAAGTTCCGTAAAAGATGGTTTCTATGCCGTACAGCAGTTCCTGACCATTCTCTACGAACTGTCACGCTGCGAAAATGCCCGCACCCTGGCTTCCAGCAGTTATGCCAAGGTAACGGTAGAAGACGATAGCCGGCGCATCCTGAAGGTGAAGAATTTCATCTCCAAGAACTATATGGATGAACTCCGTCTGCCGGAGCTTGCCTCGCTGGCAGGCATGAGCAGCAGTGCGTTCAGCCGTTTCTTCAAGCTCCATACCGGCAGAAATATCTCTGAGTATATCATCGACCTGCGGCTGGGTTATGCTGCCCGCATGCTGGTAGATACCGACAAGAGTATCAGCGAGATAGGTTTTGATTGCGGATTCAACAATCTCAGCAACTTCAACCGCATCTTCAAGAAAAAGAAAGGATGCTCGCCAAGCGAGTTCCGTGAAAGCTATCATAAGACAAGAATCATTGTATAATACAGCCTACGTAATCGTTTAAGTGAAATTATCAAAAATATTTCGCTTAAACGATTCTTTTTTCCGATATTTGTTGTATCTTTGCGCTACAATTTGAAATGTATAAATAAACATTTAAAAACTACGATAACGAATAAAAACTACGATAACGAATTATGAAGCAATTTATGGATGAAAACTTCCTGCTCGACACTAAGACTGCACAGGATCTTTTCCACAATCATGCGGCTAAAATGCCAATTATCGATTATCACTGCCACCTCATCCCTGAGATGGTAGCCAATGATCACAAGTTTAAGAGTATTACAGAACTTTGGCTCGGCGGCGACCACTACAAGTGGCGTGCTATGCGTACCAATGGTGTAGATGAGCGTTTCTGCACAGGTACTGATACTAGCGACTGGGAGAAGTTCGAGAAGTGGGCTGAAACAGTGCCTTATACATTCCGTAACCCTCTCTATCACTGGACTCATCTGGAACTCAAGACTGCTTTCGGTATCGATAAGCAGCTCAGCCCTAAGACAGCCCGTGAAATCTATGATGAGTGTAACGAGAAGTTGCAGTTGCCTGAGTTCAGCGCTCGTGGCTTGATGCGTCACTATAATGTAGAGTGCGTTTGTACAACAGATGACCCAATCGATGACCTGCGTTACCACAAGCAGACACGTGAGAGCGGTTTCGAAATCAAGATGATTCCTGCTTGGCGTCCTGACAAGGCTATGAACATCGAGAAGCCAGATTTCGCTGACTATATGAACAAGCTCGGTGAGGTAGCAGGTGTTAACCTCGTTACATTCCAGGATATGGTTGATGCTTTGCAGAAGCGTCACGACTTCTTTACTGAGAACGGCTGTAAGTTGAGCGACCACGGTATCGAGGAGTTCTACGATGAGCCATACACAGATTCTCAGATTGAGACTATCTTCGCCAAGGCTATGCGTGGCCAGCAGCTTTCTGCTCTCGAAATCCGTCAGTACAAGCATGCATTCCTCAAGGTTTGCGCTGAGATGGATCACGCTGCCGACTGGACACAGCAGTACCACTATGGTGCTATCCGCGACAACAATACTCTGATGTACAACAAGCTCGGTGCTGATACCGGTTTCGATTCTATCGGTGAGTTCACTACCGCCAAGGCTATGAGCAGCTTCCTCAATGAGCTCAACATGGAGGGTAAGCTTACACGTACTATCCTCTATACATTGAACCCATGTGCCAACGAGGTAATCGCTACCATGCTCGGTAACTTCCAGGATGGTTCTTGCCCAGGTAAGATCCAGTTTGGTTCAGGCTGGTGGTTCAACGATCAGCTCGATGGTATGACCCGCCAGATGAACGCACTCTCTGTATTGGGTCTCCTGAGCCGTTTCGTAGGTATGTTGACCGACTCACGTTCATTCCTCAGCTACCCACGTCACGAATACTTCCGTCGTTTGCTCTGCAACCTCCTCGGCAATGATGTAGAGAAGGGCTTGCTTCCTAACGACATGGAGAGCCTCTCTCGTATGGTAGAGGATATCTCTTACAACAATGCTCGCAACTACTTTAAGTTCTATTAATCCATAGAACTGTAGCAATTTATACTAAGACAAATCCCTTCACGGCATCCCGGTGGTGTTGTGGAGGGATTTGATGTTTTATCGTGAAACCAATACTTTAAGCTTATGGGGGTAATAAACAGAATACTAGGTTTTTACGAAGATATCAGGGAGTTTAATTCTTCTAATATCAAAGACTTCCGGGGCAGACTCAAGTCTTGGATCAAGATGGGTATGCTTGCCGGTCGCATCTTCTATCTCAAGGATATGTGGGCCAGGGATGTGGCTGCCTTGACTTTTGCCTCCTTCATGGCTCTGATACCTTTCATGGCTATGATGTTTGTCATAGCCCGTGGTTTCGGCTATGCCTCTCTGCTCGAATCCTGGCTCTCTACCACCTTCGAGGCACAGCCCGTTGTAGCGCAGACCATCGTTAACTTCGTTCACAATTATATTGAGAATACGCAGAGCAACTATATCATCGGTACGGGTATCGTGATGTTTCTCTATACCATCGTTTCGCTGATGCAGAAAATAGAGCTTACCTTCGATGACATCTGGCATACGGGTGAGCGTTCGTGGAAGCAGATAGTTACCGAATATCCTACCGTTCTGTTTGGTCTGGGACTGCTGATACTCTTTGCTTCGAGCATCAATGTATGGACGGTGAATATGGTGGATAATGTAGACAGGATAGCGGATATCGGTGATACCATTCCTTCGTTCATCCTTCATCTGGCGGCTTTTGTTCCGATGTTCCTGTTCTTCGTGTTCTGCTATTATGTCATCCCGAATACCTATATCCGGGTTCGCAGTACCCTGGTTCCATCGTTCCTGGCGGGTGTCTGCATGACGGCACTTCAGTATGGATATATCTATCTGCAGGTTTTTCTGTCCAGCTACAATGTCATCTATGGTTCGCTGGCAGCCATTCCGCTCTTCCTGTTATGGCTTCAGATTTCGTGGGCTATCGTAGTGTTTGGCGCCTTGCTTTGCCATACCAACCAGAACATCCATTATTATGATGGTGATTTGCAGTACGATCATCTGAAACTGGTGCAGCGCATCAAGGTTTGTGGGGTAGTGATGCATCTGGTATGTCGTCGGTTCAATCAGGGCGAACAGGCGTATACTCCGAAAGAAATTCATGATTTAACGAAGATACCTCAACAGATTGTCAACCAGTCTGTTAAGGAACTGTTACGTGCCCGTCTGCTGGTAGAAATCCGGAATGGTAAGAAAAGCAGTTTTGAGGAATCGGTGGTTCTTCATCCGATAGAGAAGATTGAGCATCTTACCTATGGTGTGATGATAGAGCGCCTCTTCAGTTATGGCGAGGATATCTCAAGCCTGACCGCATTGGAGTCGGATATGGCGATGTGGAAGGATATCGACATCGTGAATGCAGAGTTCATAGAAAAGGGAAAGCAAATCGCTTTCTGATAATAAACGGTGTTTTTTAGGCACGGTATCCGTGCCTAAAAAACTATCAATTTATAATATCTTATTTCTGGTCATATCCGTCAGAAATCTTTTTTCCCAGTGCTAGCGCCAGTTCAACCTTGGCACCATATCCTTCCAGCTGGTCGGCAAACTTGGCTACCGAATTGCCGGATGCGATGATGTCATCAAAGAGAATAATCTTTTTGCCCTGGAAGAAAGCCTCGTCGATATGGAGTTCATCTACAGGATCGCCATCTTCATCTACATCATGCGTGTAGCTGAAGGCAGGGTAGGCGTTGGTCATGCCCGTAGCCTTGCATATCTCCTCGCTGAACTCCTTGAAACGGCGCTTGGTATGCGCCTCAAGAGCTGCAGGAATGCAGACCAGGGTAAACTGTGCTGCCTCTTCGCCCAAAAGACTCTTCAGCTTGTCTGATACCATTCCGATAGCCTTCTTCAGGGCTTCCTGATGGTCCATCTCCGTAGTGAGCTCAGAGTTACCTTTAAAGTTGACGATAAGGTCGCGTTTTTCCCATTCCTCTGCTGTGAGCTCAAAAGTACCGAAGGCGCTGAATGCAGCGTAGTCGACAAGCCATTTGTAGTGCAGTCCGTTTTTCAGGACTGGCCACGAGTTGATTTCATTTTCGTAATTAGCCATAGACTAGAAATTTTTGATTATTAATAATGCATAGTTTCTGCAAAAATAGGAAATCTTTTCGAATTAAGGTGCCGGTTTCATAAAAAAGATTTGTTTTTTAAGTAATATTTCACGTAGCTGCCTTTTTTTTACTTATTTTTTAGTACCTTTGCACCGCATTTTAAGAAATACGTATATTTATATGACGAGAAAAACAAAACTTCATGAAATCCGCGACTACGTTATCATTGCCCTGGCGATGATAGAAGGTAGTATCGGTTTGAACATCTTCCTGCTTCCCAATCATATCACGATGGGTGGTGTAGGAGGTATCGCTTCTATCCTTTACTGGGGATTTGGCATCCCGGCATCTGTATCTTATCTGGCGCTCAATGTGTTCCTGCTTCTCATCGCATTCCGCATTCTGGGCTATAAGTTCTGTCTGAAGACCATCTATGGTGTTGGTATCTTTGCCTTAACTACCCGTCTGATAGAGACGCATACGGTAGGCATGACGCCGCTGCTTCACGACCAGCCGTTCATGGCAACGGTCATCGGTGCGTTCTTCATGGGCAGCAGTGCCGGTCTGGGTCTTTCGTGCAATGGTTCTACGGGTGGTTCTGATACCGTAGCGGCGATGATCAACAAGTATTGGAACATTTCCCTGGGTCATGCCATCATGATTTGCGACCTGTGTATCATCACCAGTTCTTATCTGGTATTGCGCGATTGGGAGATGGTGATTTACGGTTATGTCTGCCTCTTTGTGCAGTCGCTCTGTGTAGATCATGTGGTGAATGCGTTGCGCCGTTCGGTTCAGTTCTTCATCATCAGCGACAAATATCTGGAGCTCAGTGCAGCCATCAATACCGCTGCCGACCGAGGTTGTACGGTGATGGATGGTCATGGCTGTTACAGTGGCAAGGATGTCCACATGCTGTTTGTATTGGCGCGTCAGCGTGAGTCTCAGAAGATATTCCGTCTTATCGACGAGATAGATCCTACCGCCTTTGTCAGCCAGAGTGCCGTCATCGGTGTTTATGGCGAAGGTTTCGACCGTTTCAAGGTAGGCAAGAAGATAGGTTTGCCGAAGAAGAAATAGATAAACAGAAAAAGGGTGTGTCATAACTGCATGACACACCCTTTTTTAATAATCCTCTATGAATAACACTTATTCTTCTTCTGTCGTTGCGCATATTTGAGAGATTTGTACGATTAGCAGGGATTCGGGAAAAGTTCCGTTATATGAGGAAAAAGAGTAAAATAATGCATTTTTTTTCAAATTCATTTGGCACTTTCAATAAAAAAATGTAGTTTTGCAATTGCTAAATAGAAAAAGATTATTATGGCAACAATTACATTAAGACCAGATGTATATGACAAAGCGGCAATCTTTGCAAGAAAAGATAAACTTAATATTGAGGATTGGGTAAATAAAATCCTGCAAAAAATTGTTGTTGATATATCTGAAAAGGAAGATATGAAAGCTCCTGCTGAGTCAAAAATGTTCAGTTGGGAAGAAATGGGCGGCATGTTCGCTTCAGATAAAAGTGATAAAGAACTGCGTGATGAGTATCTGGAAGAAAAATATGGGATATGAAAATCTTTTGTGATACCAATATTATAACGGAATTTTTAGAAAAAAGACTTCTGTTTGATGCTGTGGCTAAAATTCTTACCTTGGCATCTACTAGTCATACTTTGTTCTTGTCTGAAGGAGGATTCTACACCATCACTTTTCTCGTGGATAAACAATTACGAAGAATGAGTATCTACAATCCTGAACGTTTAGTACAGGAAAGGAAAATTCTGCTCCGCATTCTTGACACTTTCCAAATTTCGTCTGCTTCAAGATTTGGACTGAAACAAGGAGTAGAGGATGAAAACTTTAGAGATTTAGAAGATAGTTATCAATATCAGGCGGCTATTAATTGTGGTGCTGACATTTTGTTGACTATCAATGTTAAAGACTTCGTTGGTGTCTCAGATAATAAACGAATCAAAATAATGACTCCCCAGTCTTTTGTTGATGAGTTTCTTTCTAATACGCCTAGCTGACTTACGAGCCTGCGTTTATGTTCTTAAAACTAAAAAAGGGTGTGTCATAACTGCATGACACACCCTTTTTTTAGTAATTTTCTAAGTATAGACATCTATATCCTCTGGCTTCGGCTAGATGTGGAAATCTACCAACTTCAGCCATCGCTTGACATCAAACGACG
>ENA-OPRX01000035-OPRX01000035.1-human-gut-metagenome-genome-assembly--contig:-NODE-35-length-104195-cov-9.021788_pt1 | contig 104195 bp, 87 predicted proteins | sample MGYA00241450_ERZ501892 | MGnify/ENA primary metagenome ERZ501892 (study PRJEB25962, sample SAMEA2042223) | human gut metagenome | biome: human gut; feature: human-associated habitat; material: faeces...
GACGGAAATCCTTTACATCTTCTTCGGCATCCACACGGCAAACGTGGTGCAGTTGGCGGACAGGATAGAACAGAGGGCGCGTTTGGCGGCTGCCTGACACTGAAACTTGCAGTCAATGCGGAGCTCTTGTGGGGAAACTGTATCCTCGCCATGAAAAACGGACAAAAAAACAGGCCAAAATGACCGGAAACAGATATAAAATTGAAATTTTGATGAGTCGGACGCAGAAATTGAAGGGATTGTCTGCTGCTTCGCTCATATTGAAAACATTAAACGACAATCCCTAATGTAGTATTAGTTTGGTAGTATGATAATAAAAAGACTATTAAGGGAAGGACTGAAAGACGAGTACCAAATTCTCCGCTTGCAAAATTATATCCTCAATGTAATGCTATACATTGATACTCTCTGCAAAGAGAATGGTATTGATTATTATATCATTGGTGGCACTGCCTTGGGCGCAGTGCGTCATGGCGGATTTATTCCTTGGGATGATGACTTGGATATTGCTATGACACGCAATAATTATAACAAGTTTATCAAACTATGTGATAGTGAAAAGTTTGATTCTTCTCAGTTTTATTTTCAGCAGGAAAGAAAAGACTGGACTGGTTATTTCTCTAAAGTTCGGTTGTTGGGAACCTTTTTTGAGGAGGTTGCATCAGAGGGTACAGTACCAAGAAATAAGCAAGGAATATTTGTGGATATTTTTCCACTAGATAATGTGCCCAATGGAAAATTGGGTCAATATTGGTGGTACTTCTGTGGTAAGATTTTGGTAGCTTATGCGCAGTCTACTCATAAAGGTTATATTCCAAAAGGAGTCTTGCGAAAATTAGCAATGCTAATGTCGTATAGTTTGAGGATTTCATGTATTAGGCATTTCTTTGAAAGACAAATTGAGCATTATAATAATCGGGAAACACTTTTTATAGGTGGCCATTCTTTAGTGTCTAGATTTAACAATACTTTTACAAAAAGGACATTATGGGGAACGGCGACAAAGGTGCCATTTGAAACAATATCGTTGATGGCGCCGGAGAATATTAATGCGTTCTTGGAGTTTTACTTTGGAGACTATATGAAATTGCCTCCTGAGGAATCAAGGAGAGGACATCATTTACTCAATGTCGATTATGGAATTTTTGAAGAGGAGTGAAAAAAATGAAAAGAGTTATAACATATGGCACTTATGATCTCCTACATGAAGGTCATATTAATCTTCTACGCAGAGCCAAAGCGTTGGGCGACTATCTTATTGTAGGCGTTACTAGTGACAGTTTTGATCGCGGCAGAGGAAAACTGAATGTTCGAAACAACGTACTTGAACGCGTAGAGGCTGTAAAGGCTACAGGTTATGCCGATGAGGTTATTATTGAAGATTATCTTGGACAGAAGATTGACGATATTCAACGATATGATATAGATATATTTGCTATAGGTTCTGATTGGGTAGGAAAATTCGATTATTTAAACGAATATTGCAAGGTCGTCTATCTTCCACGTACTGAAGGAATATCTTCCACATTACTTAGAGAACGAACTGAAACAATTTACCGCATAGGCATTATCGGTTCTGGTCGTATTGCAAGTCGTTTTGTTCCCGAGTCAAAATTTGTAAGCAGTGCCAGTGTGACCGCCGTCTATGATCCCAACAAAGAGAGCGCTTTATCTTTTGGAAAGAAGTTTGGATTGGACATATACTCTGAAAAGTTAGAGGAGTTTCTAGAAACAATTGATGCTGTTTACATTGCTTCACCACATCTCACTCATTATGACTATGCTAAGAAATCGCTTAGCGCAGGAAAACATGTGCTTTGCGAAATCCCATTCATGCTTTCTGCAATGCAAGCACGCGAACTATATGATTATGCAGACAAGAGAAATATAGTGCTTTTAGAAGCGAGTAAAACAGCATTTTGCCCATCGTTTAATCATCTTGTAACTCTTGTGAAAAGTGGTGTAATTGGTGATGTCGTAGACGTGAAAACATCTCTATCAAAGATGGTATCTGCCCCTACACGTGAACTGGACAAATCTCAAGCAGGTGGTGCAATGAATGAACATGCCTCATTAAACATGATGGCTATCATCAAAATCCTCGGTAGAGAATACGAGAAAGTAAATTTCTATTCTAAAATAGAAAATGGTGTCGACATATACACAAAAGCCAACATCTGTTATCCTCATGCAACTGCTTCAATGACCTTGGGTATTGGAATAAAGACTGAAGGTAATATGATTATATCCGGAACAAAAGGATATGTGTATGTTCCCGCACCTTGGTGGCTGACGGACTTCTTTGAAATTCGATATGAAGATCAGACGAAAAATAAAAAGTTTTTTTATAGCTATGATGGAGATGGTCTTCGCTATGAGATTCAGGAATTTATGTCTATGATTGTCAATCATAGAATGAGTAGTTATAAGTTACGTAGACGCGAAAGTGTGGCAATAACTGAAATTATTGAAAAATATAACAAATCTGAAAATTATAAAGAGTTATGAAAAGAGCATTAGTGGTGGGAGGAGCTAATGGTATCGGGTTGTCGATAGCGACTCAGTTAGCAAATCGTGACGATTATGATAAGGTATATATAGTTGACAAGGAACTTGTTTCTGACGAATTTATTAATTCTAAATTTGAAAACTTTCAATTTGACTTAATGGCGGAAGACTATAGCTTATTCGACAAATTTAATGATATTGATACGTTGATGATAACTGCAGGATTTGGTCGATTAAGCCTATTTAAAGATGTTCCTGAAAATTACATTAATAATTCGTTCTCCGTTAATACTGTTGCTCCTATTAGAATCATTCATCACTTTATGGATAGATTAATGACGAGAAATGACTTTTATTGCGGAGTTATGGTAAGTATTGCTGGTTTTATGTCGTCTCCATTTTTTGCTGTTTATGGAGCTACTAAAGCTGCTCTTAAAATATTTATTGAAAGTGTAAATATAGAATTGGAGAAAAATGGTAGTGACAATCGAATTCTCAATGTTTCCCCTGGAAATATAAAGGGCACTAGCTTTAATAAAGGAAAGACTGATTTATCTGTTACTAAGCCTCTAGCAAAAGAGATCATCCAACATCTTTACGAGAAAGACGATCTTTTCATTCCTCAGTATGAAGAGGTCTTTAAGGGTGTATTAGAACGCTATAATGCTGATTTCCGAGAAGAAGGAAGGCATAGTTATGATTATAAAGTTAATAGCGGAAGGCTAAATAGGGACTGTCGTGAAATGTCTAAATAGTTTTCGACTTTCCTAACTAATTTATTGATAAAGTGATAGTAAATTTCGTAACTTTGAAAAAGGGAAAAGAATTCCCCCAATCATCGACTAAAGTGAAAAATTGGGGGAATCGCAAAATTAATCTGCATGTCAAAAGTACGAAATTTTTCTGAAATAGCGCCAAACATTGCGTTTCCGGAGTTCAATTTTTACGAGCTCTACTATTCAACTTTCGAGAAGAGCGAATTGGGCAGGATCCGAAATTGCTTCCTCTCCGCGAGATGGCAGAGAACCTCGGTTTGGTAAGGAAAAGCAAGAGACCGAAGCTGGGACGCAGGTCGTTCTTCACTCCTGAAGGGAAAGTTGCCCTGATGTTCCTGAAGATGTGCACGGGACTGAGCTACCCGAAACTGATGGAACAGCTGAACGGCAACATACACTACCAGATATTCTGCGACGTGATAATAGATCCGACACGGCCATTGACATTGACAAACTATAAGCTGTTGGACGACGTAATGATGGAACTTGTCAGAGTGAGGGCGACTGCGATGGAAGGCTCGTTCGGGACACAGAAAGAACACTACGATCTCCGGATGGTCAAGGCCAGGACGAAGCGGACGGAAATCCTTTACATCTTCTTCGGCATCCACACGGCAAACGTGGTGCAGTTGACGGACAGGATAGAACAAAGGGCGCGTTTGGTGGCAGCCTGACACTGAAACTTGCAGTCAATGCGGAGCTCATGTGGGGGAACTGTATTCTCGCCATGAAAACGGACAAAAAAATCCGGCCGAAACGACCGGAATCAGATATAAAATTGAAATTTTTATTAGTCGGACGCAGAAATTGAAGGGATTGTCTGCTGCTTCGCTCAGATTGAAAACATTAAACGACAATCCCTATCTAATCATTATTCCTAATAAATTATGATAGTTAGCATTATCATGCCGTATTATAATGCGGCAGCATATATTTGTGAGACCGTATCCTCCATTATTGCCCAAACTTATAAGGACTGGGAATTGATAATTGTTGACGACTGTAGTCCTGCACCAGAGACCGCAGAAGTATTAAGCCAAGTGAGAAGCATGGATGATCGTATAAAGATTATCCGTGCCGAGAAAAATGGTGGCGCAGGTATAGCTCGAAATATAGGTATTAAGGCGGCAGAAGGCAGATATATTGGCTTTTGTGATAGTGATGATTGGTGGTATCCTACTAAACTTGAGGAACAGTTGAAGTTTATGCAAGACAATGGGTATGAACTTACATGCACTTGGTATGAGGATGCCAACGAAAAGTTGGAATCTTATTACACTATGAAGCAAGCGCCAAGACAGTCATACAAGTCAATGATTGCAGGCTGCAACATCGGCACTCCAGGAGTTTTGTTTGACACCAAACGGGTGGGCAAGAAGTATATGCCACCCCTACGTAGGGCTGAGGATTGGGGTTTGTGGATGAACATCTTAAAGGATGTTGATTATATCTATACCTATCCTAAGGCTTTGTGGAAATATCGCCATATCTCAGGCTCTGAAACAAGCAACAAGTGGATGATGCTGAAAGCCGTTGTGGAAATGTACCATACTGTATTGAAAATGAATGTAATAAAGGCATGGCTTACAGGTATATTTATCTTTCTGCCTAACAATATTATAAAAAAACTGAGAAAGTTTATTTGAAGATGCACAAGAAACTGTTTGGGGTCGAAGCGAAAAAGGTCGGAGGAGATACGGGCTACACGGGAACTGAAAACAGAGACTACTGCAAGGTGAACGGAATACAGACATCTTTCGTGAAAAGAGGCCGTCCGTTCGGTGAGAAAAAAAAGGAGAAAGAAATCCTTTACATCTTCTTCGGCATCCACACGGCAAACGTGGTCCAGCTGGCGGACGGGATAGAACGGAGGTCGAGTTTGGCGGCTGCTTCGCTCAGATTGAAAACATTAAACGACAATCCCTACCTAAAATTCCAAAGCATTTGAATTGGTATTCATGAAGAATCTGGCTAAACACTTGCAAATGACAAACATTGTTTTTATTTTTGTGCAAATAGCAATTGTGTGTTAAACAAAGAATTACTTATGAAAAGCACAGTGGGAACACGGAAAGACATTGACATAGTGAAGGCGTCATTCAAAAAAATGATGTCTGATAAAAAGGCTGTCAGTGCCTATATTCGTGAGAAGGGGACGCTTAAAGGATTCAACGATGGTTCAATTCAGTTTGCCAAGCCATTATGATGTTTATGAGGAGGAGAATGGCTATTGCTTCAACACCGATTCTGGAAATACTTACTACGTCACATTCATAAAGTATCCGCCCATTTCAGAGTACTTGTCCGTTGATATCTTTATGATGAACATTGACAGGGCTGATGAACTGAATCATCTGAATGGAGACAAAAATCTAGTGAGAAATACTATTCTTTACATCATCTGGAAATTTTTCTCGTTGCATAACGATGCTCTTATCACAATCTGCGACATCATGGATGGTAGGCAAGCCTGCAGAAAGAGATTGTTCAACAGATGGTTTAATGAGTTTGCCGATGGAGAGCTTTCCAAATTGGAAGCGACATTATCTGTCGAAGGGATAGAAACGTATGCATCCTTGATTTTCAGAACGGATATCAACAATAAAGAAAGTCTTGAAAAAGAGTTTTCATTACTGTCTGACATCAATTTCTATACGTAGCAGTGCGGGAGAGAATGACTATCAACATGAAATACATCATTATTTTCATCATCCTGCTGACGGCGGAGATGATTTATTTCCGCATCGCGGACAAGTTTAACATCATTGACAAACCTAATCAGCGTTCGTCGCACTCCAGCATTGTCCTGCGTGGCGGTGGGATTATTTTTCTTTTGGCGTTGTGGATCTGGTTGGCTTTTGCTGCGGCAGGGTGGATACCTTCGTTGAATCTGGAAATCGGGGACTACATCTGGTTCCTGCTGGCAGTGACGTTGGTTGCCGGGGTGAGTTTCATTGACGATATTCATTCGTTGCCGGACAGCGTGCGGCTTGTGGCGCAATTCGGAGCTATGCTGATGATGTTTTATCAGCTGGACATCTTGCATCTGAACATGTGGTGGGTGGTGATTCTTGCACTCATAGTTTGCGTAGGTGCGTCTAATGTCATCAATTTCATGGATGGAATCAATGGTATCACGGGGGCGTATGCGCTTGCATCGCTTATACCATTGGCTCTGCTCAATCAGAGTATGGACTTTGTGAATCAATCTCTTATCTTCGTGGTGATTCTTGCGGACATGGTATTCTGTCATTTCAATTTCAGGCCCAAGGGCGAGGCAAAGTGTTTTGCAGGTGACGTGGGGTCAATCGGAGTGGCTTATATCCTGCTGTTTCTGATAGGGACATTGATTCTCAGGACTGGAGATATCACTTGGCTGATTTTCTTGTTGGTCTATGGCGTGGACGGCTGTCTTACGATTTGTCACCGCATAATGTTGCATGAGAATCTAGGAGAAGCGCATCGCAAGCATGCATATCAGATTATGGCGAATGAATTGAAGATCGGGCATGTGAAGGTGGCATCGCTCTACGCGTTGCTGCAGCTTGCGGTGTCTCTCGGATTTATTTATATTATCCCGAATACACCTCTGGCGCATTGGCTCTATCTGGTTGGTGCATTGATTGTTCTAAGCATCGCTTACATTGCATTCATGAAGAAGTATTATCATCTACACGAGGAATATCTGGAGTCGTTAAAATAGTGAAATTATGTTGGAAATCGACAATAAATTCATTTCGGAGTTGCTGTCCGAGGCTGCGGAAAATCCACGGCTTCGTCAGAACTATGACCTGCGCACGTCATCCGACGACAACAGCCAGCGTATGCTCAATGCTCTTCTTCCCGGCACGTCTGTCCTGATTCATAGGCATCCGCACAGTACCGAGAATGTCCTGCTGCTTCATGGAAAATTGGTCGAGGTCCTTTACGAGGAAGAGCGACCTGGAGACGGCATTGAACAGAAGCGGGATATGGCAATTGGGCGTCGTCTCCATGAAACGGCACGCATTGTCCTGGACCCGTCCTCCGGCAATTACGGCTGCGTCGTCCCAGCCGGCGTCTGGCACACGGTCGAAGTCCTGGAGCCGTCCGTCATCTATGAAGCCAAGGACGGGAAGTACGGCGAAGACGGGAGCGAGGCGGTGTGAGTTTTGGGGTGGTGGAGATCTATGATTTCCTGTGTAAATGTCGGAAACGTGTCGGTAACCCAACGCACTGTCGAACGAGACTTCGCCATACTGCAGAAGGCAGGAATTATTAGACATGAAGCAGGCATTTGGGTTGTGCTTGAATACTTCAAACAGTTCGTATTAGACTATGACAGACAATTTATTTTTCAGGCTCATACAGAATGCGGTAGGCACGGCTGACGGGTTCGGGCCGGTGGTGCCGTCGGCGGAGGATTGGTCGGCGATGTATAGGGAGGCGCAGAAGCAGACGTTGCTTGGGGTGTGCTTTGCCGGGGTGCAGAGGGTATGCAGTGCCTATCCGGAGCAGGCGGTGAACCTGCCGGCTGCACTGAAAATGAAATGGTTGGGAGCAGCGGCCAATATCCAGAAGCGTAATGAGGTGATGAACCGGCATTGCGTCGAGCTGCAGGAGATGTTCGACCGCGACGGAATGCGTCTGACTACGTTCAAGGGGCAGAGCGTGGCGGCTCTTTATGATGAAGAGTTGCGTGGTCTGCGACAGGCGGGGGACATTGACGTATATGTGGAATGCGGACGGGAGAAGGCATTGGAATACCTGAGGAAGAAGGACATTGACAATGGCGGCTGGGACTACGTGCATGCGCATCCGAAGATTTTCAATGACGCCGATGTGGAGCTGCACTATCGGCTGAGCATATCTCATAATCTTTTCAAGAACAGGAAGATACAGGGGTTCTGGGGGAGTCATGTGGCGGATTTTTTCGCAGGGAAGGCTGAACTGCCTTGTGGGGAAATCATCTGCCCGTCCGACTACATCCACCTGTTTTACCTGCTGCATCATGCGTTCAGGCACCTCATTTCCGGCGGAATCGGACTGCGTCAGATGATGGACATCTATTTCGCGTTTCTGCATCGCGATGCCGGGATGGATGCCAGGCTTATGAAGGATGTCAATGACATGGGCATGACCCGTTTCGCTTCCGCGACAATGTGGGTGCTCCGGACTGTGTTTGCATTGCCTGAGATTCCGTCACTCTGGAATGCTGATGAGGCGGAAGGACAATTTCTGCTCAACGAAATAATGGCGGGAGGGAACTTCGGGCATGGTGATACCAGGTTCCGCCACCCGACGTCCCGTGCCGGAAAGCTTGTCGAAATCGCCAGACGCAATCTCCACTTGTTGAGCCATTACGAAAGCGACGCGCTCTCCGCCCCGTTCTACTACATCTGGCATTTCTTCTGGAAACGGATACAGATTTGCAAGATGTGGTTCAGATGTCGTGCCTGATTGAAATTGTCACGGGTGCAGATTGCGGGTTTCTGTCCCCGTCGTTTGAACCACGTGTGCAGATCTGGAGCTTTTGCTCCCGTCGTGCCTGATTTATATTGTCACGTGAGCGGATTCCGGGTTTCTGCCCCCGTCGTTGGAACCACGTGTGCAGATCTGGCCTTTTTGCCCCCGTCGTGCCTGATGAAATCTACAGAGGCCAACACTTCAAGTGCCGCTGCTTGCTCAGATTGAAAACATTAAACGACAAACCCTAAATACAAGATTATCCTATTCTCATCATCCCAGCCAACTGTACGAAATAATCATTTGACCAAATGTCAAGTTCCTTTGGGTTGCGCACGAAAGGCAGTACATCTTCTTTCACTTGTTTTATATCTGCTGTTGAGAGACGCTCAATGAGTTTATCTTTGAATAACGTTGGTGTAATATCCTCATTGTTGAATTGCTTGCACCGTTCTGCTAAATGAGTAAAATCAAGTGGGACATTATGGCGTACATACCATTCAAAATCGTACCAATCACGACCTTTTACTCTGTTCTTCCAGGCACGATATACTAATGCGTGCATCTTGCCTGCAAACAAGTCGGGAAGTGTAAGACAACGGGTCATAAATGAATATGGCTGAAGCAATAGCTTCTGTTCCGTCTTGAAGTTCAACGGTGGGCAAGTATCTACTTCTATCTTTATCTTTATGGACTTCTCTCTTTGGAAAGTCACATCATATACATCGGTATTGTCTTTAAGAAATGCAGATTCGACCTTTCCGAAATTCCTCTTGTCTTTTTTCTTTATTTCAACCTCACGGCCTACCATTGTGAAAGCATCAATGATGGCAGGAAAATATTTCGTGAAATCGAACTTGTCATCTTGTGTAAGCAATGAAAAATCCATATCCTCACTGAAACGCTGTAAGCCATGAAAGATTCTCAGGCAAGTTCCGCCATAGAAAGCTGCCGACTCGAAAAAGCCTCCGGCATACAAGCCTGCAAGTGTCACTTGTTGGTTCACTTCAAATATAGCGTTTCTCTTCTGTTGCTCTGTTGTTAAATCATAACGGGAGAGCATATTGTCGAATATTTCATTTTTCATCGTCTTAAGAATTTTAATAGTGTAGAGATTGAATCTGACTTTTTGCCAACCTTTATGTAGTCTTCGAATATGGTTTCATCCATCTTACTGAACTCATCCATATCCATACGAATATCCTGTTCAAGATATGTTGCCACATCTTTCATGTAGCGGAGATAGACCTGTGAGGAATTGGCAATCAAATCACACAAAGCTTTTTCCGGTGATGCAATAAGAAAAGCATAATTATCCTTGTACATACTTCTTACTCCTATCGGAAATGCCACTTTTGAGATATGCTTGTAGTCATAACAGCCGATCGGAGTTTGAAAACTGCGGGAGTGCTTTACCGTCATTGATTGATGAACATATACAGCCTCGGGGATAAGTCCATAATATCGTAGTGCAGTGGACATTGAAATATACGAAGGTGTATAGATATGATTGGCAATCAACTCACTCGATAGGGTCTTTCCTGAATGTTTGGGGTTAGCCACATAAAGTCCCCGCTTCAGTCTGATGATAAATCCTTGCTTCTCAAGCCAAGTAACTTTCTTATCAGCTGACTTCAGTTCCGGATATAACGATTCAATGATTGAAGTTGTTACTGGAATGGTTCCTATTTCACTTAATTTTCTATTCATGCTGCAAATATAGCAATAATTTGAACAATAAAGGAAATATTACTTCTTTTTCTATTCAGAATATTACTGCTAAGGCTATCTTGGCGACCGCTGTCACATAAGTCAGTGGTCGCCTTCCTTGAGAGCGGCTGGCAGATTGTGGGTTTCTGCCCCCGTCGTTGGAACCACGTGTGCAGATTCGGCCTATTTGCCCCGGTCGCGCCTGATTGGCATTGTCATGGGTGCGGATTCGGCACTTTTGCCCCCGACAGGTGGCGCTCGAGCCGGACAAGATCAGCCGGACAAGATCAGCCGATGATCACCTTTCCGGCAGGTCGTTCAGGAAGATGGTGCGCCAGGCGTCGGACGGCATTCGCCAGTCACCTCTTGGGGAGAGGGAGACGGAGCCGACTTTCGGGCAGTCAGGGAGGCAGGATCGCTTGAACTGCTGGGCGAAGAAACGCCTGATGAACGTGTTCAACCATTTGAGAATGGTGGCGTCGTCATATACGCCCTCGAAAGCCTTGCGTGCCAGGAAGTAAACCTTAGATGGTCTCGCGCCGAAACGGAAAATGTGGTAGAGGAAGAAGTCGTGCAGCTCGTATGGGCCCACAAGGTCTTCCGTTTTCTGGGTGATGTTTCCCACGCTGTCCGCCGGCTTCAGTTCCGGACTTACCGGCGTGTCAATGATATCCATAAGTATCTCACGCACAGAGCGTTTGTGGTCCGCCACGTCCCCACGAGAATTCTCTGGCGATGTCCCAGCGGCCACCATTGCAGCAACGTCATCAACCACGTTAGCAGCCACTCGACACTCAACGTCTCCACGATCAGCCACAGCACTACCGCAAGCACTCTCATCACCAGCAGCACCCACAATGCTACCGTAAGCCCCCTCAGCGCCAAGCCCATCGGCCCCAGCCACCTCACTCTCGAAATGATTCTCGGCGGCCCAGCCCACCAGGTATCGCACAAGAGTTTTCGGAATGCTGGCGTTCACCGCGTACATGGACATGTGGTCGCCATTGTACGTCGCCCAGCCGAGCGCAAGCTCAGAAAGATCACCGGTACCCACCACGATACCGTTTTCCTTGTTGGCCACATCCATAAGAATCTGCGTCCTTTCGCGTGCCTGCGAATTCTCATAGGTAACATCTTGAACCTCAGGGTTCTGGCCAATGTCGGAGAAGTGTTGCGCCACAGCCTTTCCGATAGGAATCTCCAGAGACGTCACACCCAACGCCGCCATCAGGTCGGAAGCATTCGAATGCGTTCTCGTCGTCGTGCCGAGTCCCGGCATCGTGATACCTATAATCCGTTTCCTGTCCCAGCCGAGTTTGTCGAAAGCCAGGACCGTCACTATCAATGCCAATGTGCTGTCCAGTCCGCCGGAAATGCCGATTACGGCAGTCTGCGAATGGATATGAGCAAGCCTTGTCGCGAGGCCAATTACTTGGATATCAGTGATTTCACGACACCTCTCGTCACGCTCAGCCGCATTGCCTGGAACGAAAGGATGCGGGTCAATGTGCCGTCTCAGACATTTTTCGAAATCAGTCGCAGCGCCATCACCAGATGCCACAGTGAAATACCTCCGCGCATCCAGCCCGTCACCCGTGCCGTCAGGTGCCACAGAATGGAAAGTGCTCTCTTTCTGACGCAGCACGGAAAGCTTGTCTATGTCAATGTCGGCGACTATCATCCCGCTCTCAAGCGAAAACCTCTTGTTCTCCGCCATCAGGCTTCCGTTCTCATAAATCAGAGAAGAACCGGCGTAAACCACATCCTGAGTAGATTCACCATAGCCGCATGAACTATAGACGTAAGCCGAAATCGTCCTCGCAGACTGCTGACTGATAAGCTGTTTGCGGTATTGGTGCTTCATCAGGACCTCATTGCTCGCAGAAAGATTCACGATAATCTGAGCTCCTGCTAGAGCATGATGAGAAGACGGCGGAATCGGTGTCCAAAGGTCCTCGCAGATCTCTATGGCAAAAGTCGCGCGGCCTACATTGAACAGCATATTCGGATAGACATTCACCTTGTGTCCGGCGTAGCTGATTTCAGCACCGGCGGCAGGAGAACTGCAGTCCTTGGCATTGTCCTCAATCCGGCCGTAAGCGCTCAGGGTATCAGAAAGAAAATCGCAACCGCTTGAGAACCAGCGCGATTCGTAGAATTCGTTATAGGTCGGAAGGTGAATTTTCGGTACAATGCCCTTCAGCGACCCGTTCTGGATGACCGCTGCGCAGTTGTAAAGCGAGCCCCGCACTCTTACCGGCACGCCCACGACCAGTGTCAATGACTTGCCTCGTGAGAATGCTTTCAGCCTTTTTACGCCTTCTTCAGCCCTGTTGACCAGAAGTTCCTGGGCAAACAAATCACCACAACTGTAGCCCGTGACGGAAAGCTCCGGAAAAGCCAAGATGGAAACTTGCTCATTCTCAGCGATTTCCGCCATTCTGCAGATTTCTTCCACATTGGCATCCACATCAGCCACTTTCACTCTCGGCGTCGCCGCAGCCACTCTGATAAAACCGAATTCCATATCTTTCTGTTAAAAAAGTGACACTGCCGGGATGGGCAATGTCACCGTAAATTAAAGTGATTCAATGATTTTGGTGAAGATGTATGTCATCTTGTCCGCTGCAGCGTCCGCAGCTTTCACGACATCGTCTCCATCGTTCTTGTAGTCAGCCGCGAACTCCTTTTGTGCGGCATTGGTGATGACCGACATTCCGAAAACAGGAATCTCTGAGTGTCTTGCCACGATTACCTCAGGCACAGTGCTCATGCCGACAGCATCAGCCCCGATGGTCCTGAAGAAATGCCACTCGGCAGGTGTCTCGTAAGAAGGACCTGTACCTGCGATATAAACGCCCTCGCGAAGAGGAATGCCCGCCTCTGCAGCAATCTCCTTGGCCTTGGCAATGAGCTTCTTGTCATAAGGATGCGTCATGTCTGGGAACCGCGGACCGAATTCGTCGAGATTCGGGCCAATGAGAGGGTTCGGCAGGAGGTTGATGTGGTCCTTGATGATCATGAGGTCACCGACCTTGTAGTCGAAATTTATACCGCCGGCAGCGTTGGATACGAACAAGTAGCTGATGCCCAGCACTTTCATCGCGCGTATAGGCAATGTTACCAAATCCATCGGATAACCTTCATAATAGTGGATGCGTCCCTGCATCGCTATCACGAATTTGCCTCCCAGCTCACCTGCGATGTAATTTCCCTTATGCCCGATGGCAGTGGAAACAGGAAATCCGGGGATGTCCTTGTAATGAATTACTATAGGGTTCTCAATCTTCTCTGCAAGCTTTCCCAATCCGCTTCCAAGTACGATTCCGGCTACCGGAACACGTCCGTCGAGCCGCTCCTTGATATAGTCAGCGGCCTTGAAAATTTTTTCTGATCTTGGGTCCATAACTATGTGATTTAGAGTATTTTGATTAGTTGTTCCTTCGCACCTGCAATGATGCCTGCCTCGTCCTTCACCTTGCGGTTCTTCATCACGAATCTGCCGCCTGCAATGACGTGGTCGATACAGTCGCTGTGCGCTGAATAAATGAAATTCGACAAGAATGATCCTGGAGAAATGAAGAAGGTATTATCGGTATTGACTATCAGAATATCCGCCAATCTGCCTTCCTCGATCCTGCCGGTGTTCAGCCCCAATGCCTTCGCTCCGTTTTCCGTCGCGAGCGGGAGAAGTTCCTCCAGAGGCAATGACTTAGGATCGTTCCTCCAGGCTTTCTGGAACAATGCAGAGGTCTTCATGGCCTCGAGCATATCCAGATTGTTCGATGAGGCGCAGCCGTCAGTGCCTATGCAGACATTTGCCCCGGCATCACGCAACTCATTGTACCTGAACATATAACCAGACGCGAGCTTGGTGTTCGAGTTTATGTTGTGGACGCAGTTCACTCTGCGTTTTCCGAGAATCTCCACGTCATTGTCACTCAGCCAGAGGGTGTGTGCGGCAAGAACGTCCGGTCCCAGAACTCCGAGCCTGTCCAGATATTCGACAGGGGAGAGTCCGCCGTGCTGCTCCTTGCAGTCTGCGATTTCCTTCGCGGTCTCGCTTACGTGTATGTGAATCTTCAGGCCGTGCTTCCTCGCGAATTCGGTGGCCCAGAGAATCAGTTCCTCGCTTGTGGAGTAGATGGCGTGGATGCCGATCTCGAATATGCCTCCGTCATCAAGCCCGAGTGACTCCTCATAGGTCCTGATGCATTGTTCCTTCTGCCTTTCGCATTCCTCATGGTTCCCGTGGTCGAGGGTAACGTATGAAACCACTGGGCGGATACCCATCTCGACAGCGGCCTTGCGGGCGTAAGGGGAGAACCAGTATTGGTCATTGAAGGTGGTGGTTCCCGTCTTTATCATCTCCAGGCAGGCCACTTTCGTGCCCCAGTAAACGTATTCAGCATCGATTTTGGACTCTGTCTCCCAGATTTTCGCAAGCCATTCCGTAAGAGGAACGTCTTCTTCGATGCCTCTCATCAATGTCATGGCAGCGTGGGTGTGCATGTTAATGAATCCCGGCACTGCTGTCCTTCCTTCGCAGTCCATCACTTCCACGCCTGAGGCTGTCTTCACTTCTTCTTCGGAAGCGATGCCGACGGGAGTTATCCTGCGGATGGTCGTCCCTTCTATATATATATTGGAAAGGACTCCGTTGACTACTATATTCTTAAGTAATATCGAACTCATCTGTTCTGCAAATTTGTTTCTAAAAAACGACGAATCTTGTCGTCAAAGTTCAAATATAAGGATTTTTTTCGTAACTTTGAATCCCGTTATGAAATACGGGTTCGACAACGATAAATATTTAAAAATTCAATCCGAACACATCAGACAGCGGATTTCGCAGTTCGGAGACAAACTTTACCTCGAATTCGGAGGTAAACTTTTCGATGACAATCATGCAAGCAGGGTTCTGCCGGGTTTCCGGCCGGATTCCAAGATGCGCATGCTCAGGCAGTTGGCCGACAGCACGGAAATCATCATTGTCATAAGCGCATTGGACATTGAGCGGAACAAGGTCCGCAATGATCTGGGCATCACGTATGACGTGGATGTGCTGCGGCTTCATGATGAGTTCGAGCGGCATGGCTTCCTGGTCAGCGCAGTGGTCATCACTCACTACAATGGCCAGTCCAGCGCGGACAACTACCGCATCAAGCTGGAGAGGCGCGGTATCAAGACCTATTACCACCACACCATCGAGGGCTATCCGAACAATGTGGCCCTGATCGACTCTGAGGATGGTTTCGGAAGGAATGACTATGTTCCTACCACCAGGCCTCTCGTGGCGGTTACGGCTCCTGGACCGGGCAGCGGAAAGATGGCTGTGTGCCTGTCCCAGCTCTATCAGGAGCACAAAAGGGGCATCAAGGCAGGCTATGCGAAGTTCGAGTCGTTCCCTATCTGGAATCTGCCGCTCAAGCATCCGCTTAACTTGGCGTACGAGGCTGCAACGGCTGATCTCAATGATATGAACATGATCGACCCGTACCATCTCGAGGCCTATGGTAAGATGGCGGTCAATTATAATCGCGACATCGAGATTTTTCCTGTGCTCAATGCCATTTTCGAGAGCATCTACGGCGAGAATCCGTACAAGTCGCCTACCGACATGGGTGTCAATATGATAGGCTACTGCATGTGCGACGAGGAGATCTGCTGCAATGCAGCGAAGCAGGAAATCGTGCGCAGGTACTATGATGCGTTGTGCAGAATGGCTGACGGCGCTGTCAATGATGCTGAAATCAATAAGATAGGCTCTCTGATGAAGCAGGCCAAGATAGACACTTCGTTCCGCAAGACGACTGTGGCGGCGAAAGAGAGGAAGGAGGAGAGCGGCGGTCTGGCTGCTGCTGCCATCGAGCTTGCCGACGGCACTATCATCACTGCCGGGTGCAGCCCGCTGCTTGGTTCGAGTGCCGCATTGATATTGAACGCTATCAAGCATCTGGCCGGCATTGACCATAATATAAAGCTTCTGCCGCGTGATATGATCGAGCCGATCCAGAAGACGAAGGTGACTTATCTCCACGGTCACAATCCGAGACTTCATACGGACGAGGTGCTGGTGGCGCTTTCGCTGCTGAGCATTACGGATGACAAGTGCCGCAGGGCATTGGCCCAGCTTCCTGAGCTTGCCGGCTGTCAGGTGCATTCGACGGTGATGCTTTCGGAGGTGGACCGCAGGGTGTTTAAGCGTCTGGGTGTCGTATTCACCTGCGACCCTATAAAAGAATAGGTGCTGATGGGGCCGGTACATCTCCGGTGTATCCCCACGACGCATATATGACGCGCTGCATATTGCATATAATATAATATATAGTATAATAACAAGGAAGGCGACCTCAATCGGGCCGCCTTCTTCGTATATGCTACGGGGTTATATTAGAACATGTCAGGATCCTCTGCCTTTTCATTGACAGAAACCTCTGGCGCAGCCTTTACTTCGGCAGCTCCTTCCGGCGCATCCTTCAGACATTTGGCTCTGATATAGGAAATGACATCCTCAAGTCCTTCTGCGAACTTGTCGAAATCTTCCTTGTACAGGAAAATCTTGTGCTTGTCATAACTGAACTTGCCGTCCTGTTCAACCCTGCGTTTGCTTTCAGTAATAGTGAGGTAGAAGTCGTTATTGCCTTTTGTCGATTTGACATCGAAGAAATAAGTCCTTTTGCCTGCTCTTACCGGCTTTGAATAGATCTCATCGCCGGAGCGATCGTGGGAGTAGCCTCCCTCATAATCATCGTTGTACATATCTCCCTTGCTAAATTTAATTATTTACCAAATATAAGGATAATTCTGAAAAATGGTAGTATCTTTGAGAAAATTTTGTGAAAAAGATACTGATTCGATTATGTTAGGTAGAAGAATTTTGAGGATAAAGGCTTTCAAGGTGCTGTATGGCTATGCATCTGTGGGCAAGATGACATTGGATGATGCGATGAAGGAACTGGAGTTGTCCTGCGAGGCGACACGTGACCTGTATCTGTTTATGCTGTCGATAGTTATGCCATTGACGGATGAGGCGAAGCACCGCATTGACCTTGCTAAGAACAAGTTCAATCCTACGGAGGAGGACCTGAATCCGAATACCAAGTTCGCTGACAATCAGGTGGCTGAAATCCTCAGGAACGATCCTGACTTCAAGAAGATGCTTGAGCGCAAGAACCTCTCATGGTCGCAGTATGACCTGCTCATCGGCTCTGTTCTGGACTCGCTCAAGGGCAAGAAGTATTTCCAGAACTATATGGCCGAGCCGTCCCGTTCGCTCAAGGAGGACTGCCGCCTTTTCATAAAGATATTTGAAAAGGAGTTTGTGGACAATCCGCAGCTCGCGGCTATTCTTGAGGACATTTCACTTTACTGGATAGATGATCTCGCTTATTCATTGACCTTCTGCTGCAGGACGATGGAGGATCTGGCCGCAGGCAAGGCTTGGCGTCTGCCGGATCTGTATATGAGCGACATTCTCAGGAAGAAGAATCCTGAAGCTGATGTGCAGAGCGACAAGGTGTTCGTTACCAGGCTGTTGAAGAACGCCTTTACCGGATACGAGGGCTATTACAGTCTCATCACGTCGTCTGTGAAAGGCTGGGAGGCGGACAGGTTGAACTCCATTGATATATCTATTGTGGCGCTCGGTCTGGCCGAGGCGGAGAGTTTCCCTGAGATTCCTCTGAAAGTGACTATCAATGAGTATGTTGAGATTTCCAAATACTACAGTTCTCCGAAGAGCTGCTCGTTCGTGAACGGCCTTCTGGACAAGCTTTGCGCGAAACTGGTGGCCGACGGCAAGATAGTCAAGAGCGGAGCAGGACTGGTGGAGTAGGATTGTCGTAAAAGGAAAATCTTTTATTATATTTGTAGAATAAATTTTTATTGAAAATGAATATTCTTACTTTAATTCTTCAGGCACCGGCTGGTCAGCAGCCTGTAGGCGGCGGTTGGTCAATGTGGGTAATGCTGATTCTCATCTTCGTGATCATGTGGTTCTTTATGATTCGTCCGCAGCGCAAGCAGCAGAAGGAATTGGAAAAGTTCCGCAATGCCCTCAAGAAGGGCGACAAGGTCGTGACTATCGGCGGCATCTACGGTGAGGTGGCTGAAATCAAAGACAGGACTGTCATCATCAAGGTGGATGGTGAGACCAAACTTAGAGTGGACAAGAATTCTCTTGTAAAGGATTTCTCTGAAACTCAGCAGCAGTAGTTCCATAATCCGGACTTCAGGCTATGCGGAACGTGTTCGGAAAAATAACGGAAAAGTTGAATATCAGCGGGAGGGATGCAAAGCTTTTTATTGTCTCTCTCCTGCTGGCTTATAGTATATGGCTGATACATTATCTGTCATTGAACTATACCGAAATCGTCCGTGTGCCGGTTCAGGCGCAGTGCGACATCAACGGTCATGCTTTCCAGTCTTCGAACACGTCTGTGGCTATGGCGAGGTGCCGCGCCACGGGATTCAGCCTTATCCAGCTGGAAAGGGCTGAGAATCAGCGGCCTGTGGTCATACGTTTCAATTCGTCGGATATGCACCGGAGCAGTGAAGAGATGTACTACATCACGTCTGACGAGTTGAACAAGTACGCTGCGCAGATTTTCGGCACGGGGACCAAGCTGGAGACTTTTCTGGTCGATACGTTGTCCTTCCGGTTTCCTTTCGAAAACCATAAGCGGGTGCCGGTCCAGCCGGTCTATTCGCTCAGTTTCAAGCCTCAGTATATCAATGTCGGAACCCTCTCGGTGTCGCCTGATTCTGTTACGATTTACGGCGAGCCGTTCCATCTTTCCGGCATTGACAGGGTTTATACTGAGTCACTTACGCTCAATGACCTGGACGCTTCGGCTCATGGAGAGGCGAAGCTCGACAAGATCAAGGGCGTGAGGATGTCCGATGCCACGGTGCGTTACCGTCTGAATGTCTCGCGTTTTGTGGAGGTCAAGGTGCAGATACCTGTGGACACGAGGAATGTTCCGCGGGGCAAGTCGCTGATTATCTATCCGTCTGTGGCTGAAGTGACGTTCCACTGCGCGTTCCCGATTTCGTCGGCTCCGACTGACGATGTGAAGGTGTATGTGGATTACAATGATTTTACCCAATCGCTTAAGGGCCAATGCCTTCCGCGTATGGAATCTGTTCCTGTCGGGGTGTTGGACTATATGGTGAGCCCTGAGGTGTTTGACTGTGTGGAGAGCGGGAAATGAAATCATTGACATTGCTCATAACTGGCGGTATCGGCAGCGGCAAGTCGCTGGTCTCCAGGTATATGGAGGAGCTGGGCGTGCCTGTGTACGACAGTGACAGCAGGACGAAAGCCCTCTATGAAGGGGAGTTGCTTTCCCGGCTTGAGACCGCGTTGGGTGCAAGGCTGAGGACGGAGGACGGGCGGTTCGACAAACGGGCGCTGGCTCGGCTGATTTTCAGTGACAATGTGAATATGTCCAAGATGGAGCAGGTGGTCTATCCTGCTGTGATTGAGGACTTTGAGGCTTGGAAGAACGAAGTGTCGGGGAGAGTGTCAGAGGACATTGGCAAGTCTGGCGGAAAAATTGTAGCGATGGAGTCTGCATTGGCATTGACAAAACCTGCTTTCAGCGGGATTTTCGACATTGTCCTTGCTGTGAGGGCGCCGGAGGAGCTGCGGGTGAAGCGTGCTTGCGAGCGTGACGGTGTGGATGAGGGTGCGGTTCGGGAACGGATCAGAAATCAGAGCGTGGATGTGTCTGCGGCTGATTATATTATCGATAATGACGGGACTCCTGAGGAGCTCAGGGCGAAGACCGAGGCGGTTTTGCGTGAGATTCAGGTGGTGCTGTCCAAAATGAATGAAATTTAAATTTTTTAGGTTATGAAAACAGATTTGGCAAAAATTCTTTCAGTGTCAGGCCAGCACGGCTTGTTCCTGTATATCGCTCAGGCTCGTAATGGAGCAATTGTAGAGGCGTTGAGCGACAAACGCAGAACTTGTTTCGATATGAAGAGCAGGATCACCACATTGGCTGATATCTCCATCTATACTTCTGAGGGTGAACTGAAATTGAAGGATGTGTTCGAGAAGCTTCACGCTGTGCTTGGCGAGGCTGATGCTCCGTCTTCCAAGAAGGCTACCGCTGAGGAGCTCAAGGAGCTGTTTACCAAGGCTGTACCTGATTATGACGGGGACAGGTTCTATGTTTCTCACATGAAGAAAGTTGTGGACTGGTACAATGAGCTGAAGAATTTCGCTTCTCTCGAGTTCGTGGAGGAAGGCGAGGCTGAAGAGGCAGAACAGAAATCTGAGGAATAGAATGTCAGAAAAAAGGTCAATTCAGATAGTTACATTAGGGTGCTCGAAGAACGAAGTGGACTCCGAGCATCTTCTTGCCCAGATCCGTGACGAGTACGAAATCGTGCCGGCAGGGGAGGAACGGGATGTGGACTATCTGCTTTTGAATACGTGCGGCTTTATCGGTGATGCCAAGGAGGAGTCTATCCAGGCCATCTTGGCGGCGGTGGAGCGCAAGAATGCCGGAAAGGTCGGAAAGATATTTGTATTCGGCTGTCTTTCACAGCGTTACATTTCTGATATGCCGGCATTGATTCCGGAAGTGGACGGATGGTTCGGGGCGAGGGATATTGATCCGATAGTAAAGGCTCTCGGCGTGAAGCTGCATCCGGATAGGCGGACTGAGCGTGTGAGGACGGGCAAGAAGTTGCCTTACGCTTATCTGAAGATTTCGGAGGGGTGTGACAGGCGCTGCTCGTATTGTGCGATTCCTTTTATCAGGGGTGCGCATCGTTCTGTGCCTATCGAGGAACTGGTGAAGGAGGCTACGGTGCTTGCTTCTGATGGCATCAGGGAGCTGGTGCTAATAGCTCAGGACACCACTTATTACGGATTGGACCTGTATCACAGGCGTGCTCTCGGAGAGTTGCTCCAGAGGCTGTCTGAGATTGACGGTATAGAGTGGCTGCGTGTGCATTATTCGTATCCGGCTGATTTTCCGGAAGGTGTGCTCGACCAGATGGCCACGAATCCGAAGGTGTGTCGGTATATGGACATTCCTTTGCAGCATGTGGCTGACAAGGTGCTGGACATGATGCATCGTCACGTGGACGGGGCCTGGACGAGGGCTCTCATAAAGAAAATGAGAGAGAAAGTGCCGGGAATCGTGCTGCGTACCACTATGATCGTGGGCCATCCGGGTGAGGGGGTAAAGGAGTTCAATGAACTTCTCCAGTTCGTGAAAGAGGCTAAGTTTGAGAGACTTGGAGCGTTCAAGTACTCTGAGGAGGAGGGGACTTTCGATGCCCTGAACTTCAAGGACTCCGTGATGCCGAAAACCAAACAATCACGGCTTGACAGACTGATGGAATTGCAGAATGGTATATCATTTGCTTTCAATTCCAGCCGTGTGGGCTCGCAGGTGAGAGTGATAGTCGATGACTTCAATGATGGGGTGTTCGTATGCCGCAGCGAATTTGAAAGTCCGGAAGTGGACGGTGAGATTATGGTGCGTTACGACAGTTCCGTGATGACAGAGGAACCGCAGGCTTATGTGGGCGGTTTCATGAACGTCAAAATCGTTGAAGCCGGTGATTATGACCTTGTTGCAGAGTTCGTATCTTTGTAAATATTATAACTATGAAACCGATTGTTTCTGCTGCATTGGCAGCCGTGGCTGCTGTCGTGTTGGCATCCTGTGATCCGCAGGCGTTCAGTTTGAATGTGGAGATGCGTTATCCGTCTAAATCCGGCATTGACCTTGCCGGCAAGTCCGTGGCAGTCGTTTATCTTGAGGACAATGCGCAGAGCGATTCGGTGTTCTGCAAGTATATGGCGAATGGTTTTGCCTCAGCCCTGGAGAAGGATTATTTCTCCGGAGAGGAGGCGATTCCTATCTACAAACGTTCCAAAGACGGTTCTGCGAACTACGCCTCGAAGGAGAGTCTGGTGAATATGGTGATGGAGACGGGGGAGGACATCGTTTTCCTTTTCGATTCTCCTGAGTTCGGCGAACTGTCCGTGGGCGATATGCAGGCGGCTTCTGACGGGCTTTCTGCCCAGTATAAGGTCAATGTCCCTGTGCATATCCGTCTGTACGCGTTCGACAGTATGGGAAAGGTGGATACTGTATATACCTGGGCCGGCAGCAAGACGATTTCTGACAATCTGAAAACGGATTTCTATACGGTGCCGGACAATGTCCCGTCTCTTTTCTGGCAGTCCCTTTCCAAGCCTGGCGAGAAGTTCGGCAACTTGTCGTCAAGGATTTTTTCTCCGCAATGGAAGAATGAGCAGCTGACGGTATTGTATTTCGATTATCCGTCCCAGTGGCAGGCGGCATCGTTGGCAGCATATGATTTCAAGTGGAAGGAAGCGATGGAAATCTGGATGTCACTGACTGACACCAAGAGTATGATGAAGCGCTCCTGTGCGGAGTACAATATCGCTCTCGCTTGTTATATGCTCGGTGACAAAGCATTGGCTCTCAAATGGTTGGACAGGTCTGACGAGGATTATCCCATCTCACTCTCCAAGAATCTGCGGAAACTGATTACAGCATCGCGGTGATTTTGTTCCTCCGGAGTGGCCGTCACAGCAGTGCAGAGACGATGGTCGCGATTTTCGGAGAGGCCGTCACAGCATCGCGGTGACGTTCGCGTAATACCTCTTGGTGACGGGGATGCTGGTGGTTTCCGGTGTGTCAATGTCCGCGAACACCAGTCCGTTTTCGTCTTTTTTCAATATCCTGATATGCGCGGGGTTCACGAAGTATGAGCGGTGGCACCGTACCAGTGAATTCTTGGCGCAGATGTCCTCGATACTCTTCATGGAGTTTCGCAGGACATATTTTTTCGTCTTTCCGTCTTCTATATAATGTATGTTCACGTAGTTCTCGTCTGCGCTGATATAGTAGATGGACGAGACATTGACCACCAGTTTCAGCATCTTTCTGGAGTCGTAGAACCGGATTCTGTCGTCCGGGCCTTCTTCGGCTTTTTCTGCCTGCTTCTTTCGCAGATGGGCGAGCAATGCCAGGTAGATTACCACGTACGGATAGACGGTGGTCAATGCTATTGTCCCGAATGACCATGCTGCTGCGCTGAAATACTGAATGGCGGTGCGTTTCATCAGCCAGATGTACAGGCCCATGAACAGTGACGCGGTTACCATGTCCATCAGGCACCAGAAGAGGTAGGCGGTCCTGTTGATTTTTCTCCTGAAAATGTAGAGAATGCTTCTGCTCAGGCCTTCGCTTGCGGCGATTATGCATGTCAGCATCGCAAGATGGAAAGGATATCCCAGTTTCATGTCGCTGAAGTAGCCCTCTGCTCCATATGGTGTGTAGATCATCATGAAGCAGAAGAAAAACGCTGGAATTGCAACAATGTGCACCGTCTGCGGCCAGAATTTCCTGAATATTTCGTTGATGTCGTTCATAACATTATGTTGTGACGAATGCAAAAATACTCTTTTTTCGTCACTATATAACTGTTTTTGTCACTGAAACGCCTGTTTTGTCACAAATCCTATACCGTCATCACCTTTATTTCCCTGAACAGCCGGCCTTGTTTACTTTTGCAGCGTGTTTAGTAATCCTTAAAAAATAACTTGACATTATGATGGGTAACAAGATTGTTTCATTCGGTGATTCGGTCATGAAAGGGATTATCACCGGGAAAAATACAGAAGATAAGGGCAGAGGCCGTTATGTGATTTCGGACTCCGGATTCGCGGCTCTCTGTTCCAAGCGGATGGGTGTCGATATAGAGAATTATGGACGTTTCGGCAATACTGTAACAGGCGGCATGAAGGATGTGGCCAGACATACGAGGCAGATCCAGGATTCGCAGTTCGCGTTTCTCGAGTTCGGGGGCAATGACTGCAATTATGACTGGAACGCTATCGCGGAGCGTCCTGACGAGGACCACGTGCCCCAGACTACGTTGTCGATGTTCCGCGAGACGTATGAGAGCCTGATTGTAAAGGTAAGGGAACTGGGCTGCATTCCGGTCATGCTTTCGCTTCCGCCCATTGACTCCATAAAGTTCTACTCTTATATCTGCTCGGGTTTCTGCACTGAGAAGCGGAACAATGTCCTGAGGTGGCTCGGCGGTACTGTGAATACGATAGGGAACTGGCACGAGATGTACAACCTGGAGTTGTACCGTATTGCCGCGGCAGAAGGTGTCAGGCTCATTGACATAACTACCTGCTTTCTTTCCCGCAGGGATTTTACTGAGTTGTTCTGCGATGACGGCATGCATCCGAACGAGGCCGGGCACCATATCATATCAGACGCCATCTGCGCGTCGTTTGTATAACTCGTAGATGGCGTAAGTATGAACTTTCTGTATCGATTTGTGTTTCAGGCAATTGTGACGCTCTCGATTCTGAGCTGGAATGTTCCTGACGGGGCATTGACATCCACCACATCGCCGACTTTCTTCCCCATGAGCGCAATGCCGATAGGGGATTTGCAGGATATCTTGCTTTCCTGAAGGTTCATTTCGTGCGGGCTTACCACCGTGTAGGTCATACGTACATTGGTGGCAAGATTCGTGAACTCAACCTTGCTCAGAAGCGAAATCTGGTCCTTGGGCAGTGCCTTGGTGTCGATGATCCTCGAATACTGCAGGATCTTCTGCAGAAAACGGATTCGGCTAATGGCCTTGGCCTGTGCCCTTCTTGCCGCGCGGTATTCGAAGTTCTCACTGAGATCCCCCTGGGCGCGCGCCTCTGACAGGGCATCCTTTATCCGGGGATACTCCACGTCAATGAGGTTGTTCAGTTCTGCCACGATTTCGTCGTAGCGTTCCTTTGACAGATATTCCACGACTATTCCTTTTGTTACGTTTGTAATACTATTGTGTTTTGCTCGCTTGCGGGCGGATTCCTTGTGCGAAAGTGTGAAGGCCATCGCTCTGTTTTATCCACGTTGCCCCTCATCTAAATCCTCTCCCTCGATGAGAGGACTTACCATCGCCACAAGGGCTCAAAAAAAGGTGTTTCGCTGTGCGAAACTTGACAATAATAGCTATTCCTTTTTTGTTCCTTCCGTTGTTCTGAACTGTCTGCTCGCTTGCGGGTGGATTCTTTTCGTGAGAGTGTGAAGGCCATCGCTCTGTTTTATCCACGCGCGCTATCCGTTGAGCTTGGCTGTGGCTTCGAGGTCGAGGGCTTCTGCGAGCACGCTGATAGGGTTCTTCACTGTAAATCCGGTGGACATCTCTATCTGCCATTTGCAGGTTTCGCAGTCGCAGGCCACGAAGTCAGGGGCAACCCGTCCGATCTGGTCGAAGAGCGGCTTTCCGATGGCCTGGGACACTTCGTAATTCTCTTTCTTGAAGCCGTATGTTCCGGATATGCCGCAGCAGTTGCTGTCCAGCATGGTGAATTCCACTCCCGGAATCATCTTGAGCAGCGAGGTGGAGAAGATTCCCCAGCCGAGTTTCTCGAGGTGACAAGGTGTGTGGTATGCAATCCGTGCCTTGTAGTCTTTCTTGAATGCGAGTTTGACTTTGCCCGAGTCAATGAGGCTGTAGATGAACTTGGTAGCAAGAAGCAGGCTGTCTCTTACTCCGGAGTTGTCTATTTTCAGCAGGTCCTTGTACTCGTCGCGCATCGTAAGTACGCAGGTGGATGAGGTCGTGAGCACTTTCATGTCCTTGTTCACGGCCTTCTGGAGCACTTTTACATTGTGCTTGGCATGTTTCTTGGCGCCTTCGGTCAGGCCGTTCACGATCATTGCCACGCCGCAGCATTTCTCCCCGTCCAGCAGGTTCACACCATATCCGAGCGCATTCATCACTGTCACGAAGTCTTTTCCGAGCTGTGGATAGTTGTAGTTCACGTAGCAGCCGTGGAAATATGCTATCTGGTTCTTGAATGCGGCCTGTTTTCCAGCCGCGTTCTTCTTGAACCATCTTTCGAATTTCGTACCTGAGTATTTAGGGAATGTACGTCTGTGGTCAATGCCCAAGACACCGTCAAGTATGGCTTTTACCGGCTTGAGAGGCAGGGTGGCATTGACAATGGGAGCGAACGGGCTGGCCAGTGTTCCCATGAAGTCGGTGCTTGCGAGCATCCTGTCCCTGAGTTTCGGTCCGTGGGTGCTGAATTCTATTCTCGCTTCCTGGATGATGTCGGATATTTTTACTCCTGACGGGCAGGCTACGTCGCAGCGTTTGCAGTTCAGGCAGTATTTCAGCGCCTCGTCGAAGAAGTATTTGTTCTTCAGTCTGAGGCGTTCTCCGTCCGGGCCGGCCTGTTTAGGTCCGGGATATTCGGGTCTTACGGGGGTTACCGGGCAATATACAGTACAGATAGTACATTTGATGCACTGCTCGAAATTGTTTTCATTTGTGATTTTTGCTTCCATATTCTATCTGTCTAATATTGAGTCTGTTACATTGAATGCTGTCATGAGTGCAACGCCTGCTCCGCAACCTTCGTGAAGAGGGTTGAATCCGCCGAGCACTGAGCCTGACGCATAGAGGTTCGTTATGCACCTGCCTTCTTTCCTGACGTGGAATTTCTCGTCAGTGTCCACGCCGAAGCCGATGTATTCCTGTTTGTGGAAGAAGTTCTTGTCGTACCAGGTGTTTCTGTCGGCATTGAAAATGACGTCTGCTCCGAACACCGGTTCATATACTTTTTCTGAGTCGGAAATCAGTCCGTGTCCGAAATAGCTTCCTGAAGCGAGGATGTAGTTTTCGCCTGTCAGCAGGATGTCGCCCATGTTTGCGGTCCTTACTGATGTCACATTGTCTCCGTCGAATTCTGCGCCTACTGCTTCGTCGCCTTTCAGGAATGTGCCTCCTGCGGCCTCGAATGCGGTCTTCAATGCCATCTGGTATCTGATTCCGGGTACTGACGGCGGAAGTGTGCCGACGAACAATGTCTTGATTTTCAGGTCTTCTGCGATCTTATGTCCTGCCGCATTGTCCTTAAGTCCGAACACGGCCGGAAGTATGATGCAGTCCTCGTCATTGACAAGAGCCTTGATGGCGCCGGTCAGTTTCGAGCGGACTTCTTCCTTGTCCAGCAGTCTTGCGATATTTGTCGCTCTCATTTCGCTCGGATTCTGTCTGAGTCTGCGGATTTCATCGGTCGTCACGGCTGCGATTCTGCATGCGGTTCCGCGTTTTTCCAATGACTCGGCAATGAAGGATGTGTTGAAGTCCAGGAAGCCTTCCACGTTTATTATCAATGCTTTGCTTCCGATTTTCTCTGTCTTGTCAGCGACTGATGCGATGTCTTCGACTGTCAGCCATGCCGGTTTCAATGCTCCTGATGCTGAAAACACGTATCTGTTCCTGGTGGCGTCGCCTTCTACGGGGATGCCGACTTCTTTCAGGAGGGTTTTTATTTCATTGTCATATGCGGCAATCTTCTCTGCGCCGATTTTGGAGTATGGGTGTGCGGCGCCCAGAGACGGGATGGCTTTGAGCGGCTCGTCCACGCGTGTGCCGTCGTCAAGTCTTGACAGGAGTCCGAAACCGCCTGAGAAGAAGTGCATTGCGTTCTGTCCGGCTGCGACTACTGCGCATTTCTGTCCGTTTTTCTGTAGCCTGAGTCCGCATACAAGTCCTGCGAGTCCGCCACCTATTATTATTGTATCGAATTTCATAATGCTGCTGTTTTATTCAAATACAGGTGTTTCAGGGGTTGTGCCGTCTTCAGCCTCGTCACCTATTCCGAGACATTCCGAATATATCCATGATGTGAATTCGGCTTCACGCATGGTTTCGCCCCAGGCTACCGGGAACATTCCTTTCCACCTTTCGTTCATGAACTGCACGAGGTCCTGTTTTGCGCGCTGTGTGCATCCGTGGGCTTTGCCGAGGAGTCCGGCTGCACGGCATGCGCAGAGTTCGCCCTGGCAGGTTCCCATTCCGACTCTGGTTCTGCGGCGCAGGTCCACCAGGTTGTGTACGTCGAGATGTTCAATGGCATTGACAACCTCGCTTTCAGGTACTTCCTCGCATTCGCAGACGAGGCTCTTTTCTTCTTCGGTGTCGAATTTCAGTTTGGATGCGAAGCTGCCGATACGTCCGGCTGTGGCTTTCTGTGCTGTCGATGGCTTGGTCCAGATGTTCTTGGCCACTTCCTGTACGTCTCCTTTGCCGGAGCCCGGAAGCGGTGTTTCTCTTGTTTCACATTTCTTGTCAATGTGGAGTTTCTCGCAGACGAGGTCTGTGGCCATTTCTGCCATGAGACGGTATGTCATGAGCTTGCCGCCGGTTATGGTGATGAATCCCTTGATTCCGTCACGTTTTTCGTGGTCGAACAGTACGATGCCTCGGCTGATGTTTCTGCCGCTGGTGTCGCCTTCTGCTGCCACGAGAGGTCTTACGCCTGCGTAAGCTCTCAGGATTCTGGTGTCGTTCAGGCATGGTGCGAGTTTTTCGCCTTCTGCCAGAAGCAGTTTCACTTCGTCCGGGGTTACGCGCATGTCGTCGCACTCTTCGTAAGGTACTCTGGTTGAAGTGGTTCCGATGACGCAGACTGTGTCGCCCGGTACCAGGATATCTGCATTGGCCGGCTTCCTGCATCGGTTGAGTACGATGCTGTTCACTCTATGTGCGAAGATGAGGAGCGCGCCTTTGGCCGGGAACATGCTTATCTGTGCTCCTGCCATTTCGGCAATGTGATGGCCCCAGATTCCTGCTGCATTGACGATTATCTGTGCTCTGTATTCTGCTGTCTCTCCGGTTTTGTGGTCGAGGACTTTTACGCCGGTGATTCTGTCCTGTTCGCGCAGAAATTCTGTAACTTCCGTATATACAAGGACTTCCGCTCCGTGGAGTTTGGCGTCAACTACGTTTGAGGAGCATAGTCTGAACGGGTCCACTGATCCGTCCGGCACTCTTACGGCGCCGATGATGTCCGGATTGACTGACGGCTCGAGCCGTATGGCTTCTTTCGGATCTATCACTTCGGCCTTGATTCCGGCTTTCGTGCATGATTCCACGAATTTGGCCTGATATGCGAGGTCGTCTTCCGGTAGTGTGATGAAGAAGCCTGATGTGTCATCTACGCAGTGGTTGGCGATTTTCTTGAGGATCATGTTCTCCTGGATGCATTCGGCTGCGGATTCCTGATCTGTTACGGCGTATCTCGCTCCGCTGTGAAGCAGACCGTGATTTCGTCCTGTGGCGCCGTCAGCGATGTCGTGACGTTCAATCAGCAGGACCTTGAGGCCTCTCAATGAGCAGTCTCGTGCGGTTCCTGCGCCGGTGATGCCGCCACCGATGACGATGACGTCAAATTCGTTTTTCTGTGTTCCGGACATTGCGATATAATAAAAGTTAAAGTGTAAATCTAAGTCTGAAACGGAGGCGTTTTTCGGCTTTGAGGCAGCGGTGTTTCTCTTGCGTTGAAGCTTGTTCCGCTGAATCTGGTTCGCTTCTCTTGCGTTGAAGCTGTTTTTTTCCTGCCTTTAAACCGAGGTGTTCCGCGCTTTCGTTTCAAAATGCAAATATAAGAATTTGTTTTCATTCCGAAACGGATTTTGCTTCCAAATTTCGTGTTCCGGCTTCAATTTTGTCTCAGATTTTAGTGCCCGGGGTGGAATTTTGCCAGGAATGGGTCGTGGGGCTTGGTCACGGGGGCAGATTGCGGGGTTTCGCCCCCGTCGTTTGATTCACGTGTGCAGATCAGGCCTTTCTGCCCCCGTCGTCCCTTTATTTCATTGTCACGTGTGCAAATCGTGGGTTTCTGCCCCCGTCGTTCTTCTCATTGTTCGTCACGTGTACGGATCCGTCTTTTGCCACGCGGATTTTCTTCTAAAACGTTTCTTGTTCTTGATTAATTGTAGTATATTCGTAGAACGAATCAGGAAAGTTATCCTGACACTGATAGTTGATATAGTATATAATAATCGGTGCGTCAGACGTGTAAATGTTCTGGCGTATCACAAATCTAACATTATGAAAAAATATTCTTTTCGTGAAGCAGAAGCGAAATGCGAAGCCACGTTTTCGTACACTAAACATGATTGGTGGCATCTTTACACGCTGGGGAAGGAGTCATCGATAATCTTTTCCGATGATGACGACTATCGTTATTCCATGAATCAGATGGCAAAATGCAGTAGTGAGTTTCCTGAATTGGCAATAGTGGCGTTTGAATTGATGAGCAACCATCTTCACATTGTATTGACAGGAGAGGAAAAACGGGTCAATGATTTTTTCGCGGTGTTCCGCCACCGTCTTGTTCGTTATTTCGCTAAGCGGAATGTCGTTCTTGCTGATGAATTTAAGATGACGCTCAAGAAGATCAAGGATCTCGCTTCATTGAGAAACGTGATCGTGTATGTCAATCGTAATGGTTATGTTGTCCAGCCGAATCATACGCCGTTTTCGTATCCCTGGGGTACTGGATTTTGTTATTTTAACATGGAACCGAAAGTCTTGCCGCTTCTTAAGGATATGCCATACAGGGATTTGCGAAAATTTTTTAAGGCACGGCCCCCAGAAAATCCGGAGTCAATGCAGATGATGAACGGATATGTGATGCCATCCTCTTATTGTGCCGTAAAACTAGGAATGGCAATGTTCCGTGACGCTCATCATTACTTCTCATTGTTGACCAAGAATGTGGAGGAATACTTGGGGATTGCCAAGGAATTGGATGATGGTGAATTCCTGACTGACAATGAAATGTATGCCCAATTGTCAAAGATCTTGCAATCAGTATATGGTGTATCTTCCGTAAAAGAGTTGTCTAAGGCGCAGGTCAGGGAACTGGCGAAAAATCTGCACTATGAGTATCGTTCTTCCAATGGTCAGGTCAGCCGTATGCTTGGTCTCACCAAATATGACGTTGATGCAATGTTTCCGCTTTCCAAGTCCCGAGAGTGATAGGACGGCGGGGGCGAATCGTGGTTTTCTGCCCCCGTGGCTGGATTCACGTGTGCAGATCCGGCCTTTCTGCCCCCGTCCTTCTTCTTATTGAACTTCACGTGTGCAGATTGCGGGTTTTTGCCCCCGTCGGCTTTCATGGATGTTGTCCCGGAACAGCGTCAAGGGTCCGCTCAGCTCAGGGTGCTTCGCAATTCGCCGCGGGCTATGCCGCTGTTCGGTTTACCCATCATAGTGATGACCGCCCAGTACACATCATGAAAACAAGTTAGGTTACAGTGCGCATGTGTCTGAGGATGTCCCGTGGTTCACGTGTGCAAATCCGGCCCTTCTGCCCCCGTCGTCTGGATTTCCGGAACTTTTACTGGACAGCAATGTCATCTGCCCTATAAATGCATATCTTTGTAATCTCATTACATCAAATAGGTGGTGATAAAAAGTAGAACGGAAAATGGATAAGAAAAATAACAGAAAGTAGGATTCCGGTAGAAGATGAAAAGAGGAGGGGAAAGAAGAAAGAAGAGAAAAAGAAAAGGGAAGGAAATGAAGCATCTCTGTTTTGGGCAGGAATGGCTGTTGTATGTTGTTACGGTTTGCTTGGCAGCTGGCTTTACCATTGCAGGCTTTTATGCGCTCGCAGCTGCTGGCGATATCAGAAAGTTACCATTGCGGAGATTGGTGATGATGGCAATTGTTGGCCTGTATTCTATCAGAGTTATAGTCGGGATTGGTTGGTTGTTGTATGCGTTTACTTATCTGCAATTCTTCTCGACCTTAGTGCCGGCACTTCTCGTCTATTGCTATCTTCCCGGATTGAAACGAGATGTTAATAATCAAATGCTCCCTTAAAGAGGAGATAATCGGGCACTTCCCTAAAGAGATAATCGGGCACTTCAAGAATAATATGTATTTTCGCATTCATGATAAAGAAATTTCCTATTATACTTCTCAATTTTACAGGCATATATGATTATGAATCGTTTGCCTCTGGTCATAACATCACCCATGTTGATTGCCGCAACATAAATGGTGTGGACTGCTATTGTGATGAGGAAGGAAGGAGAAAACTGCATAGTCTTCTTGCTCCCTATCCCGCTCAAGCTCTACATTTTATAGATTCCGGCGATTACCATTATCTGACAGAATATTGGGTATCAAAACTCCAGGAGCCTTTTACATTAATTGTATTCGACCACCATCCGGACATGCAACAACCTCAATGGGAGGGAGTTGTCTCATGTGGAGGTTGGGTGACAGATGTATTAGAGAAGAATCCATTTGTAAGAAACATCATTATCGTAGGTGCTTCAGACGAGCTTATATCACAAGTGCCTGTTCATCTAAGAGAAAAGGTGATGTTCTACAGTCAAGCGGAAATCGACCATCACCAGGCATGGCCTTCAAAGGCGGGCAAACTGATACATGAGCCAGTATATATTTCCATAGACAAGGACGTGCTTAGAAAGCAAGACGCCATTACAGATTGGAGCAATGGAGACATGAGCCTCATGCAGATGCAAGCCGTGCTGCGCATTATCTATGCCCACGAAAAAGTAATCGGCGTGGATATAACAGGCGAATGCTCTGCCACGCTCGACTATCTTTCTGAAGTAAAGGATGCGTCGGTAAACAACAGAGCCAACGAGGAACTGATGAAAATGATATTGACGGAAGAATGTCGTTTGCGGCCATATTGGAATCGAGTAGATAATGTGCTGCCAAGCGCATATGATAGACCGAAAAGACTCGCAAAGATTCTCTAGTTGTTTTTAAAGGATTACTTATATTTGTAATCGGAAAAAAATAATAGAATATGAAGAAAATTGCATTGACAATGTTGCCTGTGGCATTGACACTTACCTTGCTGGCAGGCTGCGCGCCGAATGGCGGAAAAACGGGTGGCGAAATTACTAATCCTGTCATTGACAATATCATGGCGCGGAGAAGTGTGCGTGCGTACAAGGCAGTTCCTGTCGGGCGCGACACTATGAATGTGATTCTGAAATGCGGAATCAATGCTCCTAACGCGATGAACAGCCAGAATTGGGAAGTCCGCGTCCTGGACAATGCGGATGAGATTGCTGCAGTGACTAAGATTTTTGCGGAGGCGAATCCGGATCAGGCAGCGCGCCCCGGCTTTGTGAATATGTTCCGCAATGCTCCGACAGTCGCTTTCGTGGCACATAAGGCGGACGCAGATATGTCACAGATTGACTGCGGATTGCTTGGCGAAAACATGATGCTCGCAGCCCAGTCGTTGGGCATTGGCACATGCTGCCTCGGTGGTCCTGTACGGTTCTTGACAGATTCGTGCCCGGATTTCCTGAAGAAACTCGACTTCTCGGAAGGTTACGAACTGCTCTTCGCCATCGCTTTCGGCTATCCTGACGAGTCGCCGGCCGCAAAGCCGAGAGACGAATCCAAAGTCCGCTTCGTAGAGTAAAGCGGGGCTAATCCTTTTCGTAGATCGCCTTGTTGTTCTCTGACTCCCAGATTTCGACCTTGTAGCAGTTCTCGGTCTCGTCGCATATCCATTTGGCGATGTTTTCTGCAGTAGGGGAGAACGGCAGCACCTCGTTCAGATTCTTATGGTCAATGCGGGACATTATGTTCCGCTTGATTTCCGTGAAGTCCGTCACCATCCCGTCATCGTTCAAAGTCATTGACTTACAATGCACTATCACGATCCAGTTGTGACCGTGAAGTTCCTCACATTTGCTCCGGTGGTCCGTCGTCACATAATGCGCTCCGGACACCTCGAATCTTTTGCTTACGTAATACATATTTTAATCATTATATCCCCGTCAGTCCTGTGACGGGAAACTTATATAAGAATATCAGTTAAGGAATGACAACGTGGTGATTTCCGATAGGGGAGCGCAGAAAATAGTCGGCGAGACCGGGCGCTTCCACGACAATCTGCGTGCGGCAAAGATTGTCATTGTATTGATTTTCAACGATATTGACATTCTCTAAAAACATTTCGGTGCAGTCAGGGGAAATTTTCAGAATCTTCGCCGGGCCGGCAGGTATGATGCCGTGCACCGCAACTCCTATCCCCGATTCGAAATGCGTGTCATAGCAGTAGCTGCTGGCGATGCTCAGCGGTACGGTGCAATGCGCAAAAAGCAGTTTGTCTCCGTCAATGCGTGACAGGTTCGCCTGAAATCCCGGTGTCCCGAATTTTTTGAGCGCAACGCACATTGACAGCAGTGTCGGCACATCGCCTTCGCAAGTCGCCACAACTCCCTGACTATTAAGTATTGCCAATGCCATGCACCCGGTATTGTTCAATGCCGTAAGCAGGTCGAAGCATCGCAGAGTAACGCCTCCGAGGCCGTATTCATCCACGATTGATTTCATTGCACAATAAATGTCGAGAGCTTTCCCGAAGTCGGCCTCCGTGATTGCTTGCCCGAATTTCGGTTTGTTCAATGCATTGAGTTTCAGCCCTTCAAGATGCTTCCTGTCAGGATTCTCCGCGCGATGGACAAGTTCCTTTATGTCAATGTCAATGATTTCCACGCCCAGTCGTTCCTTGGCTGTCTCGTAATCCACATTGCTGGAAATCAACCAGTCAGACGGCTTCCCGACCACGCCGACCTTCATCCCGTCCAGTATCCGTCCCATGTCATAAGCCTTGACATGGCATTTGTTCCCGGCTGCGAAACCTTGGCGCAGTCTGTCTGCGATAACCTCCGGACTACCATGTATGATTTCGCCCGGATATCCGTTCCGGTTCAGGAATGACAGTATCTCCATTGACGCTGCCAATGAATTGCTCTTGCCGCTGGTCAGCAGTCTTATCGGCTTATTGTCAGGCACTTGCAGATGCCCGTCGTTGCAGAATACTCTCTTGAAAACGCCCTCTGTCCCGCCGGTCCTGACATAGATGACATTGTCCAATGTCTCTCCATATCCGGTGAAATCTTCGCCCCGAAAGTCAAACTCCTCACCGAGCCTCTCCTCGATCTCGCGTATGAACCTCTCTTCCGACGGCTTCCCTGCCGCTTCGCTATGCAATCCTGATGTCAATGTGTATAGTGTGAGCATGTCAATATTGTTTTACGGCACAAAAATAAGCAAAAAACACCTTGTGCGAAAGCATCTGTCTTGCATTTACGATTATCCCATCGTTGCCGTTATTTTCGCAACAATTATATCACAGACTCATATTCTCCATCTCAAGACTCTATATGACTATAAGATTAGAGTATCGCACCACACTCAAAAAGGCAAATAAATATATATCTATATTAAGTTTTATTTGATATTTAATATATATATTTGCAGAAAAATTCAAATATGGAAAAGACACATACTCCATCCGAAGTTGCCGAAAACATAAAGAAAATCATTAGGCAGCAATACAAAGGCCTGAACGAATATGCTATGCATAAGAATATTACGCCAACACAGTTATACACAATACTCAACGGAAAAGAGTATATGTCATTTTATTCGGCGTTCCGATTCTATGCGGATTTTGACTTGAATGTTGAATATTGCACGAAAGGGACGCTTCCGATGCTGTCTCCGGATCACGAGTATATGGCACTTCTGGCAGCTGCGACGGATTTTTTCTATGCTGTCAGGGATGAAGATCGGCTGCGGGATGAATACGAACTGAAATCCGGTGACATTGTCGAGGATGAAAAGCTCCGCTTCGAAAAGGCGTTGAAAAAGGCGAGGCTTGAAAAGGCTAAAGTAGGATGCCGACTGGTTGATCTGCTAAACATCGGATGGGCGGAAGATAATCCGGAATATGACATTGAAAAGCCGGTAGTTGACGAATGCGACTCCGGAAATAATGAACAAATAAAAAACGATATGAAACTGCACGAAGCTATTGAGAAAGTGCTGCGAGAAGCATCGACGGCACTCACATTTACCGAAATCGCGAAACTCATAAACAGGCAGGGATTATACGCCCGAAAGGACGGTAAACCGGTGCCGGCGAGTCAGATTTCCGCAAGAGTAAAGAACTATCCTCTCCTATTTGACATTGATAGGAGTGTTTCACCAATTAAAATCAGCATTTCAAATGACAACAAACTTTAAACAAGGCTTGGAGCCTATAGTATGCAGTGAACCGAAGATCCTGATACTCGGTTCCCTTCCTGGCGACATTTCCATCGAAAGCCAAGAGTATTATGCAAATCACAAGAACTTTTTCTGGAGAATCATAGCGACAATAACAGGCTCTCCTGTGCCGCTCAGCTATCCGGCAAAAAAGGAGATGCTTGCGCAAAGTCATATTGCCCTCTGGGATGTTTACGCCGCCGCAGAACGTATTGGCAGCAGCGACGGGAATATCCGTGGCGGAGAGTTCAATGACATAGTCGGATTTATCAGAAAGAACCCGACAATATCAACAATTGTGTTCAATGGGAAAAAGGCAGCCAAGTCTTACGCGCAATACTTGAAAAAGCATCCCGACACGATAAACATAGTAGGACATCTGCACACCTGCGCATGCCCAAGCACAAGCCCGGCAATCCTCTGCACGGGACTGACTTTTGATGACTTGGTGAACAGATGGAAGGATATTTTGATTTGACACAATATTCTTCAGGGAAGACTTCGGTGCCAACCAGATAATGGGAACTCGTTGGAAGATGTTTCTGAAAAAGATTACCGCAAAGCAAAGCATTCTGTTCTCAGAAGTTGTGCATACAATATCAACTGACGGACACATTACTCATCGTTGCCGGAGTTTGGGCACGTAGCGCCGCAGTGCCGCACAGGATGAGTGCGACAATCATATACATCGTCTGTTTCATAACATGAAGGCAGTGCACAAAATCCGTTCCCACGAGGCTCTGACAAGTTGCGATATTAGGAAACGCCTCTTTCGATATTTCCGGATAAATCGCTATTTTCCTGTCTTTGACACTTTGATTTTGTAGAAACAAGGATAATTCAAGGCTCCAGACCGCTGAGTTGGCGATTTGGGGCCTTTGGATTTTTTCTGACTTTGTAGTAGACAAGCCCTTTCGTGGTCTGCGGCCGAGGGACTTCGGGCCGGTACGCACCTGTCGGTGCTATCCTTCCCGCGCCTTAAGCGCGGGCCCCTCCCGTTCACGAAGCCACGGGCGGCTACGCCGTCCGAAGTCCCCCGGCCATCCGTCCCTAGTGCTTGTCGCTTCCGTCATCATCTTTCTCGCGTTTCTTAGTCTGGGCGATAATGCTCCTCATCTTCTGTCTTGTGACTATCTGCGTGTCGGTTCTGAACCCTGCGCTGCCGTGCAGGTGGTTTGTGAGGTCCGTTCTGGTATATGCCGGGACATATCCTTCTCCGGCAATGCTGAGGAAGTCCATTGAACGCAACGTGCCCACTATCTCCTCTGTCGTGAAGTGCCTGCCTCCCCGGTTGACCTTCTTTTCCAGATACTTGTATATGAGCAGGGCAAGGAAGCAGGTGAGGAAGTGGGCCTTGATGCGGTCGTCCCTCCTGACGTAGACCGGCCTTGCGTCAAAGTCCGTCTTCATGATGCGGAAGCCGTTTTCTATGATCCATCGGCCGCCGTTCAGTCTGATGATGTCCGGCGCAGGATCCCAAAGATCAGTGCACAGGGCATAGAAGCCGTCGAAGCGGGCCTCCTGGTCTATCATCTCCTGATTGAGTGAGTAGCTTTCTATCTGCGCGAGCTCGCCGTCCGCTGTGCAGTGCTCGGCCTTGATGAAGCGCTTGGCGTCATTCGGGCTCTTGCGCTTGGACGTCACGCCCTGCCCTTTCTGCAGCAGGGCGACCGCACGGCTCACCTGCCGTTCGCGCACATAAGAGAGGTACGCCTTGTACTTGAATGAGAACGTGACGATGATGCGCTGCTCCAGAGTCTCTCCTGTGGACATCTTGGTGGGGTCCCAACGTTCCTTGTAGAAGAGGGTCTCGCAATGCTCCTTGGAGTCCAGGGTGCTGATGTCGTATTCCTTGTCAGAGCCGGCCGTACGCCACCCCTTACAGTCCAGCGCCCATTCCTGAAGATATCCCTTGATCTTCTTGAGGGACTGCACCGTAACGAATGACCTGTCGCCGACGCTGTCGTTCTTGCGGTTCTCGTATGAAGACAGTCCGCCGTCGGTGCACACCACCAGCTTCGACAGGCCGAACTTGTCCTTGAGTATCTGCTCCATAGGCTTGAGCGTGCCGGTCTCCGCCTTGTTTCCCGGCTCGATGCACATCGCCAGCGGAAAGCCGTCATGGTCCATGAACAGTCCCATCTGCACAATTGGCAGCGGACGGCCCTCCTTGCAGTGTCCGAACTGCACCAGGCCGCCTTCCTCCTCGCACTCGAAGAAGTAGTTCGTCAGGTCATAGTACACCACCTGCGTGTTGCGCTTCCCAAGTTTCAGACTGCGTTTATACACGTCCGCCTGGATTTCATTGAACTCTTCGGCAAGCAGCGACAGCGCCCTGTACACCTGCTCCAGAGTGCACTCGGGCTGCTCGAAGAACTTTCCGGCATCCTCAAGAGAGGAACGTTTCGAACCGGGATAAAGTATCCTTGTATATATCAGCATCGACAGAATGCCGTTCAGGTCATACTTGAGCATCTTGTGCTTCTTCGCTATCTTCTTGCAGATATAGTCCAGCCCCAGCTCATAGTATATCTTCTGCAGGAACAGGTAGCCGCCGTTGTAGCTGCGCTGTTCATCCTTCTGTATGTATGTCTGCGGGTCATACTCCACTACGACCTTCTGGTTCTCTTCTTTTTCTGAGGCCGTCATCTCCGCGACTCTAGCGCGCGCCCACTCAATGGGGTCCTCGCCTCCCAGCTTCTCGCGAAGCTCCTCGACGGTCCCGAACTTCTCGACGACCTTCGTGGTGCACCTTCCGTCCTCTTTTCTGAACGATTTGATGGCGTACAAGTAGGTGTAACTGCCGCTTTTCTTCAATTGGAGAGTCATATTTGTATCAAAATAACGTGATATCTAACACTATCTAAATACAAATATAAGAATTAAATTTGACAAAAAAAAGAGTTCTGAACGAACTCCATCAAATATTTTTAACTTTTTTCGGATTTTAAAGTGTCAAACTACCGGCCTCTTTCGATATTTCCGGATAAATCGCTATTTTTGCGTGTCTTTAGTAAGCATTAATGATTACTTAGACAAAAGGGAAACGAGTATGGAACGGCAGCACGCATATAACTCTTTGAAAGATGAAACTTTGTGGGACTTCGCGAGACACGGTGACGCAAAAGCTCTGTCCGTGCTCTACCGCCGTCACTATGACCTGATGTTCAATTTCGGGCTGAAATATGTGCGCGATGAGGATGTCGTGAAAGACTGCATTCAGGACATATTCGTAAAATTTTCCGTCAGCCGCCGGCTTTCCCACACAGACTATGTGCGCTCCTTTTTTCTGACAGCACTACGCAACTCGATTCTCGACAAACTTGCTGCGAGGAAGCCAGCCGATGAACTTGACGAGAGAGCGTTCCGGATGGAGATTGAGGACTCTGAAATCGAAAGGATGTTCAGCTATAGCGACGAGCAGGTGATGCTCGGAAAGAAACTGATGGCTGCCTACGAGGAACTGACTGTGAATCAGCGCACCGCCATCTACTTGAGGTTTGTCAGCGGACTGTCCAACAAGGAGATAGCTGCGGTTCTCGGCATCGCTCCGCAGTCCTCAATGAATCTTGTCTCACGCGCTCTCGCGAGGCTCCGGGCAAAAATGACTCCTGAAGAATTCCTCATTGTCTGCGCCCTTCTCGCCTCACGGATTGTTGCCTCACCTATAGTTTAGAAACCTTCCCGAAATAATTTCAGAATTCTTGAGTATGTTTTTATGAATGTGTCGTTATATAGCGGCTAATTCATAAAACACCGTCGAATGGAAAACGGAAAATCTGAGATTCTGAGCGTCGCACGAAGGCTCGTGGGATATGCTAAGGAAAAAGAACGCAAAGTCAGCGAGAAAGAAGTAAACCTGCTTTGGGAGGAGGTGGAACTCCGTGCCGAAACAGGACGCAAGTCATTGCTGCGCAAGCGTATAAGAATGACTATCATCGCATCGACAGCGGCCGCGGCCTGCATCTGCGCTATTGTCGTCGGCTCACGGATGAATGCGGACGAGCTTGGCGAACCGCTCGCGGAGCTTGCAAAATGCGCTGAGGCAAGGGATGGTGTCGGAAGCAAGACGCTGCTGGTCATGCCGGGAATGAACGGGATTGAAATCGATGAACAGGACGCGGACATCATCTGGTCCGACAAGGGAACGGTGAGCGTAAACACGATTTCAATCAACCAACCGTCAGACGAGGGATTCAGCAAAATCATAGTCCCGAAAGGAAAGAGGGCACGGCTGACACTTGCAGACGGCACGCATCTTTGGGTAAACTCCGGTTCAAGGGTCATATTCCCAGGGAGTTTCGCCGAAAATCACAGAGAAATATATGTGGAAGGAGAAGTCTATATGGACGTATTCCACAATGATAGCTCACCGTTCACCGTGCAGAGCGGGAATTTCCGCGTGAAAGTGCTGGGAACATCGTTCAATATAAGTGCCTATCCCGGAGAGAACCGCTCGTCGGTGGTTCTGGTTGGCGGAAAGGTCAACATCGCCGACGAGAGCGGGAACGAGGTACAGATGGCCCCGGGACAGATTGTTAAGGTAAAAAACGGCAGCATCGGTGCTCCGGAGAAAGTCGATGTGGAGCCTTATGTCAGTTGGGTCAGGAACACGCTCGTATGCCGCAACGAAAGTCTGGAGACAGTGTTCAGAAAGCTAAACCTCGCCTACGACAGGGAGTTTGTGCTCGGGCCGGGCGTCAGTGCGCTTGAAGTTTCCGGAAAGTTGAACCTGAAGGACAGCTTAGAGGACGTACTCCACACAATTTCCTTCGCTGCCCCGATATACTACGAGAACTCCGAAGGAAAGATATATGTCTACAAGGACTGATTTTTCTGAACAACCGAATATAAATCTATATCATATAATTAACAAACACGCTGACAGATGAGAAACTACAGCATTTTTAGCACATCGGGAGTCTCCCGCATCCTGCTGTCTGCCTGTCTGTGCCTCCTGCCTGCCGGGATTTCCGCGACAGAGCAAGCTCCACAGCAAAAGACGTTCACCGTCGAGATGAAAGGCAGCACGGTCAAGGATGTGCTCGACTATGTGGAAAATAACAGCGACTATGTCTTTTTTTACGGAAACACGGACATTGACACGGGGAGAACAGTGAGCATTATGGTGAAGAACGAGCCGGTCAAGGTCATCCTCGACAGGATTTTCAGGGGAACCGACGTGAAGTACGAAATCAACGGCAGCCAGATTTCACTGAAAAAAGAAACCGCGAAGAACTCCGGTGGCAAGGTCCGGGAAAGACGGAAACTCGTTGGAACAGTCACGGACGCCGGCAATGGGGAGACTCTTCCCGGAGCCACGGTGCAGGTGAAGGGTGACACAGGGATGTGGACCACCACCGACATCGACGGAAAGTATGAGATTGAGGTCACCGACAGGACAGAACTCGTATTCTCCTGCATGGGATTCAAGACCCAGACACTCGTGGTTGGCGACCTCGGAGTGCTTAACGTTAAGATGCCGTCGGACAACGAGGTGCTTGACGAGGTGGTCGTGGTCGGAGCCGGAACACAGAAGAAAGTTTCAGTGACAGGCTCCATCACATCAATTAAAGGTCTCGACATGAAAGCTCCGAGTGCAACGCTCACGAACAATCTCGCGGGAAAACTCGCCGGACTCGTTTCCTCGACCAAGAGCGGAAAGCCGGGCGAGGGTTCAGAGTTCTACATCCGGGGAATCGGAACGTTCGGAGGACGAGCTACACCTCTCATACTCCTCGATGGAATAGAAATCACATCGGAGGCTCTCAACAGCATACCCCCGGAATCCATAGACCAGTTCTCGATTCTCAAGGACGCTTCTGCCACAGCGATTTACGGCTCCAGGGGAGCAAACGGCGTGCTCATAATCACGACAAAGGAAGGAAGCGAAAACACAAAGGCTAAGGTTTCGGCAAACGCCGAGGTTTCGTTCCTCACTCCCATGCAGAAGATGGAGTATGTCGATGGTGCAAGGTGGATGGAAGTATATAACGAAGTACTCACCTCACGCACCCCAACGGCTGCGCCGAAATACAGCGACGAGGCCATCGCCAACACCCGCAGCGGAATAAACCCGCTCGTATATCCGGACGTTGACTGGTACGGCATCCTTTTCAAAAACTTCACGATGAACCAGAGGATGAACCTTAACGTGCAGGGAGGAGGCTCGCATCTGACCTACTATATGAGCATGCAGGCCAACCACGACACGGGAATGATTAACTGCCCGAAGGATTATGTCTTCGACAATAACTATAACCGCTGGTCGTACATATTCCAAAACAACATCAACTACCAGCTCACACCGACGACCAGGGTTAACCTTAAGATGCATGCTCAGTTCCAAAACAATAAGGGACTCGGAAACAACGACAACCTCTACTATAATGTCTATGACATCTCCCCTGTTATGTTCCCGCCTGTTCTTCCGGCACAGGAAAGCGACGAGTACATACGCTTCGGAAACAGGGTTTTCTCCGGGAAGAGCGTCTATCAGAACCCATACGCAGTGCTTCTGCGCCAGTTCAAACAAACGAACCTCAACGACATAAATGCATCCCTGAGCTTCGACCAGAAGCTTGACTTCATAACCAAGGGACTGAAGCTCACGGCTCTCGTCGCAATGAACGCGAGGTCTTCGAGCACCTACACCAGTTCGATGGCGCCGTACTATTTTCAGGTAGATACGGATGCGTGGAATCCGGAAGATCCGACGGGCTACAAGGCCATTGCAGTGGGCGACGCAGGTTCGACCTATCAGGTGCAGTCGGGAATATCGAGATGGGCGTTCATGACATGGTACCTCGACGCGAGGCTCAACTGGAGCCGCAGCTTCGGTGACCACAATGTCTCCGCACTGCTGATGTACATGATGCGCGAATACCGTGAGGCACAGCTGCCGAACCGTAACCAGGGTCTCTCCGGGCGCGTCACCTACGATTGGAAGAACCGCTACCTCGCCGAGGTGAACTTCGGCTACAACGGTACGGAGCGTCTTCAAAGAAAGCAGCGCTTCGAGTTCTTCCCGGCAGTGTCCCTCGGATGGGTGGCCAGCAACGAGGACTGGTGGACTCCAGTCAAGGACTGGTTCAACCATCTGAAAATCAGAGGCTCATACGGACTCGTAGGAAGCGATGATACAGGAAAGAATGCAGGAGCGCAGCACTTCCTCTATGTCTCCAATGTCTATACCTACAAAGCGAACTTCTACACCGGCCCTTCCGGCGAATATTCAAAGAGCAACGCCCCTGTCATCAGCGCCTACCCCGTGGAGGACGCCTGCTGGGAAAAGGCACGCAAGCTCGACATAGGAATTGACCTCAACCTGTTCAACAGCCTCAGCATCTCCGCCGACTACTTCCACGACAGGCGAGAGAAGATTCTTATGCAGAGGGGGTCATGGCCATCGATGCTCGGCTACGACACGGCGACACCGTGGGGCAACGTCGGTAAGGCCGACAACCGGGGATTCGACGCCAGCCTCAACTGGACTAAGCAGCTCACCGATGACTTCTCGATGTCCGTGCGCGGAACGTTCACATACATAAAGAACAAGCTCGTCTATGTCGATGAGCCTGACTACACCTACACGTGGCAGACGACCGCCGGATGGCCTCTCGTCTCCTACAGATGGGTGGGATATGTGGCCGACGGACTCTTCAAGGATCAGGAGGATATTGACAACAGCCCTGAACAGAACCTCGGAAGCCAGGTGATGCCCGGAGACATCAAGTACCGCGACCTCAATGGTGACGGAAAGATCACGAAGGAGGACCGAACGCTCATCTCCGACTGCGGAACAGCTCCGAAGGTGCAATATGGCTTGGGTGTCTATCTTAAGTGGAAGGGGTTTGACCTCGGAATGTTCTTCAACGGCTCGGCAAAACGCACTATCTTACAATCTCCTATGAATCCGTTCGGTGCTGACACGGGAAGTGAATGGGGAGCTGGAGAAAGGCAGCTGGCCAAGTACATAGACCAGCAGAGATGGACAGAGGCGAACCCGGATCCAAACGCAAAGTATCCGCGCCTCGGAACGCTCTACACCGACGTGCGTAACAACCTTGAAACCAGCACCTACTGGCTCCGCGACGGAAGTTTCATCCGTTTCAAGACCCTTGAATTCGGCTACACCTTCCCTTTCTGCCGTCTCTACTTCTCGGCAGACAACCTCGCCGTGTGGAGTCCGTTCAAGCTTTGGGACCCTGAACTCTCGTGGAATTCGTTCCCACTCCAGAGAACATTCAACATAGGTCTGCAGTTCCATTTCTAAAAAATATGGGAAAATAAGTCACCTCAGATTGAGGATTATTTTTGAGACAAGATGAATATGAAAAGGATAATATATATAATATGTACGATGCTGACGCTCGGCGGCGCGGCGTCATCCTGCGACTTCCTCGAAGTCGTGCCTCCGAAGACCATGGACATTCCGGACACGGTCAAGGACAAGAACAGGACAATCGGATTTCTCTACAGCTGCTACGAGGGCGTCACCGCAATCTATATGCAGAAGTTAGTCCGCAGCTTCATGACTTCAACCGACGAGTTCGGGTTGCCTAACTCATGGGGCGTGGTAAGCCAGCAGTATGCCTGGGGGATGGTGAACCCGGGGCAGATTTACAATTCTGTGTGGGACCAGTGCTACAAGTGCATCGGGCGCACCAACAACCTTCTACAGTTGCTCGATCAATACACTCCGGCATACAGTTCCGAGGAGGACATAGCAAGATGGAAGGCCGAATGTCACTTCCTTCTCGGATTCTACCATTTCATTCTTCTTGAAGCCTATGGCCCGGTGCCGATTATCGACCACTTCTACCCTTCAAACACCGACAAGTCGGAGTTCCCGGGACGTTCGCATTTCGACTACTGCGTCACCAGGGTCTGCCAGTGGTTCGACCAGGCCTGCGAGGAAGGTCTTCCTGACTACATGGAGGATACCGCCGAGATAGGACGCGCTACCACGGCTGCCGCCAAGGCACTTAAGGCGCGCGCACTTCTCTACGCGGCATCACCTTTCTGGAACGGTGATGCGCCTCTCGCTTTCAAGGAATGGAAGAACAAAAACTACGAGACTCCCGGCTACGGCAAAGAACTCATAAGCAGTACTTTCGACCCTCAAAAATGGGAGAAGGCGAAGGAAGCCTGCATTGAGGCAATCGATTGGGCAACCGTTCAGGGAAACCGCACGCTCTACCTGCTTGAAGATGCCGAAAGCCGGCGCAAGGCCGAGGGTGTCTCTCTGCCTGACATTCCGGGAGCATCAGAAGACGTGAAGAGATATGCCATCCTTATGCGCTACCTCGGCTGCACAACGGAGATGGACGGAAACAAGGAGGTCATCTTCGGTTCTGCCTATCCGACTTACTCCGTAAACGACAAGTATCTTGACTGGGAGAACACCGCTCTGCCTCATGCTGTGACGATTTACAATGGGGCACCGACAGGAGGACGCTCCGGCATATCCCCGTTCCTCTACACCGTGGAACACTTCTACACTGCAAACGGCAAACTTCCGAAGGACGACAAGGCCTTTGCGGCTGAGTCCGACTGGTTCGCGTCCGCTGGTCTCACCCGCTCTGAAATCATCAACCTCAACGCCATGCGCGAGCCGCGCTTCTATGCCTGGATTGCATTTGACGGAGCAGAGTACGGATCGAAGCTCGCCAACGGAAAGCCGCTCATCGTAAATATGAGGGACAAGGACAAGCAAGGCTACAACCCGTCTAAGGACAACGACCTCAACATCACCGGATTCCTTTCGACCAAGTACGTCCTTCCGAACCTCACATGGAACGCCAGCAGCAATGGTACGAACACCAAGACGGTGCCATTCCCTGTAGTCCGTCTCGGGGAACTTTACCTCGACCTTGCAGAGTGCTATGCGGCTCTCGGAGATGCGGGAAAGGCCCTCGACAACCTGAATGTTATCCGCGAAAGAGCCGGCATCCCGAAACTTGAGACAAGCGACATCAGTTCCTCAATGAGCCTTATGGACTGGGTGCGTAACGAAAGATTCATTGAGCTTTGGGGCGAGGGACATCGCTACTTCGACCTTCGACGCTGGTGTCTCGCACCGCAACACCTGAAGGCCGGGGCACGCGAGGGGCTGAACTTCACGGTAGTGAATCCGTCATTCGAAGAACTGAACCAGCGGACCAAAATCACCTCGCAGTCCTTTCAGTGGAACGATAGAATGTATCTGATTCCTATCGCCACAACAGAGGTTGACAGTAACCCTCAGTTAGTTCAAGCCCCGTTGTACTAAAGATTTATCCGTCTTTTCGGTCTATATTCCTCGAAAATACAGACAAATCATATTCATTTTTAATGTCTATAGAAATATGAATCACATAAAAATAACAAAAGTCACGCTCCTTCTCCTCTCTGTCGCGCTTCTTGCGACGATGGCCTCATGCGAGAAGAAGTTCTCTCCCGAAAACCTCGTGGGAGAGAGGTGGCACACGATTCTGAACATCAAGAACAACGGTGAGCAGACGGTTTCAGTTAAGGCACGCAACGAGGAGACCGTGTGGTCGCTGATTGTTATGAAGAACGGCAGCGAGAGGTCTGCGGAAGGCAGTGCAAGATTGCGCGTGATGAGCTCCGACGAACTTGAACTGCTCTTCCCGGACAACAACTACGAAATCATCGACGGCGCAGCATACGAGTTCACACCGTCCCTGCACTTCGCTTCGGACGAGTCCGGCAAGACAATCGACATCCGTCTCAAGTCAAAGGCCGTCCTCAGTGCCATTGAGAGCGACCCGACAAAGAACTTCGTCCTTCCGCTTGAACTCGTGAGCGACAGCGACTCGGTGAATGTGAACCGCAACTGCGCCCTGCTGAACTTTGTCGATGGAGCAAAGCCTCATGGTGTCAGCGGCATCAGGATTCTGAGTTCCGATCTGCCTGACAATGACTGGGGCACATTCGGCATAGACCGCCTTTTCGACGGAAACAAGAGCACGGAGTGGCGCTCCGGATTTGCGAATGTCAAGGCTTCACGTTGTTCGAAGTTCCCTGACGACCCGACGGCAATCTGGTGTAATATGGAAGACCACGATGTAGCGGACTATGAGTTTCATACTCAATTCGACGGCAAGAAAGGAAGTTATGACATTCCGGCCCTCCCATGGAGTGTAGTCGCGGACATGCAGTCATCATTTCAGATTGTGGCGGTCAGAACAACAAGGTTCCTGAACACCACCGAGGGAGGACACGATATGTCCTGCTACCGTCAGAGGGTGAAGGATTATGAATACTGGGTTTCCGAAGACAACACCAACTGGGAAAAGGTTGGTGAGGGGACGATGCCGGTCTATGGAGGTGAGACGTTCAGCATCGAGCCGGAACAGGACAAAACCGTCATCGGGCGCTACCTCAAGCTCGTCATAAAGACGCTCCACTGGCGCGAGAACACAGAGGAAGCCATGAAGGAGATGCACGGAGGCAAGTCCTACAATGAGTATCACAGCGCAAACTGGCTCACTGGAGGAGGCAACTGGAACATGGCGAGGGAGAACATCATTAAGGACGTGGATTATGCCACGTTGAAGAAAAGTTCGGCCGTTGACCTCGGACCGGTGATTCTCAACGAGATTGAGGTAACCGTAAGGGATGTCGACTGATAGTCACGACTTGAATGTGTCTCACAAAAAATCTTTATGATATGAAATTGAAAGCAATAATATATTTGATAGCACTTACGTTGCCTGCGGCCATTTCCTGCAAGAAGGAGGCGGAGGGCAACTCGGCATCCAACGCAAAGGTAGATTTCACAGCTGAAGCCGGAGTTTTCAAGGGCGGAGAAATGGTTACCATGCTCTCCGAAGGCCTCCAAGCCGACATGGATGCAGTGCAGTTCAAGGTCTCAGATGACGGGGCCTTTGTTCAGGAAAACGGCGGGGAGTTCCGCTTCAATGGGACAAAAGGAGCGTCATTCAGAGCATGGTTACCATCTGACGCAAAGCGCGCTGACGGCAAGATCGAGTTCAGCGCGGCCGCCGATCAGAGTACAGGAGCAGGACTTGTGGCGAGCGACTTCATGACCGCATGCTCCGATATTGCAAAGGCTACGGGCCAGCCCGTCAAGCTCGCATTCAGTCACAGGATGGCCAAGATGAGGATAGTCCTCAACGGGTTTGACGCTGCGTCTCTAAGGCTTCGGGGGGCAAGGCTGCCGATTGTGTGGGAGTACAGCACCAACAAACTGTTTTCAAAGGACAACGCGGAAGCCGTGCCTGTGATGATGAACAGGCAGGAAGAGGGCGTTTTCCTCGCCATGCTTCCAGCACAGGCGCTTGATGTCACGGCTTCGGAGGAAAACCCTTTCATCACGGTGACGACGGAGGGAGGACGCACTTTTACATGGAATCCGGAATCAGCGTTGCGTCTCTCGGAAGGGAAGGCGCTGGTTGTCACGCTCACCAAGGCCATAACAGGCACTGAACTGGTCGCCGTTTCGCTGGAGATGGAAGCGGCATGGGGAGACGAATACACAGACGCCACGGCCTCACTTGAGGAAATTGTCGGGGAGGAACGGAAGCTTGACGGCAAGGCGCTCGGATTTACTGTAGAGAGCGAAATTCCGAACAACCCGTGGGCCGGAAACCTTGCAAGCCTCTTCGACGGGAACTATGCATCTTATTGGTATTCAAACTGGATTAGGGCGAAAGGCTGTGAAAACAAGACTGGTGTCGTGCTCTCTTACGACATCGGCCACATAAACTGCAATAGGAAAGATCATGTCTATGAGGATTTCACCTTCGAACAAGCCTTTTGGCTAGCGGGGGATGGCGGAAGTCCGACAGCTGCGGTATATCTTCCGTGGACCGTTATTGTCGATATGAAATCAGTCTATAACGTCACAAAAGTCGCCACCACTATCTGCGACGACTTCATCAACGCGAAGAAAGCCGGACATCGTTCTCTGTTCCAGAGGATTAAAGACTACGCCTATTATGTCTCCAACGACAAGGTAAACTGGACCCTCGTCGCAGAAGGAACGATGCCTGTCTATGGAGAGTCAACATTCACCGTCACTGCAGACCCGAAAAGACGTCACGCCGGACGCTATCTGAAATTCGAGATAAAGACAATGCACTGGAGGGAAAAGATGGCAGAAGGAGCGACCGAGGACGACTACCACGCAGCGAAGAAATGTTCCGCGACAACCATGGGGCCGGTCATTCTCGGTGAAATTGAAGTCTGGTGCAAATAAAAGAGTCTTGCAAAAACACAAGGAGGAAATAACATGAATATGAACATAAAGACAAACTCTGCGTTCATCCTGTCCATGGTGATTGTCGCCTGCGGATGTAGCAGGGAAATGGTTTCGGGGAGCGGACTTGAAGTGAGACTCTCCGCAGAGGAGCAGGTTACAAAGACCGTCACTGATTTCGGAACCGGAATCACGAGATTCAGCGAAGGAGATGCCGTTTCCGTCTGGTCGGAGGGGCTTGCACCGGACATGAGCGGAGTGCTTTTCACAGTTGGAGCGGATGGCGCACTGGTGCAGGACAGCAAGGACAAGACAAAGTACAGGTACTGCGGTGACGAGGGAGGCTCGTTCCTCGCCTGCTCTCCGGCTTCTGTGGAAAACAACGGCGCGGCAGTCGTTTTCAGAGTGCCTTCAGACCAGAGCTCGGCATCAAAGTTTGTCGCTGCCGACTTCTTGACGGGCAAGGCCTCAGTCGAGGCCGCGCAGTCGGCACCGGTAGCGATAAAGTTCGCACACAGGGCTGCGCTCGTCAATGTCACAACGGCAAAACTGCCGGGAGAATACGGAAGCGCAGCGGAAACCATAACCATAAGCGGAGTGCTCACATCCCTCGAATGGGACAGGGCATCCGACAAGGTCTGCACGATAACCGATGCCGAAACCGGCTCAGTTACAATGTGGAAGGCGTCTGACGGGCTGTTCGCCGCGGTCGTTCCGGCACAGGAAATAGCCGCCGGCAAGATATTCCTCACCATCAGCACCGACGACGAAAGGACGTTCACCTACAAGCCGGCAGCCCCGATTGCGCTCAAAGCGGGTGACGTATTCAAACTTGAGTTCTGAACCGAGACGCGGCAATAATAATTCGCAATAATAATTCAAATCAATCCGATAATCAAATGACACAAATACTCAAATTTGCCCTCATGCTGGTACTCGCCGTCTCAGCATCGGCCTGCGACAAGAGCAGCCCGCTCGACAAATACAAAGATCCGAAGTGGCACGAAATCACGGACGATGACACTCCTGACACTCCACTTCCCGACAAGCCAACGGTGGAGGTAAAGAACAAGAAACTCTATGTGAACGGAGAGGAGTTTTTCGTCAAGGGAGCTGCCATCAACGGCTTAAACAACAAGGGAGACGGCTCCAACCCGTTCTACGACACGGCCCACGAGTGTGGGGCAAATGTGGTGAGGACATATTCCCAAATTAATATGAGCGCCCTCGACGACTTAGCGCGCAAGGGAATGTACATCAACATGGGCCTTGTCATCGGCAAAGAATCAGAAGGCTTCGACTACAACGACGACATGGCGAGGAAAAAGCAGATAAACACACTCAAGAGCGTGGTTGACAGGTACAAGAACCATCCGGCAATACTCATGTGGTGCATCGGTAACGAGGTGGAATCCACGACAAAGGCAGACGGGACAAGCTTCAAGCTCAATGTGAACGTGTGGAAGGACATTAACGAGATCGGAGAATACATCAAGAAAGTCGATGGCAGACCGGTGACATTGGCGATTATGGGAATAAGTTCAGGACTCACCGAGAGCCTGAAGAAATATATTCCTTCTCTCGACATACTCTGCGTAAACAACTACGAGGGTTCGGTGGAGAAGCTCAACTCGAACTATCAAGAGGCCGGGTTTGACTATCCGTACATACTTTCGGAGTTCGGAATCCGCGGTACATGGGACGGGCGGACCCCTCATACGGACTGGTTTACGAAATCGGCGAACGGAGGCCTCATAGAGCCAAGCGGAAACGAGAAGGCTGCGATCTACAAGAAGATTTACACGGACTGCGTGATCGCCTGCTCGGACAAGGGTTGCATCGGCTCATTCGTTTTCCTTTGGGGATGGCAGACCCACGGGGACGTGCTCAACTGGTATGCGATGTACGACCAGTTCGAGGAATCTGCGCTTCCTACCGTCGAGGCTATGGAGGAGATGTGGACAGGTGAGGCACCTATGAACTCCGCTCCAGTGATTGCATCGCGTGAGGACCGAAAGACCGGAGGCAAGATTTACATCGACGGCAGGACATCCGACCAGAGCATCGCGCTCGCTCACGGAAGCCAGCACATGGCATCAGTCGATGCCACAGACCCCGACGGGGACGAACTGACCTACGACTGGAAAATCATCCCGGATGTGCGACAGGATGCGTGCAAGACCATGTCGCCGATTGCGGGACTGTTCACTGGCAAGATGGGGGCTCAGGTAAATTTCAAGGCTCCTTCCGCAACTGGCTACTACAGACTGATTGTCTATGTGAGAGACAAGGCGCATGGGACTGCCTCCTGTGCAGTCATACCATTTAAAGTAAACTAATTTGAAAAAACAAATGAAAAGAATCTTTTATTTAATGATTTTATTGCCGCTGTTAGCGGCGTGCGGGAGTGCGAAGGACGGCTATAAGCTGGTCTGGAGCGACGAATTCAACACCGATGGGCCGGTCGACACGACATCGTGGAACTTCGCGTCAGGCTTCCACTACAACTTCGAGGACCAGTGGTATCAGAAAGACAACGCATGGTGCGAGGACGGTTGCCTCGTCATCGAGGCCCGCAAGGAACGGTTCCCAAGTCCGCAGTACAAGCCTGAGAGCAGTTTCTGGGGAGACAAGAGGGAGTTCGTTGAATACACCTCATCGCGCATCAACACGGCCACAAAGCGGGAGTTCCTCTACGGACGCTTCGAAATGCGGGCGAGGATTCCTGTTGCAAAGGGCGCCTGGCCGGCATTCTGGACGCTTGGGACAGGATGCGAGTACGGCGGAATGCCATGGCCGCAGAGCGGTGAGATTGACATTATGGAATACTATCCGGTGAACGGAGAGCCTCAGATTCTCGGCAATGTGGCAAGTGGCGCTCCAGGAACGAACAAGGCGTATTGGAATGACAAAAAGGTTCCGTTTAGCCATTTCCTTGAAAAGGACCCGGACTGGGCAAGCAAATTCCACGTCTGGAGAATGGACTGGGACAGGGACTGGATTCGACTCTACCTCGACGATGAACTCATCAACGAGGTAGATATCAATCAGATGTGGAACACCGGCAGCTGGTCCGGCTACAACCCCCACCGCCACCCTCACTACATCCTGCTCAACCTCGCGCTTGGCGGCTCGAGCGGAGGCCCGATTGACGACGGGGCCTTCCCGATGAGGTATGAGATTGACTATGTGCGGGTTTATCAGAAGTAATTTCAAATAATTAACAACACAAAAACATGAAAACAAACACCACTTATTATGCCCCACCCATTTTGACAGAAATGGAGTTCGCGACAGAAAACGGATTCGCGGCAAGCGATGCCACAAATGCAAATGCAAATGCAATTTGCGACTGGGAAGACGGAAACGACGACTGGTTCCAAGTCAACTGATGATTAACCAAAACGATTACACAGACGATGAAAAATACATTTTACATAGCATCCGCATTTGCAGCACTTCTGGCAATCGGCTGCAACAAGTCAGAACAACCTGCAGGCACTCCGGAGACGCCGGCGAAGGAATCCGGAATCGTGCTCTATGCACAGGATATCAATGCCATAGGCAGCAAGACTACAACTACGGAAACGAACGGCACGTTCACTGTAAATTGGGTCAAGGGGGACCAGTTGGCGGTGTATACTGTTCCGGCAGGGACTGACCCGACAACGATGACACTCGCAGAGTGGCAGGCTAGTGAGCCGGTTAGGTTCAAGGCAACTGAAAGCGCAGTTGAAGATGGTTCAATGAAATTCGTTCTGGACGAAACGGAATCCGACGCCAATAAACTGAAGGCCTACAAAAGTAGACTGGAGGCCTTCAAAAAAAGATATGGCGAGGGCAATCTCGACTGGTATGCCGTTTATCCGGGAATTATGGATGCAGCATCACACTCAGGAAAGGGTGTGGTTACATTCGGAGTTTCCAATATAAGCCAGTCAGGAAACGATAATATGGATCACCTCGCCAAGCAGGATGTGCTGTTCGGCAAGGCTGTGAAAACAAAAGAACCTGTAATAGAAATGCAACACATCGGAACTCTGATGGAATTTACAGTAACAAATGCTTCTGAGACAGAATTTACCGTCAAGTCTATAAGCATCACTGCACCGGATGTGATTGTCGGAGAGTTTCGGCTACATTTGACAGAAATAACTCCACTTGACAAAACGGATGGTTTCCATCAGTCTGGGACATACACGCTTACCGTCAATGATGCAGAACCGATACAGAGGAGCGGAACAGCACGATTCTATCAGATTCTGGCACCATTTACCGTCGCTTCTGGAAAAAGTGTCTCCATAACTGTAAATACAGATAAGGGTTTCTGGTCAAAGACAATGACCGCAACCGGCAACGGACTTGACTTTGCGGCAGGTGCAAAGAGTTCCGCAAATCTTAATGTTGATGCCCTTGAAAAGGTTGCGACAAAACAAGTTACTTTAGGTTTCTGTAACAATGAAGGAGGAAACATTGACACACCGTTGCTTTCAATCACAGGCTGCAAAACATACACAATTGCAACAGGGACAAAAAATCAAAGTAAGATTGACATTGTGGCTTGGCATCTAAGCAAAATTACATTAGGAGCACCAAGCTACAAGTGGATGCCATATCCTGATGTCACGAAATGGGCAGTCAGAAATGGGACATCGTTTAAGCGTGCGAAAATTACCCAAAGTGATTTCGACGGTTTCACGAAATACTCAGCTATAGTCAAAGCATACGAAAACGCAACGGAGGGATTTGATATGTTCGAGATTAAAGAAAACGAGGACAATTATGTCTTTGTCAAAACAGCCTCTGAACAATATGCTGTCATAAAGATTGATAAGCTCAACAACAAGACACTAGGAGTCAATAAAAACAAGTATGAGTCTGTGACACTGACTGTAAAATATCTTAATTAAGAATAAATGACAACCAGAAGAAATTTCATAAAAAGTATGGGGACGATGGCGGTGGCTGCCACCGTCGCCCCTGATTTGCTTGCCGGGGAACTCTCCGGTGAACGCAAGTTCCATGACGGCGAGAGCGTCAGATTCAGACAGTCACGAATAAAGCTGGACAGCAGTTGGGACGTGATTGTGGTCGGAGGAGGGCCGGGCGGATGCACGGCCGCCATAGCCGCAGCCCGGGAAGGCGCTAAGGTGCTGCTGATTGAGGCGACAGGACAGCTCGGAGGAATGGGAACTGCTGGAATGGTGCCTGCGTGGTGTCCGTTCTCGGATGGGGAGAAAATCATCTACCGCGGACTTGCGGAGAGAATCTTCAACGAGTCAAAAAAAGGCGTTCCTCACGAGCCTAAAGGCAAACTTGATTGGGTAAACATAAACCCGGAATATCTTATGAAGGTCTATGACCGCATGGTCACGGAATCGGGAGCAAGCGTCCTATTCTTCTCGCGTGTCGCCGCTGTCGAGAAAAGTGCGGACGACACGGTTGATGCCATCATCGTTGCCAACCAGCTGGGGCTCACCGCATTCAGGGCAAAGGTTTTCGTCGATGCCACAGGAAACGGAGACCTCTCAGTCTGGGCAGGAGCCACATATATGAAAAGTGACGTGCTTCAGGACTCCACCCTCTGTTTCGCCCTCGCCAATGTAAACGGCGAGAAATACCGCGAAGACCTTTACAGCGACAATAAGCAGAGCCCGATTCACAAGTTCGTAGGCCCGGATGGGAAATATCCCCTCACGGTACACCATTTCTGCCTGAACCTCATTGGACCGAATGTTGTGCAGTTTAACGCCGGGCACATTCACGTTGACACAACAGACCTACGTAGCGTCACCGAAGCAATGATGACGGGACGGCAGGTGGCTCAGCAGTATCTCGAGGCCTGCAAGGAAGCCTGTCCGGAGATTTTCGGCAACGCGTTTGTCGTCAAGACAGCGTCTCTTCTCGGAATGCGCGATGGCCGCCGCATTGTTGGGGACTATGTCTTCACCAAGGAAGACTGGAACGCACGCCGCACATTCGAGGACGAAATCGGCCGCAACAGCTACTACCTCGATGTGCACAAGAGCGGCTTCAAGCCGGTTCATTACAATAAAGGCGACTCTCACGGAATCCCCTACCGTTGTCTAACGCCGAAAGACCTCAGGAACGTGCTCACGGCCGGACGCTGCATCTCCACTGATGAGGAAGCCTTCGGCAGTCTCCGCGTGATGCCGCCGTGCCTTGTGACCGGGGAGGCCGCAGGAGCAGCCGCTGCGATTGCCATTCAGCAGTCACGCTGCGATGTGCACGCCGTTGACGTGCAGTATCTGCGCAGGCGCCTTCGTACCGAAGGGCAGTATTTTATATAACTCCATAACCATCAGAATTTTATGAATTTCATTCTCACTTTCCTCGCCGCTATTTCCCTCGGCGGAATCTGGGACTTCATATTGGAAGAGAATAAGTCGCTCGAACAGGTCTATGACCTCGACTTCACGGCAAACGACAAAATGTGCGTCCCGGGATGCTGGGACATGATGCCGGACTACTACCTCAAGCGCGGAACAGCCCTCTATCGCCGGACTTTCACGGTCGAAAAGGACTTCAAGGATGCTGTGCTGGAGATCGAGGGCATGGGACTGCGCGGACGGTTCGCAATTGACGGACGCGAACTTGGGGAATACCCGTATCCATACGCGAAACTTGAAATTCCGGTCGGAGAACTCTGCAAGGGAGAACACGAGATTGTCGCCGCCCTTGACAACCGATTCGACAAGGAGAAGATGAAACTCGCCAGATCGTTCTACGACTTCTATCTCTTCGGCGGATTCTACCGAGGAGTGAGGATTGTCGAGAAAGAGCCTAAGATTTTTGTCCGCACGCTAGACTACCGGACAGGACTGATCGAGGTCGAGGTTGAAGGAGGCCGAAAGTTCCGCAAAACTCTCAAGGACTTCAAATTGTGGAGTCCCGAGGAGCCGAATATGACTACGATTGAGGTAGATGGCAGGAAGGTCCGCTTCGGTGTGAGGCAGATTGAGGCGCGGGACAGAAAGCTCTGGCTCAACGGAAAGGAGCTGTTTCTCAAAGGTGTGAACCGCCACGACCAGAGCCCTCTTGGAGGCGCTACCGTGCCCGAGATCGAGTGGGTTCAGGATCTGCAGCACCTCAAGGACCTCGGAGGCAACTTCATCCGTGGGGCACACTACCAGCAGGCCGACCGCTTCCTCGAACTCTGCGACGAGATGGGCGTGCTCGTCTGGGAGGAGTCCCTCGGCTGGGGCAACGGACAGGACTATACCGACCCGGAATTCCGGGAGCAACAGATCAGGCAAACTCGGGACATGGTTCGAAACAGTTTCAACCACCCGAGCGTAATCATCTTCTCTTTCTTGAACGAGCCGGGAAGCACCACAAAGGAATGCAAAAGCCTGATTGACGAACTGATAGCCACGGTGAAGGCTGAGAATTCCGGAAGGCTTGTCACCTTCGCCTGCAACATGGGAGTGAACGACATCTGCAACGATAACACGGACCTCATCGCCATCAACAACTATCCCGGCGTGATCCCGTGCTACCCTGGCGAGCCTGCCACTCTCAGAAAGAAAGTGAACGAAAGCTTCGACGAAATAGTAGCATCTTTCCGCACGCGCTATCCCGACAAGCCTATCATGATTTCCGAGACAGGATACGGTGCCGTCTATGGCTGGCACGACCAAGCAGCGAGCGTCTCGACTGAAGAGTTCCAAGTTGAGTACCTCACCTACGCATTTGAGAATTTCTGGAACAATCCAGACATCATAGGTTTCGCCGTATGGCAAATGAACGACAACCGCACCTATTCCCGCAACAGCGAGGACCAGCCGGCAAAGCAGTTCATGGCCATGAGCCACGCCGGCCTCTACAACTTCCTCCGCCAGCCGAAGAAATCCGTAGAGACCGTCCGCCACTATTTCTCCTTGAAATGAGTATAGATTATATAAAATTTCGTTATCATCATTTCAATAAAACTGAAGGTAATTATGAATATTCAGAAGTTTTTGTCCATAATCATCGCCATGGCCATCGGGGCAGCCGTTTCTTACTCCAAGGTTATCCCAACGCCCGTCTTCTCCGACAATATGGTGCTCCAGCAGCAGAGCAAAGCAGCGATATGGGGAGAGGCAACTCCAGGAAAAAAAGTGAAGATTTCAGCATCGTGGTCAAAGTCAAAGTTTGAGGCGTATGCCGATGAGAACGGGAAATGGTTCACGAGGATTTCGACACCCAAGGCCGGCGGTCCATACAGAATCGTTCTTGACGATGGAGAGCGGACAGTCATCGACAACGTCCTCATCGGCGAAGTCTGGCTGTGCGCCGGGCAATCCAACATGGAGATGCCTATCAAGGGATTCAACGGGCAGCCGGTGAAGGGCTCTGCGGAAACCATACTGAACGCAAAGCCGGAAATCCCCGTGCGGCACTGTTACGTAAAGAGGGAGACCTCGCTCACTGTGAGAGACAAGTGCACGGCGACATGGACGGAGAACACACCGAAAGACGTAGCCGAGGCCAGTGCGCTCGCATATTTCTTCGCGTCCAAACTCCACGATGTCCTCGGTGTGCCGGTAGGCGTCATCAACGTGTCATGGGGTGGCAGCTGCATAGAGGCATGGATGAGCAAGGAACTGCTTGACAAGGAGTTCGCGGGAGAAATGGACATGAGGGCATACGAACTCGGACGTTGGCCGAAAGATTTCAAGGGATTTGTCCCGGCATGCCTCTACAACGCCATGCTTCATCCGTTGGCTCCATACACGGTCAAGGGCTTCATCTGGTATCAGGGATGCAACAACCGCAACCGTCCGGAGCAGTACAGAAGACTCCAGCCGGCATTCGTAAAGATGCTCCGCGATGAGTGGGGCGATGATTCCCTGCCATTCTATTTCACCCAGATAGCCCCGTTCAAGTACGGAGGCACCGAGGATGACCCTCGGACCGGCTATTTCATGTGGGCACAGGCTCAGACTTTAGAGAAGATTCCGCACAGCGGGATGGCAACTACCGTTGATGTCGGGGAAGCCAACTGCATTCATGCGGCAGACAAGGCCACGCCCGCGCATAGGCTCGCATATCTCGCTCTTACAAAGGACTATGGCATCTCCGGCCCAGATGTGGATACTCCAGTTGCGGAGTCGTTTGCATTCGGGAACGGCACGGCGACAGTGACATTCCGCTGCGGTCCTCAGGGTCTCTCGCCCATATCCACTGACCTTCATGGATTTGAACTGGCCGGAGCAGACCATGTTTTCCATCCCGCGACCGCACGAATTGACGACAATGACTGTAATGTCATTCATGTCCGCTCCGATGAGGTCAAGACACCGGTGATGGTCCGTTACTGCATGAAAAACTGGTTCGTGCCCACGCTCTTCAACTGCTTCGGCATCCCTGCCAGCCCTTTCCGCTCCGATGACTATGAATAATACCTTGAGACGAACCCGTCCGTCGTCACATAATGCGCTCAGGGCACCTCGAATCTTTTGCTTACGTAATACATATAGTCGATGCTATGATTCTTCCCTGTTATCTTGTTTTGCCAAAATTTGTTTATCCGAGTTTACAAAGTTAATCAACACTGTCGTGGATTCATAACTATACGGATGTCGAATTTTTCTCCGAGTATTTCCTCAATATCCCGTATGAAATTTTCTTCCTTGACTTCGCAAGCCGCTGGAAATCAATGATACCATACGTTATGAGGACCGTTTCGTGGATCCTACGACTCTGGTGGCGATTTCCAAGAGCAAGAGAACTTTGGACTCTGCGGATGTGATGACGGCTGCGGACAGTGAGCGGCTTGGGGTGCGGATGTTCCTGTTTGTCCGAAAGAATAAGGATGACAAGGAATCGAAAGAATTTTACTATCTTGGCAGAATCAGGCATGAGGCGGGCGGTATGCTCAAGCAGTTCGCGATGCCGAATACTGATGTGTCTGCCGTGGAGATTGAGTATAAACTGGAGACTCCGGTGGAGAAGAATCTGTATGATTATCTGACGTCGGAGAATGTGTGATGACTTTATAAAATATTGACAATGAAGACAATAAATGTGGTGGCTGCGGTGATTATGAAGGAAGGCAGGGTGTTCGCGACGCAGCGCGGATATGGTGAGTTCAAGGACGGATGGGAGTTTCCCGGCGGCAAGGTTGAGGTGGGGGAGAGCCCGGAAGAAGCGCTCCGCCGTGAGATCCGTGAGGAACTGGAGGTTGAGGTCAATGTCGGTGACCTTATCGATACCATCGAGTACGATTACCCGGCTTTCCACCTCTCTATGAAATGTTATGCCTGCACGATCGCCGGCGGCAGTCCGCACCTTCTTGAGCACGAGGCCGCCCGCTGGCTCTCCGCAGACCAGCTCGACTCCGTATCCTGGCTCCCCGCAGACATTACATTGATCCCGAAGATCGCAGGACTGCTGTAGGGGCGTGGTTGCGATGGTCGGTCGGATGTGGTGGATGTAACTTGCTCTGACATGGTGGTGGATGGCGGGCGGATATGGTAGATGTAACTTGCTCTGACGTGGTGGGGGATGGCGGGCGGATAGTGTAAGCGTCTCCGTAAGCGTCTCCGCGGTTACGTATTGACGCGTTTTCAGCGGTTCCGTACTTTTGCCCATGGAAATGTCAAGAACAGATTAACATGGAAACAAAAGAAACTGGAACAACTTGCGAGTAGGAAAGTCGTGTAAGTGGTTTAAACTCTGATAGTTGTGTAAAATGCAGAAAGCCAGGTCCTATGTTTTTTAGGGTAACCTGGCTTTGAGTGTTTGGTGTAATCGCTTGATTGATAGTGATTTGCTGGGATGAATGACATTCAGGTTGTTCCAAAATGCGTAAGCGTCAGAGTATCGCGTCCGTGTATCTTGTCAGTGTATCGCATCCGTGCCAACATTCGAGACCATACATCCGTCATTCTTTACTCCACATCCGTCCGTTTTTGGCGGGCTGGAAGCGGCTTCCTCAGCATCCTCGGGCGTCAATGTCGCTCGTAATGTCGCACGTGATGTCGTCCGTGATGTCGTCCGTAATGTCGTCCGTGGTGTCTCTCGTGGTGTCTCTCGTAATGTGTGGCGGATGCGACAGTATGATTATCTTGCGGAAGCGGGATCGCCGCAGCTTTTTTACATCAGTCATAACTTGTCCGTAGAAATGGGGGATTTTACGGATAAGTTGCTGAATTTGAACAACTTCTCCGTGAGAACCTGCCTTTTTACGGACAAACCGGTCATTTTTGGAGTCAACCTCTGTCAGGACTATGCGAGTCTGTCAGTAAGCAGGTAGATTCTCAAGAACATATCTGACTATGTTTCCTTCAATGACTATTAATTAAAGAATAGTGTCCTGTCGCTCGACGTGGCGGGATAAATGGCGGGATAAGTGGCGGGACGCGGCCACGGGGGTGAAATGTAACTGATTGATAATCAAATATCTTTTAAGATAGGGCGTGGAAACGTAGACTTTTTTTGGCTGCGTTTCCACGCTGCTTTTTTGTAACTTATTGATAATCAATGCCTCTAAAAATGGAGCGTGGCCGCGTCCCGCCGGGGCTACTGTTGCCATGCTTGTGTTCCTGTCCCGATGTTTAACAAATGTTTAACAAAAACGCACTTTCCATGGTTTGGTGGGATTCGCTCCCGGGCGGTCGCGCATCCCTGGCCCTGCCACGGGCAATCTTACGAGTGGCGACGGAGAAAGCTGGCGCCGGCGGGTGCCGGCTTGGCTTTTTCGGTCAAGGCGCCTTTACGGGAATGGGATTCCCGACGGCGCCTTGCCCAAAAAAGCCCGCTGTCTATCGACAGCGAGCTTTCTCCTTACTCGTGATTCGGTTGGGATTCGAACCCAAGACCCACAGCTTAGAAGGCTGTTGCTCTATCCAGCTGAGCTACCGAACCATCCTTAAGTTTCGACACGAAGGTTGCCCTTTCGCGAAGAACAGGACTGCAAATATAGGGATTTTTTATTTAATGGCAATGTTTCCAGACGAAAGTTTTTACAAATTTTATATGCAGGACACTCAAGAGTCTGAGACCGGCGGCGTCCGTAAAATGTATATTTGTCTATTTTAACATAAGAAAATACCACTTCGACCGACGACCAGCGACGTTGTAAAGCATTGATTATCAAGACTGACTTTCAAAAGTGCCCCATTTTGGTCCACTTTTCATCCACTTTATGCAAAACGTTTTTACCTATTACATAATTTTGTAAACGAAATGTAGCGTAAACCTTAAAAAATAACTTTGGAATCTTTGCGGGTCTTTTCGGTCTATATTCCTTTTCTCATCAGTCGTGTGCGTCCAGCACACTCCTTCTTCTAAAAGGAATCTATCCTCGAAAATCCTCCACAAATCTTTACCAACTTATTTTTTAACGCTTACAAAACAGTAAGAGGAATATTCGGGAGGATGAGTCGTCATTGAAGAAAAATAACCAAATCGGGAAACCCTTCAAGAAGAGGAAATCTTCAAGGATTACATAATTATTCAATAACCAATTAAGTTATGCGTAAACTTTTAGTTGTATTGCTTATGTTCGCCAGCGTGGTATCATTCGCGCAGCAGCATAGTGTCAATGGAACGGTCAAGGATCAGAACGGACAGCCCGTCATAGGACTGACCGTATTGGAGCAGGGCACCAAGAACGGTGTCATCACCAATGCTGACGGCCGTTATGATATCACAGTGTCATCACAAGAAGCAGTCCTGGAGTTCTCATCATTGGGATATTCCACTGTAACTGAAAAAGTAGGAGGCCGCGCTGTCATCAATGTAGATTTACACGAGACCGCCATCGCTCTCGACGCCGTAGTTGCCATCGGTTATGGTTCAGTCAGAAAGAAGGACCTCACCACCGCAGTATCTACCGTCAATACAGAAGATATGGCCTTGAGACCGGTCACTGACGCCTCCGGATTTATCCAGGGCAAGGTTTCCGGCGTGCAGGTAACCCAGACAAGCGGCCAGCCGGGAAGCGGTATGGTCATCAGAGTCAGAGGCGCCTCATCCATTTCTTCCACCAACGACCCTCTCTACGTAGTGGACGGCGTGCCTGTAGGAACAGGAAACTATGCCATCTCATATCTTTCCCCGAACGATATCGAGACAATGCAGATCCTCAAGGACGCTTCATCAGCAGCCATCTATGGATCACGTGCAGCAAACGGCGTAGTGCTCATCACCACCAAGCAGGGCAGCAAAGGCAAAGGCCCGAAGATCAACTTCAGCGCCTACGTCGGACTTTCCAATGTCACCAAGACCTATGACGTCCTCAATGTGGACCAGTACCGCGAACTCCAGAAAGAAATCGGAGTGGCCAATGTCCCGGAAGGACTCAAAGACGAAACAGACTGGTTTGACGAGACTTACAGAACCGGAATTACCCAGAACTATCAGGTGTCCGTATCCAATGCCTCCGACAAGTCACGCTACTACATGAGCCTCGGCTACAGCGACGAGCAGGGTATCCTCAAAGTCGCATACAACAAGAGGTACAATGCGAAAGTCAATCTCGAGTCAGACCTGTTCAAATGGATAACCGTCGGAATGGACGTTTCCTACTCCCATTACAAGAACAACGGAATCATCTCCGGAACAGGCTCCAACAGGGCTGGCGTCGTGCTTTCAGTAATCAACACCCCTACCTACGCGAAACCTTGGAGCGAAACAAACCCTGACTGGTACTGGACACAGTTCTACGGCGCGAACCTTACGACTCCGTCAGAGAACCTCGCCAGAACAGAGAACAACTACGACCAGACCGACAGGGCGGTGATGTCTGCATTTGCGCGCATCAACTTCACCAAGCACCTCAATTTCAAGAGCACGGTAAGTATGGACCGCCGCTGGGTGCACAGCTACTCATTCCTCGACCCTATCCACACATCTCATGGTAGGACACAGCATGGAGAAGCATCCGACTCAAGGAGCGACGACAGGAGAATGGTCTATGACAATATCCTGAACTACAACAATGTTTTCGGCAAGCATTCCCTCGAACTTATGGGCGGTATGTCTGCTACCACATCGGACTGGCAGCAGCTTTCAGGCTCCAGAAATTACTTCTCAGCAGAGAATAACAATGTAATATTCGGCCTGAACGGCGGTAACAAAGGCGGCCTCAGAGGCCAGAGCCAGGACTGGAGCGAATGGGCCATAATGTCATATCTCGCACGTGCAGCCTATAACTTCGACAGCAGATACTACCTCACGGCGGCATTCAGAGCCGACGGTTCCTCAAAGCTTGCACCGGGACACAAATGGGGCTATTTCCCTTCAGTTTCAGCAGCATGGAGAATCTCAGGCGAGAACTTCATGAAAGACGTAAGGTGGATGAACGACCTCAAGCTCCGTCTCGGATGGGGACAGCAGGGTAACCAGGAAGGCCTCAGCGACTACGCATGGCAGCAGATGTACGCCACCAACTACTACGACTGGACAGACCCCAAATATGCTGATTCAGTTCCTACGCTCGGCGGAAAGTCTAATATCGGAAACCGCGAACTTACATGGGAGACCACATCACAGTGGGACCTCGGTATCGACCTCGCAGTGCTCAACAGCAGACTCACATTCACGTATGACGTTTACCGCAGATATACCAAGAACCTGCTGATAACCGTCCCTATGCCGTCCCCGTACTCTGACCTTATCAGGAACGACGGAGAAATGAGCAACTGGGGTATGGAGTTCGCCATCTCGTCAGTCAACATTGACAAGAAAGACTTCAGATGGACCACCGACTTCAACCTCTCATTCAACCGCAACAAGGTCGAGAAACTCACCCTGCAGAAGGTCTATAACTACACCACCACATCCGAGGCGCTCAGCGAGCAGGTAGTCAGAATGACAGAAGGCAAACCGCTTTCATGCTTCTATGGACTGACCGCGAAAGGCGTTGACCCGGAGACCGGTATGATGATCTACGAGGATTATAACAAGGACGGAAAGATCAGTTCTTCAGACCGCCACTACATCGGTGATGCCAACCCTGACTTCATCTGGGGTATGACCAACACCTGGAGCTACAAGGGATTCAACCTCAGCGTTCTCCTCACAAGCTCCATCGGCAACGACATCTACAATGCATCCAAGATAGAGATGATAGGTATGTACAACGGCTCCAACCAGATTACCGACGTTCTCCGCAGATGGCGCGTTCCAGGACAGGTGACTGACATCCCTAAGGCCGGTGAAGTGGACAACCTGAAGGCTTCCACAAGATGGATTGAGGACGGTTCATATCTGAAGATCAAGAACATCACGCTCTCTTACGATTTCTCAGGCAAGTTCCTCAGAAAGCTGAATCTCACCAAGATACAGCCGTATATCACACTTGCGAACATGTTTACGTTCACCAAGTATTCAGGATATGACCCGGAAATGAGCCAGTATTCAAGCGCTACAAGTATGGGAATCGACTGGGGTACCTACCCTAACGTCAAGACCGTAACTTTCGGTGTCAATGTTGATTTCTGATGACTAAGGAGACATTATTATGAAAAAGATAAATTATATTCTTGCGGCGGCTGTCGTTGTGGCATTCCAGGCTTGCGACTTGGACTTGAATCCGCACACATCCTACAATGAGAACAATGTGAATGTGAAGAACGACAGCGAAAGCCAGTATTCTACCAGAACAGATATGTTGGGACTTCGCAACTCCCTGTATAACAGCTGGGTAAAGGACATCCAGGAAAAAGGTTATATGGATTGGCTCATCTCTACCGAGACCAGAAGTGACAATGCATATTGCGGCAGTCCGTCCACTGGAGCGATTGTTGCCATCGAGGCCAATAACCAGGACCCTGCAAACTCCAATATTGCCCGCGACTGGGACTGGTACCTGCAGCAGATAAGCAATGCCAACAACATTATCTGTAACATTGACAATATCTTCGCAAAAGATACCTCCGCAGTGAAAATGACTCAGAAGGAGCACGACGAGTGGAAATCCGAGGCATTGTGCTGGAGAGCCTTCAACCTGTTCAGGATGGCCCAGCTCTGGGGCGACGCTCCTATGATTACCGTCATTCCGCCGGAAATCACATCCGAGAACATCGAGGAAGTGTACGAGGACTATTATCCGAAACGCACACCGGTAGATGAAATCTATGGCCAGGTAATCGAGGACCTGAACTATGCCTGCGACAATGCTCCTGACGTGAACCCTTCAGACAAATACCTGTTCTCCAAGGCTTTCGCCCATGGTCTGAGAGCAAGAGTCTATGCAGAGAAGCAGCGTCAGGACTGGAGCCAGGTCATCAATGACTGTGTGGCAGTCGAGGGCATGGGATTCTCGCTCGTGGACAATTACGGTGACCTCTGGGGCTATAATGACGACGATGTGGTAAGGAACACCAAGGAATCCATCTTCGAAGTGACCTGGTCACGCAACTCGGGAAACTGGGTGTGGATGATGTATCACCGCAATGCATACAACCCTACGGACAGCTACTCCTGGGCAAAATGGAGCACACCTTCCAGAAATCTTGCTGCCGCTTATGATGCAGCCGGCGACACTGAAAGAAAGAATGCCTCCATCGTTTACGACGAATGCGGCTGGAGCCTCTACTATCCGTCAGCGAAATATGCGTTCATGCACAAGGTTCCGACCAATGCCAGCAGTACGATCCTGATGCGCCTCGGAGAAATCTATCTCCTTCACGCAGAAGCACTTGTGATGACAGGCGACCTGGACAACGCATACATCTATACGAACAAGACAAGGAACAGGGCCGGACTTGCAGACCTTCCGCTTTCAGTGAAAAACAGCAAGGAATCCATGCTCAAGGCAGTCCTGGACGAGCGCAGACTCGAACTCGCATTCGAAGGCTTCCGTTTCTACGACCTTGCCCGTCACGATATGATCAAGCAGGTGCACGACGCGATGTCCGATCCGTCATCATCAAGCTATGACTCATATTGGCAGAAACGCTCACCGCTCACGGACGAGACCATCCTCTTCCCTGTGCCTCAGTCTGCCATCGACAAGAACTCGAATCTTACACAAAACCCAGGATATTAGAAATGAGATATTCATCTATTTATTCTATTTTGGCAATGGCGTTCATGATGTCGTGCAGCTGTGATTCACAGACCTCGAATCAGACGCCGGAGCCTGAACCTGCCCCGCAGCCGCAGCCAGAGGTGGAAGCAGCCAAATCCTACACCACCACGGCGGATAAGTCCAGCCTCTTCGCGGAGAAGACCATCGCTTTCGGAAAGACAGCGTCAATGTCTCCTTACGCAGTGCGCTTCACGGACGAGACTTACCAGACGGTGGACGGATTCGGTGCGGCATTGACGGTAGCCTCCTGCTACAACATCCTGAAAATGCCTCAGGACAAGCGCGAGGCCTTCCTAAAACAGATGTTTGACACGAAAACCGGTATAGGAAGCTCATTGATAAGGGTTTGCATAGGCGGCTCTGACTTCTCCATAGAGCGTTTCACGTGGTGCGACAAGGAAGGAATCGAGAACTTCGCCCCTGCTGAATATGACGTGAAATATGTCATTCCTGTATTGAAGGAAATCAAGAAGATAAATCCGTCGCTCCGCATCATCGGCTCCCCGTGGACAGCACCTCGCTGGATGAAGAAAGCTGTCAATTCTGATGTTGACTGGTATAGCTGGACAGGAGGTACTCTCAAGCCTTCATGCTATCAGGACTATGCTGAGTATTTCGTGAAGTGGATTCAGTATATGCAGTCGCAAGGCCTTGACATCTATGCCGTTACCCCGCAGAACGAGCCTCTCAACGCCGGCAACTCCATGTCGATGGTGATGTACTGGGACGTTGCACGTGACTTCATCAAGACAGCATTGGGCCCTGCATTCCGGAAGGCTGGACTGGACACCAAGATACTCGTGTTCGACCATAACTACAATTATGACAACATGAGCGATCAGGCCCAGTATCCGCTCAAGATATACGCCGATGCCCAGGCTTCCGCCTACATCGCAGGTTCCGCATGGCACAACTACGGAGGAAACGTCTCCGAGCTGGACAAGATAGTCGCAGGCGCGCCTGACAAGGAGCTGTATTTCACCGAAGCCTCCATCGGCAAATGGAACTACGACTTCAGTTCTTGTCTGATCAATGACATGAGGGACATCTTCTTCGGCCTGCTGAAGCGCGGCGGAAAAGGCGTCACCCTCTGGAACCTGATGCTGGATGAGAACAATGGACCGTACACCGATGCCGACGGCTCATGCAAGACTTGTTACGGAGCAGTCACCATAGCATCCTCCGACTACTCCACATTGGACTACTACACGCACTATTACAACATCGCGCATTGCTCGAAGGTTATAAATCAGGGTGCGGTACGTATCGGAACCACCGGTTACACCACCTCGGGACTGGATTATCTGGTGTTCAGAAATCCTGACAACTCCTACGGTGTGGTGATTCTCAATGAAAACTCCGACGCCAGGCAGCTCGTGTTCATTTCTTCCGCACATTCGGTGAAATGCGACGTGCCGGCCAAGTCGATAGTCTCTTTGAAATGGAAAGATTAAAAGATTAGGACAATGAATAAGATATTGAAAATAATGACATTGCTTGCAGTGCCGGCAACTGTCGCCATTTCCTGCAAAGAAGAGGGAATGGATGTGAAATTCACGGACAAAGGTCCTGAAATGACGATTGAGAACTGCGATAACAGAGCATTCATGGGTGACTCCATAAGGTTCTCCATAAAGCTGAATGACGAGTTCCCGCTCTCCACATTGAAAGCGAAACTTCTGTTCGACGGTGCTTCAGTCAGCGACCTGACCATCCGTACCAGAGAAAACGGAACCTACAATGCGGCCATTTTCGTGCCTCTGTTGAAAGATATTCCGAACGGAACCGCGGAACTCGCGTTCACCTCGCAGAATACCGGATTGGGAATCACCGAAGAGACGGTTGAGGTCAATATCGACAGACCGCAGCCTTCTACATTGACCCTCCTCTGCGACGGCAAGGAATACACCATGACCAAGAGCGGCGATTACGCTTACGAGGTCACTGACAATTTCCCATCCGAAGCATCTGCATTGATCAAATGCGTGCCGGAGGCCGGTAAGCCTGCGATTTGGCTCGGTTGGGACGGCTCGGCGCTGAAACCTGTAGCTGCCGAGTCTTCAAGCACGATTCCTTTCACTGCCGTCAAAGCAGGTACATATAAGATCTCGGCCGACCTCATGTCGCTGACGGCATCACCATTCGGCAGCATCACATCTGCATTGTCAGAGTCTGCCAATGTGGAACTGCTCAACCTTCTCCAGGGTTCTATGATCAAGTTCACCGGCATTGACAAGCCTGACCAGTGGGATCTGGATTATGATTTCTTTACGCTCAATGCGGACAACTCCGTGTCATTCAAGGCAATGGACGGTCTTTATCGGCTGACAGCAGATTTCGGTGGCAAGTTCATCAAGGTCGAGGCGATGGCTGACAAGGACAAACCTGCTACACTTGAATCCAATGGGACAGTCTGGGCTATCGGTGCAGGAATCGGCAAGCCTAATGTGGGCCCGTCTTGGAACACGGATGATGGTGCATGGTGTCTGGCTCAGACAGAGAAAGGTATCAGCAGACTGACATTGACGGCAGGCGCCTCTATCGCGCAGACAGGATTCTCATTCAAGCTCTTCGGCCAGAGAGGCTGGGGCGTCGAGTTCGGTTCCTACGCTTCTTTCAATGACGAGACCGGCTTGTTCAAGGTCACTTCTGCAGGCAATATCGAACCTGCATCTGACGGTACTTCGCTCGAGTCCGGCAAGGCATACCAGTTCATTTTTGACACCAATGCGGGAGTCAGCGCTGTGAAACTCACCATCAAGACTGTTGAAATTCCTGTCAATTCATTGGATATCAAGGTAAACGGAGTTCAGGCAAGCCGTTTGTCGGCAACACATTACAGCATCAAGTCCATCGCATTGAACAAGGACGAGGCCATCACCATCTCAGGTGTGAAAGACCTTGCAAACTGGTACCTCGATCCGGACCTGTTCTACCTCGACGGGGCTTCTATAAAGCTCAATGTCGTAAGCGGCACATTTGCAGTGGATCTGTATCTCGACTACGGTTATGCGACTCTGCGCAGGCTTGCTGCAGACGGCTCCGAGGCTACAATCAAGGACGGTGCGCTCTGGATGATGGCCTGGGGAGTTGCCAATCCTGTGATGACCAGCCAGTTCGCCTTCAATCCTGGTGCTGCGTTCTGTATGGCTCAGGTTCGTCCGATGGTGTTCCAGCTTACCGGAACTGCTGTGGATGAGAAAGACGGAACCACTCTCGGCGGAAGATTCAGATATGACTACATTTCCGCGAAGTACTTCGGTCAGGACGGCTGGGGTACAGAGAAAGGTAAGATTCTCGGCGATGCCGGCACCGTGAAATATACCGACAGCGCGGCAGAGTTCTTCGACACGACAGTCGGTCTGCATGACAATATCGGCCTCAAGGAAGGTGTCCAGCTGGAAAAGGGTTCAGTTTATGTACTTACCATTGACCTTTCTACGACTGCTACTGACGGCGTGGAATTGATTGACTTCAAAAAGGTCAAATAGTTATCAGTATGTATAGTGTGGAGTCCGGCGTCTGAGAAAAGATGCCGGACTTTTATCGATTAAATTTGTTTTGAGCCGTTTTTTCAGTAAATTTACACGATTTTGCAAAACGATAAATGATGGCGTTTTTGCAACTGGTTGACACAAAAACATTAAAACATTTTATATGACACAGAAAAAATCAAACATTGTGGCTATCGTTACGATGTGTTTCATCTTCGCGATGATTTCTTTCGTGACCAATATGGCCGCGCCTTTCGGAACAATCTGGAAGAACCAGTATGAGTGGGCAGGAATGATGGGCAATATGATGAACTTTGCAGCATATCTCTTCATGGGTATCCCTGCAGGCAAGATGCTCATCAAATACGGCTACAAGAAGACTACACTTGCAGCTCTCGCTACCGGTTTCATCGGTATCGTAATCCAGTGGCTTTCAAGCCGTTCTTTCGTCGGTGATTCAGCCATCTATGTTTACCTCTTCGGCGCGTTCGTCTGCGGTTTCTGCGTATGTATGCTCAATACTGTCGTAAACCCTATGCTCAACATCCTCGGCGGTGGCGGAAACAAGGGTAACCAGTACATCCAGATCGGCGGTACCATGAACTCCCTCACCGGAACATTCACTCCGCTCCTCGTAGGTATGCTTATCGGCACTGTTACGAATACTACAGCCATGAGCGACGTGGCTCCTCTGCTTTTCATCGCAATGGGCGTATTCGCATTGGCATACATCATCATTTCATTCGTTAATATCCCTGAGCCTGCTCAGGAGAGACAGACCACGAAATACGAGCACAGCGCATGGAGTTTCCGTCACCTTGTACTCGGTGTCGTGGCCATTTTCTTCTATGTAGGTGTTGAGGTAGGTATCCCTGCACAGCTTATATTCTACTTCTCTGACGCTACTGAAAAGGGCGCAGGTATCGCTGTCAATGGTGCCGCTATCGGCGGTGCAATCGCTGCCGTTTACTGGCTGCTCATGATGGTAGGCCGTATCTGCAGCTCATTCATCAGCGGCAAGATCAGCACCAAGGCTCAGCTCTCCACAGTTTCAGCCATAGCCATCCTCTTCATTGTCATAGCCATCTTCCTTCCGAAGAGCATCACTATGTCAATGCCTGCATACAGCGTTGAAAACGGATTCACAATGGTTGCCGGCGTGCCGATGAAGGCGCTCTTCCTCGTGCTCTGCGGTCTCTGCACTTCATTGATGTGGGGAACGATCTTCAACCTCAGTACAGAGGGACTCGGAAAATATACCGAGCAGGCTTCCGGCATCTTCATGATGATGGTTGTCGGTGGCGGTGTGATGCCTCTGATTCAGGACTTCATCGCCAAATATACCGACTATATGTCCAGCTACTGGCTTGTAGTGGCAATGCTCTGCTTCATCCTCTACTATGCGCTCGTAGGCTGCAAGAACGTGAACAAAGATATTCCTGTTGAATAATAAATAATATAGGTATGAATAAAATGGATATGCCTTATGTTGTCGGCGTCGATGTAGGCGGACAGACCACCAAGATAGGCGTTGTGGATATGAGAGGTCAGGTTCTTGCCCAGACGGTCATCAGAACCGACACTCACGACGAAGTGGAACCTTATATTGATGAACTCGCAGAAGCTATCGACAAGGTGATTGCCGATGCTGGCGTTACAGGACAGGTCCGCGGTATCGGAATGGGTATTCCTAACGGAAACTACTATACCGGTGAAATCGAGAACGCCGTAAACCTCAAATGGGGAAACAAGGGCGTGATTCCTGTTGCCAAGCTCCTGAAAGAGAGGATGAACGGCATTCCTGTAGCTCTTACCAATGATGCCAATGCGGCTGCCATGGGTGAGATGACCTACGGTGCTGCTAGAGGCATGAAGAACTTCATCATGATTACTCTCGGAACAGGTGTCGGCAGCGGTATCGTGATAAACGGAGAGGTGGTTTATGGCCACGACGGTTTCGCCGGCGAACTTGGCCACACCTGCGCAGTACGTCACAACGGCCGTCTCTGCAACTGCGGAAAGACCGGCTGTCTGGAGACTTACACCTCAGCTACCGGTGTTGCGCGCACAGCCCGTGAATGGCTGGACATGAGCGAAGAGCCATCCTCACTCAGAAGCCTTGACAACATCTCTTCAAAGGATGTTTACGAGGCTGCCAAAGAGGGAGACAAGCTCGCGCTCAAGATATTTGACTACACCGGAACTGTTCTCGGTGAGTCATTCGCAGACTTCATCGCATTCAGTTCCCCTGAAGCCATCGTGCTTTTCGGCGGTCTCGCCCGTGCCAAGGAGTTCCTGCGTGAGCCTATCGAAAAGGCGATGAACGCCAATGTCCTTCCTTTGTGGAAAGACAAGGTGAAGATCGTCTTCTCTCAGCTCAAGGAATCTGACGCTGCCATCCTCGGCGCTTCAGCTCTCGCTTGGGAGTTGTAGGTCAATGTCAATAACCGCAGTTTTCCTCTTAGCGGAGAACTGCCCCGAATAGTATTACGGACGCGACTGGTCTCAGCCGCGTCCGTTTTGCGTTGTGGGGCGGCGGTGCCATATCGCTGTAGCATAATGGGAAAAACGTTTAAAAAAAAGTCGATAAAAAAGTATTATCCCTATTGTATATTTGATACTGAATTTTTAATTTTGTGACTTAAGTTTGGGGGACTGGAAACCATCATTATAACATTAATAAATAGTATATGAACCGCAGATTAGTCACACTTGCATTGACAGGTATGCTCGCTGCTGTGTCTTGCAGCAAAACCACACAAACACTGCCATTCAGCGTAATTCCTCAGCCGGCGGAAGTCGAAATTTCCGGTGGGGGGGGGGTATAGGCTAAAGTCCTCTGACCTAATTGTTTCCGAACAGATTGACGATAATGTCAAGTCCGCTATAGCGGGATTTGCCGCTCATCTTCAGACAGTTGCGGGTGGCAAAAATAGTATCATATCAGGAGAGGAAGGAAAAGGTGTCGTGTTCAGTATTGACACCACTCTCGCAAACGAAGCCTACACCATAGAGACGGACAAGTCTCGTGTCCAGGTGAAGGCCAATTCTTACAACGGCTTCATATACGCACTCCAGACCATCGCCCAGATGCTTCCGGCAGAATTCTATGGAAGCAAGAGGGCAAGAGGCGTGGACTTCTCCATTCCGTGCGGTGTCATAAAGGACGCTCCACGTTTCGCCTATCGTGGTGTCCTCATCGATGTGGGACGTCATTTCTACAGCGTAGATGAAATAAAGAAATGCCTGGACATCATGTCCGTCTATAAGGAGAATGTCTTCCATTGGCATCTTACCGAGGACCAGGGATGGCGAATGGAGATCAAGAAATATCCTAAACTTACAGAAATCGGCTCGCTCCGTCACGGCACCCAGATAGACTTCGACAGGACACATCTCCGTCCTGAAGACCATGGCGGTTTCTATACTCAGGATGAAATGCGTGATGTGGTAGCTTACGCTGCAAAACGCGGCATCACTGTCATTCCGGAACTCGACCTTCCCGGCCACATGCTCAGCGCCCTCGCGGCATATCCTGAATTGGGATGTACAGGCGGCCCTTATGAGGTAGCCAATACCTGGGGCGTGAAGAAAGACGTGCTCTGCGTCGGAAAGGAGGAGACATTCAAATTTCTTGAGGATGTCCTTACTGAAATGATGGACATCTTCCCGTCCAAATATATAAATATAGGTGGCGACGAGGTGCCTAAGGACCGCTGGAATGCCTGCCCTCGTTGTCGTGCGAGAATGAAGGCTCTCGGACTGTATGACCATGACGGACATACGGCAGGACAGTATCTTCAGAACTATGTCACCGCTCGCATCCAGAAATTCCTGGCTGAACACGGCCGCCGCATAATCGGCTGGGAAGAAATCCTCGAAGGTGACCTTGCAGAGGGCGCTACCGTCATGACATGGAAAGGAACAGGCGAAAATGTGGACCAGAGGCTCTGGAACTATGACTGCGTTATGAGTCCACGCGGATATATGTACATTGACCGCTATCAGTCGCATGAGCAGGACCGCGAACCGTTCTCCATCGGTGCCTATCTCCCTGTCGAAAATGTCTATGGCTATGAGCCTTACGACGGAGTGCCGGAATACGGAAAGAAGAGGATTCTCGGCGTCCAGGCAAATCTCTGGACAGAGTACGTGAACACTCCGGAGTATCTCGAATATATGCTTCTTCCACGACTTGCTGCACTCAGCGAGGTGCAGTGGGTGCAGGAGGGGCATAAGGACTGGAACCGTTTCCGTAAAGCTCTCGACCATTCCGCAAAGATCTATGAAGAAATGGGACTTACATACTGCAAATATGCATGGGGCATAGTCGGCCTTCCGGAACATGAACAGCCCGCAAGGACACCTGACGAACTTAAGGAGTATCTCGACAATAGACAGTAACAGAAAACCATTAACACTAAATTTATATGCATTATTCTAAACCATTTATGTCGTTGTTGACCGTAGTTGCTGCGGCTGCAATGCTGGCCGTTTCGTGCTGCAATGAGCAATCTAAGGTCATAAAAACAGAAGTTCCGGCCCGTCCTGAGGGACAGACCGATGTCCTCGGACTTCGCCTCGCCCCTATTGACACTGTCAGGATCGGTTTCGTAGGCCTTGGCGGACGCGGCTCTTATGCATTGTACAGATATCTGTCCGTTCCATGGACCAAGATCGTTGCCCTCTGCGACATTGAACCTGACAGAGTTCAGAAAAATGTCGATTTCCTGAAAGAGCATGGAATCGAGGTAAGAGCGACTTATACCGGCGATGAAGGATATAAGGAACTTTGCAGGAGAGACGACATTGACCTTGTATATATATGCACCGACTGGGTAAATCATACTCCGGTTGCGCTCGAAGCCCTCAATAACGGCAAGAACACCGCCATCGAGGTTCCTTCAGCCACATCTCTTGCCGAGTGCTGGGCGCTTGTCAATGCTGCGGAGAAGAACAGGAAGCACTGTATGATGCTTGAGAACTGCTGCTACGACTTCTTCGAGCTTTCTGCACTCGAGATGGCACGCAAAGGTGTCTTCGGTGACATTATCCACGCTGAGGGTGCTTATTGCCATAACCTTACAGACTTCTGGGACGGATATTGGAGAAACTGGCGTCTAGAATTCAACAGCAAGCACAAGGGCGACATCTATCCTACTCATGGCCTCGGCCCTGTCTGCCAGGCCCTCAATATCCATAGGGGAGACCGCCTGAAGACTCTTGTAGCCATGGATACCCCTTCTGCTAACGGTATCAAGTCTGTCAAGAGATACCAGAACGAGGATATGCCTGATTTCCAGAACGGTGACCTCACTTCCACAATGATTCTCACCGAAAACGGCAAGTCCATCCTTATCGAACACGATGTGATGACTCCGCGTCCTTACAACAGAATGTACCAGCTTGTCGGAACAGAAGGCTATGCTGCGAAATACCCTGTAGAGCAGTGGAGCATCAGCAAGGGACAGGCTGAGCACATCGGTCTTATCGTAAGTGACGATAAGGCAGAAGGCGACGGCCTTATGAATGAAAGAGACCGTATCGACTTCCACGGAACCCTTCCTGAAAGTGTAGTGAAGAAACTTCAGGAAATGTATCCTACACCGATTCTTGATGATGACCTCGAGGCACTTGCAAAGAAGGTCGGCGGACATGGCGGAATGGACTTCCTTATGGACTACCGTCTGAACTACGGACTTCCTCTCGATATGGACGTATATGACCTTGCAGAATGGTGCTGCATCGGTGAACTCGGTTCCATTTCCATCGAGAACGGCTGCGCTCCTGTTGAGGTGCCTGACTTCACTCGTGGAGCTTGGAACAAGGTGGATGGCTTCAAGTATGCCTTCGCCGACGGTTCTATGAGATAAAACCATATTTTCACGACTATTTACTAATAAATAGCTAAATGAGATCCTTATTGCTTAGTAAGGTCAGTACATTGCTGGCCTTATGCCTCCTTACATTTTCTGTAGAGGCGGTTGCGCAGCAGCGCGTGTCCGGAAAAATCACGGATAAAGCTACTGGTGAGCCACTTGTGGGTGTCAGCGTAGCAGTAAAGGGAACTTCCAAAGGCGTCATCACAAACGTGGATGGAAAGTACACTGTAGAAGTAGCTCCAGATGCTACACTCCTCCTCGGTTACCTTGGTTACAAAGACCTTTCAATCGATGTGGACGGCCGTTCTGTAGTCAATGCGACAATGGAATCCGACATCAACACGCTCGATGAAGTCGTGATGGTAGGTTACTCGTCAATGAAAAAGGCTGAGCTTTCCAGCGCGGTCACCACTGTGCAGGGAGACAAGCTTCGCGACGTCACGACTCCAGACCTCGGGTCAATGCTCCAGGGCAAGATCGCCGGCGTCCAGGTTACCAATTCCTCAGGTGCTCCAGGCTCTTCAGCCACCATCCGAATCAGGGGAACAGGCAGTATTGCAGCCGGTTCAGACCCTCTCTATGTCGTGGACGGCGTAGCAGGAGGTACATTCAACCCTAACGATGTCGAGAGCATCACAGTCCTGAAGGATGCTGGTTCTACCGGTATCTATGGCGCTTCCGGTTCCGGCGGTGTAATCGTCGTTACCACCAAGCATGCCAAGGCAGGGCAGGACCCGATTGTGAACTTCAAGGCTCAGGTCGGCCTCAAGCAGCTATTGACCGGACGCTTCCGCGTTCTCAATGCAAACGAGCTCTACAACTTCTATTCATCAGTTCTTTCCAAAGCTTCAATGAAGGCTTATCCGAAGGAACTCCGCAATCAGGATTTCGACTGGCTGGATGACGCGCGCCGTTTGGGTGTCACCCAGAACTATTACGCTTCCGCTTCCGCCAACCTCAAGAAAATCACTTTCCTCACCAGTCTCGACTGGTATGACGAGAACGGAACCCAGCGCGAATCCAAGTACAACAAGCTTTCCGGCAAGGTAGAAGTCGGTGCAGAACTCGTGAAAGGCGTAAATCTTACGGCCCGCGTGAACTACACCCAGTCCAAGACCATCACCGGGCACGGACTCGGATGTTATAATCAGCTTCCGTGGAACAGCCCTTACGATGAGCGCACCGGAAAATACATCTACATTGACTCTGCCGTGCGTCCTGACAACGGAAAGACCTGGTATGGCCGCGAGGCGAACAACCCTCTCTTCGCATCGTCAATGAATCCTAACCCGTATTCGACATCGAAGAGCTTCATCGGTGACCTTCGCCTGTCTTGGGACATCACCGATTACCTCTCCATCTCCACTACAAACCGCTACTCCTCTGACGACTCTTTCTATAAGAGCGTAACTACTCCGGAGGCGAAAAGCAAGAGTTGGCCGGATGGACAGATCAGTCAGGGACTCACTTGGGGCCACTCTTTCGGAACTACCAACATTCTCAAATTCAACAAGTTATTCAAGAATGTCCATAGTGTCAATGCCCTCCTCGGCCATGAGTACGGCTGCAGCGACTACGAGTATATGAACGTTGTCACCTCAGGCCTCAAGAACGGAATGCAGGTGCTCAATGGAACCAAGCCAGAGAACATCTACGGAACCAAGACAGAGGCTGCTTCCTGGTCACTTTTCGCCCAGGCGCAGTACTCCTATAACGAGCGTTACTTCTTCAATGCCACATTCCGTGCAGATGCCTCTTCAGTTTTTGCACCTAAGAACAAGGTCGGCTACTTCCCGGCAGGCTCTTTCGCCTGGCTCATCTCCAATGAGGATTTCATGAAGTCCCAGGATGTCGTCTCCTTCCTCAAACTCAGGGCAAGCTATGGTCTTACCGGTAACTCCAATATCGGAAACTACAAGTACCTCGATATCTACGGATTCAACGAAAGACTTCAGTATCAGGGAGTTCAGGGAGCTTATCCTGAAACTGTAGCCAATCCTTACCTCCATTGGGAGACAGCGGTGATGAGAAACCTCGGAATCGATGTGTCGTTCCGCAATTTCCTCACCCTCAATATCGATGTTTATAGTAACCTTAACAGGGATCTTCTCCTCGATGTCCCTCTCGCCCTCAGCTCCGGCTTCTCACGCAGAACTGAAAATGTCGGCAAGGTAAGCAACAAGGGTGTGGAACTCACATTGACCTCCAACAACTTCAACCGCAAGAACTTCAAGTGGACTACCACCCTCAATCTCGGACACAACAAGAATACTGTCGTATATCTTCCTGACCACGAGGACATCATGTCTTCAAGCTCACAGGGCAACCAGATTTACCGCGAAGGCGAGGCACTCTACAGCTGGTATATGCCGAAGTGGCTGGGTGTAGATCCTGAGACCGGCGACCCTCTCTGGGAACACCTGATCAAGGATGAGAACGGCAATGTCACAGGTACCGAGCCTACCAACAAGCTCGACCTCACCAATGACAACCAGATTGTCGGCAATGCTCAGCCTAAACTTGTCGGTGGTCTTCTCAATACTTTCAATGTCTATGGCATCGAGATAAGCGCGAACCTCCAGTTCAACTATGGCAACAAGGTCTTCAATGACTCACGCCGTTATGTGGACTCGGACGGAGCCTACATCGACTATAACTTCATGTCCATCGACAACGGCCTCGGATGGAGCCGCTGGACCAAGAAGGGTGACAAGGCTACGCATCCTCGCGCAAGACTCGGAGGAAACCGTCTTTCAAATGAGGTTACTTCACGTTATCTCGAGGACGGCAGCTATCTGCGTATAAAGAATGTCACCATCAGCTATCCTCTTCCGGCCAATGTGCTGAGGAAGATGCATCTTCAGGGACTGAGGATTTTCCTCTCAGGTGATAACCTCTACACATTCACCAAATTCTCCGGAATGGACCCTGAGGTAGGTGTAAAGGGACTTTTCAGCTACAACTATCCTGTGTCCCGCGTTTTCTCTCTTGGAGTTGACGTTAAATTTTAATGAAAGCAGTCATGAAAAAATATATATTGCTGATTGCCACGCTGATAACAGCGGTTTCCTGCAATCTTGAGTTCTTCCCGTACGACAAGGTTTCGTCCGGAAGCATGCAGAATGTCGAGAATGCCGGAGTGGCCACTGACGGTAACTACGCCCTTTTCAAGGCGGCGTTGGACTACGGCGGATTCTTCACCGTCGGCAACACTTATGTCCGTCACTTCTTCCAGCTCAACGAGTTCAAGGGTGACAATACCCTGATGTCAGGAAAGAGTACTGACCCTCTGTTCCTCGATTCCACACTCGATGACTCGGCTACTGATACCAATACCGAGTACTTCTGGTTCATATCCTACAAGATATGCTACGCTACATCAGTGCTTATCAATATGATACCGGACGATACTGGCGATGCTGAACTTCGTCATATCAAGGGAGAAAACCTCGTCATGAGAGCATTCGCCCATATGAACCTCTGCCAGGTGTTCAGCTTCCCTTATGTGTGGAGCGACGGCTCGGAGCCCGGCGTGATCATCAACACAGGTGAAAGCGGTACGACCCGCGCTACCGTAAAACAGGTCTATGACCAGGTGGAGGCTGACCTCAAAGCGGCCGTGGCATGTATGGACGGCGGCACGAGACGAGGCAACAACAGCTACATCAGCAAGGCTACCGCACAGGGCCTTCTCGCCCGTCTCTATCTCTATGAAGGACGTGACCAGGACTGTATAAACATGGTGGGAGAGATGCTTGCGGGCGCAGAGCCTTCTTCAATGCTCGACCCTGACTATGAGCACCTTTTCCAGTTCACCAAGGAGTCCAAGGAAGTCCTCTGGTGCGTAGGTCTCATTGACAATACCACTGACATTGCAGGCCAGTCCGCAGTTCTCGGTTCAATGTACTGGTGCCAGGGTGACCCGGGCGATGGTTCAGGATGGGCAGAGATCTACTGGTCTCAGCCGCTCCTCGACCTCTTCTGGAGATATCCTGAGGATAAGCGCCTTACGATGCTCGACCAGATGCACAAGTCCAAGACCGGAGCCAAGATGATTTACTGGCCGATTCCGACAGGTGATGCGCACTATGAGAACAACATAGACCGTAATCCTGTCTTCAATGAGGCTACAGGCAAGTGGACCTGCACTGAATACTGGTTCGAGGGTGAAACCGAGCGCTCCAAGAAGCATGAAGTAGAGACCGAGATTGTCAATACCTACCCGAAATACTACATCACGACCCACGATGGCAACAAGCAGTATGTCACTGTTACCGATTCACTCGGGTGCCGTATCGGCGGTGGCGGAAATGTCTATCCGCTGAACTATATGAAGAAGTTCTCCTGCCAGGAAGGCCAGCTCACGAACCTTTCATCTCCTGCGTTCATCCGTTGGGGCGAGCTCATTCTCGACCGTGCAGAGGCTTATGCTCACTTGGGCGAAGACCAGAAAGCGCTTGACGACGTGAACGTCATCAGAAAACGTGCAGGGCTTTCCGACGAGGCCATGTTCACACTCGCCAACTACAAGGAGCGCGGCTATGACACCGTTCTGGATGTAGTTCTGGATGAGCGTCGTCTCGAACTCTGCTTCGAAGGCTTCCGCGTGTTCGACCTCCAGAGAAACAAGAAGGACATTGACCGCAGATATGCAGGCCGTCAGCCGTGGGAAGTCGTCAAGTACGACGATCTCCGTCTGCGCTACCAGATCCCTAAGAAGGAAATCCTCGTGACAGGCATTCCTCAGAATCCACGCTAATCCGACATTGACAAACAACACTATCTGAAAAATATGAAATTCAATACTTCATATGGGTTTGGCAGGCTCATCACCGTATCTCTTGCGGTGATGGCGCTTGCTGTATTCCCTGGCTGCGACAAGTCCAAAACCGAAATAGAACAGCCGCTTCCACCGATTACGCCTCTTCCACAGCCGGAGCTTCCGGAAGAAGTCGAGGACACTTATGACGAGTCCAAGATTCTGTCCAATGTGAAGGAATTCTCCTTCTTCGACAATCTTGATGCGCTTCCGCACCAGGAAGTGAAATTCGAGCGCGGTGCGAAAATCACCAAACTCACTTCCGATGCCGACTATATCTACGGCTATGTGGAGGTCAATACTGCTGACCGCGACAAGTGGACGGAAAGAACCAATATCCTGAACAACCTCGGTGTATGGCTCGACACGGACGACAAGCGTGAAGGACAGGGCGGCGGATGGTTCCTCTGTGACTACAAGGGCTTCAATATACTTCTGCGCGGCAAATGCGCTACGGCCTATGAGCCTTCTGTCTGGAATCCGCAGGCAAGCGACGTATCTGCAGGCGGAGACAACTTCGGCAACACCATCACGTCGATGGAAGAGTGGTCCAATATCGGTACTGGACGCGGCGAGTTCGCAAACGGTATCTTCAAATACACATTTACCATCGATCGTACCCGTCTGAAACTTCGTGAAATGGAGGAAATCGGCATCGGCATCACCTTCGACGAAGGCGGTATGAATGACTATGCCATTATACCTGACCGTGCCGGATTCCGATTGAAACTGAATAATCAATAAACTAATAATCAATAATTTATGAACACTAAAGAGTATTGCAGACCTGAAGTGAAAGTGTTTGTTTTCACTACTGAGGGTGGATTTGCTACGATTCCGAGTGGTTACGACCATAAGATGGAAGACAAGAGTTATCTGGAGTCTCCTGAATTTGAGGAATGGTAATCTGATGCCGTGGAATAAGATAACCAATAATTGAAGAAACATCATGAAAAGAAATATAATCTATACAGCAGCTTGCCTCGTGGCATTTGCTTCTTGCCAGAAACAGGAAGTTGCAGAAGCTCCATCACAGGTGGAGGTTGCAGTCGAATTGACGGCTTCTGCCGCTGCAGATGCGACCAAGACCGTGATGACCGAATACAATGCACACTGGTGGTCAGTATCTGACAAAATCAGCCTGTTCTACACCGTAGAGGACAAAACAGGTCACAGTGTGTTCACATCCAAGAATTACATCCCGGCTGCTTCTGCAAAGTTCGCCGGCAGCCTCTCTCTTCCTACAGAAGACACGGATCTGACGACGGTTTCCGCTCTTGCAGTCTATCCGGCTACCACAGCTGACGCTTCCGACGGAACTTCTGTCAATGTTACTGTGCCATCCGTGCAGACGGCTGTCGAGGGCTCATTCATGGAAGGTGCGTATCCTGTCGTGGCCAAGACATCTGACCTTACTGCAGCGCTTTCATTCAAGGCTGTATGCGGCGGCGTGAAAGTCTCTTTCCAGACTCCGGGCATCACCTCATTTACCTTTGACGCCAAAGGAGCCAAGATCGCCGGCAAAGCAAGTGTCACTTTCGATACTGCCGGCAACCCTGTTGCAAAACCAGACGAATCAGCCGTTTCAGTGATTACTGTCAATGCCCCTGCAGGCGGTTTCGAGGTCGGCAAGTGGTATTACATGACTGCCCTGCCTGCTACCATTTCTGGCGGTTACAAGATAACTCTTCATGGTGGCGAGGCTGATGGTACGGAACTCGCTGGATCTTCAGACATTACCATCAAACGTTCCGTTTTTGGTGTGCTTGACAGCAAGGATGCTCCTGATAAATATGCGGACCTCAAGGCGAACCTCAAGCCGATTTCGTGGTGGGATGAGAATAAGAAAACTACATTGGATCCGAAACCAGCTTACACAGGTACAGATAGAGAGTACGACAGGACACAGGCAAATAAAAACAGCAATATGATTATCACCAGTGTTAAGTTTGTCTCTGACGCAAGTTATGTTTATGGGTATTTCGAAGGAACTGGAACTGATATTTCAAGGCTGAAAAATCTTGGTCTTTGGCTGGATGTTGACGGAAACCAGAAAGGTGAACAAGGTGGCGATTGGCTCTTTACTCTTTACAGGTATTATGATAAGATTGCACGTGGTTCCATCGGAACTGACGGCAATATGGAATGGAATCCAAGTTTGTACGAGTCTTCTAAGGGGTCTGCTTGGTATGGCAGTAAAGTCACGACTCCATCTAAAGTTGCTTACGGAGCAGGAACTTACGAGAATTCTGTTTTCAAATATTCTGTGATTATCGACAGACGTGTGCTTGGAGTCAGAAATAATAGCTCAATGGTTATAGGAATTAATTTCGATGACAATAAGAGTACAGGGATCGGTAATTTTACAAATCCTGACCGTGGCGGATATGTCGTGCCTCTTAAGAATGCCGATAAGGTGACAATTGATGAGACGACGATTCTTAATCACATAAAAAGCGTTGATATGTGGAGCGGTATTCCGTACACAAAAATTACCAATCCGGGCAACAATCGTGGTGATACTAAACTTAAGTTCGATTCTGATGCTGACTATATCTACGGTTACATTGAGGTTCCTAATACTGATAATCTATGTTTCAAGAATGCTGAATATTATGAGTTTTGTCCTGGATTTATAAAGAAGCTTACGATAGGCTTTGATTTGGATGGTATCGAAAAAGGTCAAGGAATGTGCGCTACTACAGGAGAATGCTGGGAAATTGTTCTTAATGGAGATATGATTACTTACAATCGCCCTCTGAGTGATACTGATAAAGCAAATGGATGGAGTGACCGATGGGGACACTATATCTTCCCTGCTTCCAGTTTTGATAAAGAGACAACTGTTAGACCGAACTATACTATTACTCCTAAAGTTTGGAATCCTCAGATAACTGTAGGTAAGAAAAACGTTATCGGAGAAGTTCTTGTTGGCACTGAAGGTTGGAGTAATGTTGCAATTGGAAGTGGAGAATGGAACGGTAAAACTTTCAAATATAGCTTTACTATAGATCGTGTTCGTCTTGGTCTTAAGGGCTTGTCTGAAGTGAAACTTATTGTGCATATGTATGAGGCTAATATCCATGATGGCTACACAAATACCCCAGATGCTGCCGGAACAACTCTCAAACTCAACAACTAATCATCAGAAAGCATGAAGAGAAACATTATAGCGGCAGCGATGGTTTGTATCGCGCTTATGGCGGGATGTGAGAAACCGCAGGAGGAGCCGGAAAAGCCGGGCAACACGCCGTTGGAGCCTGAAACGCCGGTGACTCCTGAGAAACCGGACGAGGGCGAGGCCACATACAAGATGACCGATGTCGAACTGACAGGTGAAATCGAGGCCCTTACAAAGACCACATTCTCCGACGGCAAAGTCACATGGAAAAGCGGCGACAAAATCTCCGTATTCTATACTGCTGACAGCAAGACTGAAGTGAGCGAATTCACATCCGCAGGCGAAGGCGCGAGCGCCACATTCAAGGGCAGGATGAGCCTTCTCATTGACCCGAAAAAGCCTGCAGAAGTTCCTTCAGTGGAGAAATGGGCAGTTTATCCAGCTGCGACGGCCTCCGCATTCGACGGTACGGCGTTCACAGTCACAGTGCCTGAGACACAGACCGCGCAGGAAGGCTCGTTTGCAGCCGAAACCTGCTGGCCGCTCGTTGCCAAATCTGGGAACAGCTCACTCAAGTTCTCCGCAGTATGCGGCGGAGTGGCTGTCACCTTCCAGAGAGCAGGCATCACCTCCTTCACCTTCAAGGCTGCCAATGGCGAGAAGATAGCCGGAAAAGCTTCCGTAGCCTTCGATGCCACAGGCAAACCTGCTGCGACCCCTGCAGAGCAGAGCGTCTCGGAGATAAAGGTCAATGCCCCTGCAGCCGGATTTGAAGTAGGCAAGACCTATTACGTGACAGCACTTCCTGCAAACCTCGCAGGAGGCTACACCATCACCCTTTCCGATGCTGAAACCGTAGCCTGCGAGACGGCAGTGGAGATTTCACGTGATGCATTCACGGCAGTTACCGTTGAAGAAAAACCTCAGGAAGACCCTAAAGTGAAACTTAAGACAGCATTGAAACCGCTATCATGGTGGGAGTCGGAGATGGCTTATCTTCCTGCCCCTTCACCGGCCTACACCGCCACGGACAAGGAATATGACAGGACACAGTGGAAACGCAACCTCAGCTGCATCCGTCTCACTTCCGACCTCGACTACATCTACGGCTATATCGAGTCCAAGGGAGACGAGAATTTGTCTATGCTGAAGAACCTCGGAATCTGGCTTGACACAGACGGAGACCAGAGCGCAACCCGGGGCGGCGGATGGCTCTTCACCCTATACAAATTCTTCGACGTGTCAGTCTATGGTGAAGTCGGCGAAAACCTTGTGTGGACACCTGGCCTGCATAGCCAGACATCCGCAGACGGAGAGAAATATGGTGCGGAAGTGACCACAGGCTCTCCTGCAGGATATGGTGAAGGCAGTTTCTCCGCTGCTGTATTCAAATATACCTTCGTGATCGACCGTAAAGTCGTAGGACTGGCTGACGCTACCAAGACGGTGGTCGGTGTCAATTTCGACAACGGCAAAGGAATCGTCGGAGCAAACCTTACCAATCCTGACAGGGGCGGTTACAGGCTCAACCTCAAGAATGCCGATTCCCCAGCTTTCGACGAGACCGCTATCTACAGGAAGCTTCGCGGCGTAAACGACTGGGCCAATGTGGACTACACCCCGATTACAAACCCTGGCAACAACCGTGGCAACACCAAGATCAAGTTCGATTCCGACGCAGACTATGTTTACGGTTATATCGAAGTTCCTAACACTGACAATCTCTATTTCAAGAACGGCGAGTACTACGAGTTCTGCCCTGGCTTCATCAGCAAGCTGGCCATCGGACTTGACCTCGACGGCGTGGAGTCAGGACAGGGAATCGGCTGGCCGGTAGGCACTTGCTGGGAAACAGTCCTGAACGGAAGAATCATCTCCTGCAAACGCCCTCTGAGCGATGAAGACAAGGCTCTCGGGTGGAAGGACAGATGGGGACATTACATCTTCCCTTCAGATTCTTTCGATCCAGAGACCAAAACCCGTCCTGCCTATACCATCACTCCTGAGACCTGGAGCCCTTCCATCACGGAAGGCAAGAACGGAGGCTTCGGTGACGTCAAGGCCGGTACATCAGACTGGCAGAACTTCGCTACCGGAAAGGGCGAATGGAAGGACAAGACTTTCCGTTACAGCTTCATCATCGAGCGTGAACGTCTCGGACTCAAGGGATTGACAGAACTCAAACTCGGAATATTTATGTATGAAGACGGTGTCAGCGGTTACTCCAACACCCCTGATGCAGTCGGAAGCACCATCAAACTGAACAACTAAAGAACAGACAGGCGCATTATATGAAATTCACAAGGCTTTTATATTTGTTGGGTATCTCGCTTGTTGCGGCAGTCGGCTGCAACAGCGAGGTCTCCCTCGATTTCCATAAAGAAGGCAACTGCTGGCAGATGTCGCAGAAACAGTTCGAAAGATTTGCCAAAAAACTCTCAACAGCCGCTCCTGACGAAGCGTGCAGACTCATTGACAGAGTCTATACCACCGTTGACAGCCTTACTGCTGCAGAGCAGGACGGAACTTTCATCGTCTTCTCGGATGCGATGGAACAGACGTTCTATCAGGTGGATTCACCGCTCCGTGACGACGAACTCTATCTCCGTATCCTCGACCGCGAGGCCCGTTGCACGTCATTGATGTCCACGGACTACAGACGTATTGACTGGAAGAGGCATCTGCTTCAGGCCAATGCAGTGGGCAGCGAAGTGATCGACCTCCCTATAAGCGACAGCAATTGTGACGAGACATCGCTTCACCGCCTTCTGGACCGTCAGGCCGTCATTCTCATCTATGGTGAGGACTGCAAGGCCTGCACGAAACTGATGGAAGAAGCCGTGAATTCATCAGTGCTCAAAAAGGCTGCCTCAGACGACAAACTACGTCTCATTTCCCTTTATATCGGAGAAAACAATGACGAGTTCGCCGCCAAGTCAGCTGTCCTGAAAGACTGGGCGAACTATATCGACTCCAGACAGCTGGTGCGTTATGAAAATGCATTCGACAGCCGTCTGGTGCCGTCCCTCTACCTCATTTCCGACAAGAAGATGGTCAAGGTGAAGGGAACATTGTCAGTGAAGGAAATCGAGAAGGCTCTTGACGCTCCTGCGATTTATTCCGCCCGCATTGTCCTGAACGAGGGCGAGCAGGTATGGGGCGGACGCATTGCCGACGGCAAGTTCATGCCTTATCAGGACGGCTTCAAGACCACCTTCAGCCAGAACAGCGGAAACCAGATAATGCCGTTGCTGATAACAAGCGACGGACGCTATGTCTGGTCTGATGCACCTTATGATTTCCACATTGACGGAAATGTGCTTACTGTGGAGAATGCGCTTGCGAAGATAGAGACCGGCATTGTCGGCAAGACTCTCGCGGACGCATACCGCTTCGGCGAGCGTGAGTTTTTCCCTGCGGACGGTAAGCTCCCTCCTTCGGAGTTCTTCGAATGCCCGCAGTACAATACCTGGATAGAACTACAGTACAACCAAAACCAAAAAGACGTGCTTGAATATGCACGCGGCATAATCCGTAACGGACTTCCGGCCGGCATCATCATGATTGACGACACGTGGCAGGAAGACTACGGCAAATGGGTGTTTCACCCGGGGCGTTTCCCTGACCCGAAGGCCATGTCAGATGAACTTCACCGTATGGGATTCAAACTTATGCTCTGGGTGTGCCCGTTTGTCAGCATGGACCAGTATCAGATCTGGGCTGAAATCAATTCTTTCGGCGGATTTGTCGGAAAGAAAGGCGCGGGAGTCTATCCTGTGGAGTGGTGGAACGGCTATTCTGCCGAGCTCGACCTTTCCAATCCTCAGACTGTCAAGTGGTTCGACAGGCAGCTTGACAATCTCTGCAAGAACTATGGCGTAGATGGATTCAAGTTCGATGCCGGCGACTTCAACCTCTTCCCGCAGGATTCCCGTACAATGGGCAATCTGCAGGCCTACGAGTATTGCCAGGCATTTGCTGACTATGCCGACAAGTATCCGTACAATGAATACCGTGCCTCTTGGCGTGACGGCGGAAAGGCCATCGTGCAGCGTCTTCATGACAAGGCTCACAACTGGGAAGCGGTCCAGGTCCTCATTCCTGAGATGATGGCGACCAACCTTATGGGTTACTGGTATTCCTGTCCGGACATGATCGGAGGCGGCAGCTTCGCTTCGTTCCTTCCGGGATGTCCGATAGACCAGGACCTCATCGTCCGTTCTGCACAGACTCATGCCCTGATGCCGATGATGCAGTTCTCCGTGGCTCCGTGGCGCATTCTCGACAAGGAACATCTCGATGCAGTGCTCAAGTCGGTGAAGATCAGGGAAAAACTCCTGCCTGAAATCAAGTCTCTGATAATCAGGGCTTCCAAGACGGGTGAGCCGGTAGTGACACCTCTCGAGTTCCGTTTCCCTCACCAGGGACTCTCGGGCGTGAAGGACGAGTTCATGATAGGCTCTGACATCCTCGTGGCTCCGATGGTGAATCCGGGACGTGAGCGTGAAGTCATCCTTCCTGAAGGCAGATGGATTGCGGATGACGGAAAGGAATATGCCGGCGGACAGACAGTGAAGATAAATGTTCCACTTGACAGGATTCCATATTTCAGACTTGCAGAATAACAATTTACAACATTGAAACAATGACGAAAAGAATTTATATAGCGGCATTGCTGAGCGTGGCATTGATTTCAGGATGCCAGAAAGAAAGCGTTACTGAAGGTGACGGCACCCAGACGGGAGGCTTCGACCCGAAGGCAGGGTGGGAGATTGCCAGCGAACTGGAGAACAAGGTGGAGAGCTTCAAGGCTCCTGAGGCGCCGTTCGAGTACACCATCACCTACGAGTACGACAAGGACGAGTTCTGCAACCCGGAGCGCGGACCTTATGCCCCGCTTGAGTACCATTTCAAGGACGTGGCTACCAAGGGCTTTCCTAAGCCATATACGCTCGAGCGTCTCGTCTCCTGCAAGACGACCAACTGTACACTGCACTACCTCGGAGTATATCTCTGTGACTACCTCGAGTCCGACATTCCTCAGGAAGCTCTCGATATTCTCCGCACCCATTTCACTCTCGAGCGTCAGGCCGGAACGAAAGTGATTCTCCGACATGCCTACTCATGGGACAACAAATGGCCTGTGCAGGAGCCTGAACTCAAATGGATCAAGCGCCATATCGAGCAGCTTTCACCTATCTGGAACGAGTTCAAGGACGTGATCTATGTTTTCCAGGGCGGATTCATCGGAGTCTATGGAGAATGGCACACGCTCACCAACATCACCAAGGATGCACAGAAAGGCGAATTGGTGAAGTGCTACCTCGACCATACCCCGAAGGACAGACAGATTGCCCTGCGCACCCCTGGTCACAAGAGACTCGTGATGAAGTATATCAATGACGGCCAATACTCTCTTGCCGATACGATTACGGCTACGACCGCATTTGACGGCTCGTACAATTCCCGTCTCGGCAACCACAATGACTGCGTACTGGTGAATGGCAATGATGCTGGAACATTCGGCGGAACACCTGACAAGAAACTTCTCCGTACCGAGAGCAATTATGTGTCTGTCGGTGGTGAGTCCTGTTTCGTGGGTGACTACACATACTGCGACTGCGAGTATTCCAACAAGCACCTGCGCCAGTATCATTGGTCCTACCTCTCGAACCACTATGCAATCGTGGACTACTGGAAGAACAACGGCTGCAACAAGGACCTTACTACCCGTATCGGCTACCGTTTCGTGTTCAACGGCTCGTCCTTCTTCGGCAAATTCACTGCCGGCGGCGACTTCCTGATGAAGATGTGTCTGACCAATTATGGCTTCGCGTCTCTTATCAATGAAAGGAAGATCGAGCTGATTCTGACCAATGACGCTGACCCTTCCGAGAAGTATGTCTTTGTCTCCGATAAGGATCCTCGCGACTGGAAAGGCTGCCATCATTATGAATGGGACGAGAAGTTGACGCTTCCTGAAACCCTGAAACCGGGTGCGAACTACACCCTCTGGCTGAACCTTCCTGACATTGCCCCGAATCTTCATGACAATCCTGCCTACAGCGTGAGGGTTGCGAGCCGTGGCGTCTGGGACGCGACTACAGGATACAACAGAATTGCAGCATTCAAGGCTGAATAAAATATGACATTGACAAATAAAATAGCGACGACGGTTCTGCTCATCGCGCTTGCATTCACCGGTGTATCGTGTCAGAAGGACGTGAATCCTGAAAATGGGGGAGAGACCACATTGGACTTCGACCCGTTCGCAGGCTGGCGTCTTGACGAATTCGATGGGACGGTGGAGAGTTTCAAGGCTCCTAAGCCTCCGTTTGACTACACGCTGACTTATCAGTATGATAAAGCGGAATTCTGTTCCCCTGAGCGAGGTTCCTATGAGCAGATGGAATACCATTTCAAGGATGGCAATGTCCCTCAACCCTTCACTGTGGCGCGACTCAAGACTTGCCGCAGTCTCAACTGCACCCTGCATTATCTCGGAGTCTATTTCTGTGACTATCTGCGTTGCGACATTCCGGAAGAGGCCCTCGCCGTGCTCCGTACCCATTTCGAACGTGAACGTGAGGCCGGATGCAAAGTCGTACTGCGCCACGCTTACTCGTGGAGTGACAAGGCCGAGATGATGGAACCTGATCTTCCTCAGCTTCTCAGGCATATCCAGCAGCTCGCTCCTATCTGGGAAGAGTACAAGGATGTGATCTATGTGCTTCAGGCCGGATTTGTGGGCGTCTATGGAGAGTGGCACACTACCACCAACATCAAGACGGACGAGCAGAAGGGCACCATCGTGAAGGCGCTTCTGGACAGCTTCCCGAAAGACAGGATGGTGGCAGTCCGCACTGTCGGCCAGAAACGCAGCGCCATGAGCTACATTCTCGGCCGCCAGTACAAGCTTGCCGACACAGTGAACGTCACGACCGCTTTCAATGGTGACTACGGCTCCCGCCTCACGAACCATTGCGACTGTTATTTCGTCAATTCCACGGACGGCGGAACATACGGCGGCACGCCTGACAAGAAGTTGCTCCGCACCGAGGGCAATTATACGACCATCGGTGGCGAGTCCTGCTTTCAGCGTGACTATACGTATTGCGAGTGCGGTTATGCGAACAAGCACATGCGCGATTTCCATCTTTCCTATCTCCGCATATGGAACGGTGAAATCGTGGATTACTGGAAGCAGAACAAGTGCCACACGGACCTCACCTCACGTGTGGGTTACCGTTTCGTGCTGAACGGAGCATCGTTCTTCGGACATTTCACCGCCGGGGGAGAGTTCCTGATGAAGTACTGTCTGACCAACTATGGCTTCGCGTCTCTGATCAATGAACGCAAACTCGAATTCATTCTCCGCAATGACAATGACTGGACGGAAAAATATGTCTATGTCTCGAAAAAGGACCCGCGTGACTGGAAGGGATGCAGGCATTATGAATATGATGAGACACTTGTGCTGCCGGAAGGTCTGAAAAAAGGCGAGAGCTACACGCTCTTCATAAACCTTCCCGACATTGATCCGAAACTTCATGACAATCCTGATTTCAGCGTGCGTTTCGCGAACAAGGGAGTCTGGGACGAGGCGTTCGGCTACAACAGAGTGGCTTCATTTATAGCAGAATAACCATTACTAAACAAATAACTATATGTACCACAAAGCGTTACATAAAATCTTCCTGATGTCCGCACTGCTTCTGTGCAGTCTTGGGGCATTTGCTCAGACGAGAGTTGTCAGCGGACAGGTCTTCGATGCGGCAAAGCAGCCTCTTATGGGCATTACAGTGATGTCGTCTCCTTCGAACGGAGTCGTGACCGACATGAACGGAGCATTTTCATTGACCGTTCCGTCGGAAGCCGTGACTCTCGAATTCGTCTGCCTCGGCTATTCGACAGTGAGACAGACAGTGCAGCCGGCGCAGGACAATATTACGGTCTATATGACCGAGGATGCGATGAACCTTCAGGAAACCGTCGTGGTCGGATACGGCGTGCAGAAGAAGGTGAATCTTACCGGAGCGGTTTCCACCGTCACTTCCAAGGAACTCGACAACAGGACCTCTCTGACACTTACCCACATGCTTCAGGGCTCTGTTCCCGGAATGTTCGTGTCCACATCCAACGGTTCGCCTGACGATGTCGCTTCCATCAACATCCGCGGTTACAACTCCATCAACGGCGGCTCTCCGCTCGTGCTCATCGACGGAGTTGAGGGCGACATGGCCAAGGTCAATCCTCATGACGTGGAGTCCGTGTCCGTTCTGAAAGACGCTTCTTCCGCAGCCATCTACGGAGCACGCGCGTCATTCGGAGTCGTTCTCATAACCACCAAGAGCGGCAAGGACAGCAAGGGAAAGCCGGTCGTACGCTACAGCGGCAACGGCGGATTCTCTGTCCCGACCACACGTACCGACTATGAGTCGAGGGGTTATGACTCCGTCTATATCAATGACCTCTTCACTTTCGCCACAAACGGCACAAACTACACCCATTATACCGAGGAGGATATGCACCAGCTCTACATCCGCCGCAACGACAAGACCGAGAATCCTGAAAGACCTTGGGTGCTCCAGGAGATGAGGAACGGAAAGATGAGCTATATCTACTACTGCAACACCGACTGGTACAAGTCGCTCTATACGACAGTGAATCCGTTCACCCAGCACAACATCTCAGTGTCAGGCGGTTCGGAGTTTTTCAAATATTACCTCTCCGGCGGCTACGAGCACAAGGAGGGAACATTCCGCGTGCGTCCGGACAAGTACAACAAGTACAACCTCCGCAGCAAGCTTGAGTTCAAGATAAACAAATACATCACGCTCAGCGACAACCTCGGCTTCTACACCTCGGACTACGACTGGCCGGGCAACGGAAACTACAACTACACGTTCATGTACTCCCAGGTTCACGGACTTGCCAGCATTCCGCTCCGCAACCCCGACGGGACCAATGTGTACAAGACCATCTTCACCGATTCCAATGTCACCAACGGCTGCCATATCGAGCTGCTTGACGACAAGAAAGTGAACAACAAGAAGAAATACAACTTCTCCAACACCGCAGAACTCGGCATCCATCCGATTGAAGGTCTGGACATCCGTGCGAATTTCACCTATACCTTCAACAACGACCGTTCTACAAACCGTTGGGTACCTTGTACTTACAGTATGTATCCGGGCGAGATTCTCACCGAAGACTACGGCCGTTTCCAGAACAAGCTCGAGGACAGTTTCGCATACACCCGCTACATCGCGGCCAATGTCTATGCGACCTACCATACGTCCATAAAGGGCAAGCATAATATCAATGCCACTGCAGGTTACAACTACGAGACCCAGCACTACCGCTACACCTACACCAGCGGAAACAACCTGTCTTCAGAGTACCTCAGCGAGTACAATCTCGTGCAGCCTAACTCCAAGGGCAGCAAGGAATTCTCTGTCAATGGAAACCAGACCGAATATGCTCTCGCAGGTGTGTTCGCAAGGTTCAACTACGACTATATGGGCAAATATCTCGTTGAGGTCAGCGGACGTTACGACGGAACATCCCGTTTCGCGCGCAACAGCCGTTGGGGCTTCTTCCCTTCAGCATCAGTGGGTTGGAAACTCTCTGAGGAGAAATTCTGGGAGCCGCTGAAGTCCTCCTGGGACCTCTTCAAACTCAGATTCTCTTATGGCGCGCTTGGTAACCAGCAGGTTTCGGACTATGCATACATCCGTTCCGTCTCCACCTACAATCTCGGTTATGTTTTCGAGAACGGAGCGTCCAACAAGCCTAACGGAGCCACAGTCGGTTCTTCAAGTATGGACGGCCTGACATGGGAGACCACCTATCATTACAACCTCGGTCTCGACCTCGGCTTCCTCGGAAACCGTCTTGCTTTCACCGGAGATGCATATATCCGTGATACCAAGGGTATGATTACTTCAGGTGAGGCAGTCCCTTCAGTCTATGGAGCGGCAGCGCCTAGCGCAAATGCTGCGAATCTGCGTTCAAAGGGTATTGAGCTGACTCTGTCATGGAAAGACACTTTCACTCTCGCAGGCAGTCCGTTCACCTATGGCGTGAGCGTGAACTACAGTGATTACATAACTAAACTCACCAAATACAAGAACCCTTCCAAGGTGCTCGGAACCTATTATGAGGGCATGACATTCGGTGAGATCTGGGGCTTCCGTACTGACGGACTTTTCGAGTCTGACGCTGCGGCAGCGGAATACACCTCCAAGATCGACCAGTCCTATCTTCAGGGAAACCTGACAGGCGGCTGGAAAGGCGGTGACTTGCGTATCCGCGACCTCGACGGAGATGACGTGATTTCACGTGGAGCCTACACTGTGGACAACTCAGGCGACCTCACCATCATAGGAAACTCGCTTCCGCGCTTCCAGTACGGTGTCAATATCACTGCACAGTGGCTCGGCTTCGACTTCTCCATGTTCATCCAGGGCATCGGTCGTCTCAACTGGTATCCGCCAGCAGACAACCAGGCGTTCTGGGTAGCATATAACCGCCCTCAGGCGACATATATTCCTAAGAACTATATGGACAATGTCTGGAGCGATGACAATACCGGCGCATACTTCCCGCGTCCGAGAGGATTTCAGGCCAATAAGGGTACTACCTATCTGACGATGACCAATGACCGTTATCTCCAGAATCTCGCATACTGCCGTCTGAAGAACCTCACTTTCGGATACACCATTCCGGAAAAGGTCCTCTCCAAGACGTTCATCAGCGCATTGAGAGTTTACTTCACCGGTGAGAACCTCGGCTATCTCTCGCCGCTCACCAAAGTCTCGCGCTACATGGACCCTGAAGCGATGGCCAAGCAGAGCTCATTCGGCTACTACTATCCTTACCAGAAGTCATTTGTGTTCGGTGTGGACATAACATTCTAATAAAGGAGGAATCTGTATGAAAATCAAGAATATACTTTATATTACCGCAGTTGCCGCATTCGGCATTTCTGCGTGCAGTCTTGACAAGTTCCCTCTCGACAAGGAAACCTCAGACTCTTACTTTAAGGATGCGCCTCAGTTCGAGAACGTTTCCAATACATTCTATGCCGACCTTTTCAAAGGCCCGTTCTTCGACGAAGAGAGCGACATCTGTTTCAAGACGAATCTTCCGATGAAGATACGTGGCGGAAAGCTCCGTGTGGTTCCGTCTTCCGGCGGCGGCTGGGATTGGGGCACTCTTCGCGACATAAACAATATGCTCGACAATCTCGGCAACTGTGCCGATGAATCAGTCAGAGCCGAGTACGAGGCGGTAGGACGTTTCTTCAGAGCGTATTTCTATTTCCTCAAGGTACGCGACTTCGGTGACGTTCCATGGTATGACCACGAACTCAGCGTCAAGGAACACAACGAGCTCTACAAGGCAAGAGACTCCAGGGACTATGTCATGGGCAAGATGCTCGAAGACATTGACTTTGCCGTCGCTCACCTCTCCACAGAAAAGAACCTGTACAAAATCTCCAAGTGGACAGCGCTCGCTTTCAAATCCCGTTTCTGCCTTTTCGAGGGCACATGGCGCAACTACCATGGCAATGACGGTGCCGAGCACGATGGAAATTACTGGCTCGCGCAGGCGGCTTCTGCTGCCAAGGAGTTCATAACTACCTCACCTTACAAGATCTACAGCACAGGGAAACCTGCCGAGGACTACATGATGCTCTTTGCCTCACAGGTGGCAAACAGCGACGAGGTCATCCTCGCCAAGGCCTACAGTTATTCTCTCGGCCTTTCACACTTCGCCACCTACAACACTTTCGGACAGAATCAGTTTGCCTTCAACAAGAAGTTCGTGGACAGCTATCTTATGGCTGACGGAACTGAGTTCACTGCCAATGCCGGCTGGGAGACAAAGGAATACTATGAGGAGATGACCGGCCGTGACCCGCGCCTGGCCCAGACCATGCGCTGCCCTGGTTACCACCGCATTGACGCGGATTCCCTCATGGTCGGCGATTTCAATACCAGCTGCACCGGCTATCAGGTCGTGAAGTACGCGCAGAGCAACAATGTTCTCGAGACGGGACGCTGGATGGCTACTGACAATGATATGCCTATTTTCCGTGCTGCCGAGGTCTATCTCAACTATGCCGAGGCTATGGCTGAGCGTACCGATGTAAATATCACTCAGGATGACATTGATTTGAGTATCAAACCTTTGCGCGACCGCGTCGGAATGCCGAATCTGAAACTCTCAGATGCGAATGGCTCTCCGAGCTCCTATATGTCAAGTGCAGAATACGGCTATCCGAATGTGAAGGGCGCGAACAAGGGTGTCATCCTCGAGATCCGTCGTGAGAGGACGATTGAACTTGCGGAAGAAGGTGACTTCAGATGGTATGACCTGATGAGATGGAAGGCAGGCAAGTGTATTGAGCAGAACTTCTACGGAATGTATTTCCCTGGTGTTGACCGCGGATTCGACCTCGACCATGACGGCCAGAATGAAGTCTGGATCTACACGAAGGAGAAGCCTGCAGACCTGGACGAGAAGGTCACTTACAATGTGCTTCAGGTCGGCAAGACCATCACTCTCAGCGGCAAGACCAATGGTTATGTGGACCCTCATCAGAAGACTCAGCATGTCTTCGACGAGTCCCGCGATTACCTGATGCCGCTGCCGTCTGAGGACCTGGCGCTCAACAAGAATCTCAAGCAGAACCCTAATTGGGGAACCAAAAAGAAATAATAACCACTTTTTTAACAATTTAAACACAAACAACATGAAAAGAACATTTATGTTTTTTGCAGCCGCCATCATGATGGGTGCTGCAGTCGTTTCCTGCGACAAGTCATCTTCCACAAACAATAACGGTGGTGATGACGAAGGAGGCGAGGTTCCTACGGAGTCTATCGCTATCGACGGAAACTTCGAGGACTGGGATGCATGTACTACAGCAGCAGTTGCTACTCTTCCTGCTGATGCCAAGGAGAAGGTCGGTCTCAAAACAGTTAAATTCACTTCTGATGCTGACTATATCTATTGCTATGCCGAGTTTGTAAACAATCTTCCTGCTCTTGAAAAGATAGATCCGTCTTGGGATGGAAATGGTGCCTGGAATACAGGCGGTCTTGCCAAAGAACTTACATTGTTTATCGATACGGATGCTAATCCTAAGACCGGTATGATATTCAGGGAGGACGGCCCTTTCAATCAAGTAGGATTTGAAGTCGGCTGTGAACTCTATCAGTACATCGCTGTAGAGACCGGTAAGATCAATCTTGCCTGGACTCAGTATAACTATTGGGACCCGACGACAGAGTGGGCTAACAGCAAGTGGGAAGCAAAAGATGGTGACGAATACCTTTGGCCTCCTTATATGTGGGGAACTGATAATGGAGGAAACCTCGACAATACTCTTGTTGTCAGAAGTGATTTCCAGGCAAGACTTGTCGGAACTGTAGTAAAAGAAGAGTTTGCCATCAGCCGTGACGCCATGGATCAGCTCCGTGGACAGAACAAGGTCAATATCAGCGTCCTCTCTTATGGTGGTGAGAAGTATGCTAAAGAACTTTATGGCTATCTCCCTCAGGGTGGTGACAAGCAGTACATCACTCTTGAACTTATGAAATAACGTTCTATAAAAAATATGAAAAAAACAATGAATTTTTTCGCTGCGGCAGTGATGGTGTCACTCGCAGCAGTTGCCTGCAGCAAGGACAACGGCGGCAACAAGAACAACAATGACGATGACAGCAACGCCGACGTTGAGGGAATCGTAATCGACGGAAACTTCGACGATTGGGCAAAACTTCCGGAGGCTGATGTCGTGATGAAAGAGGTTGAGTCTGATGCTGACAAGAAAGCTGTCAAACTCATAAAATTCTATGACACGGACGAACTTCTTTACGTTTATGCGGAGGTTGATGCTGCTGTAATCGGAACAGCCTATACAGAGGCTGAGAAATGGGACAGTGGCAAGAGCCAGCCTCGTACCCTCCGTCTTATGTTTGATGCTGACAATAATGAAGATACAGGCGGAAAGATGCCTGAATTCCCTGAGGAGCCTAATGGCTATGATGTCCTTGTTGACTCATACATCTGGTCTAATGCCGGTAAGATCAAGCTCGGTTGGAGCGAATGCTGGACTTACATTGATCCGGAAGCCAATAAACAGTTCCTGGGAATGAGTCCTGCTACAAGCCAGCAGAATGTGGCTTTGGACAATATGGTAGTATCTGCAGCAAATGTTGCAGGCTCTCTCGTCAAGGGCGGCTTCTATGGTGTAGAATATGCAGTCGACAAGACAAATGTTCCTGACCTCGGCAAACAAGTCAGAGTTGTTGCCTTGTATGTGGATGATGGCTGGAACAATGCCGGCATCCTCCCATCCGACGGCACTTCCATCAAGCTTACCCTCAAATAGCCTTTAATTATCCAGAGGATGGCTGCCAATCAATGTGGATTGATAGCCATCCTCCACATTTTTTCCAGAAACAGTAGCGATATATACTCTATAACCTTAGTTGTTCTTGTATGAAAAAGATTCTTTATCCCGTGTGTGTGGCGGCGGCTGTGCTGTTCGGCGTGGTGTCTTGTCAGAAAGATGCACCGGCCGTGGACAACACCCCGTCTGTGATTTCTCCGGATGACGGCACTGACGAAGCGCCTGAGCCGGACCCGAGCGAACTGCTGCTGATCAAGATTGACGCGGATTTTTCAGATTGGGATGCACTAGACGCGTCCAAAGTTGCGGAGACCGTATGTGCGGAGGATGCGAAATGGAAGGCTCTCAAGAAGATGAGAGTATATGCCAATGACGACTACATCTGGATGTATTTCGAACTTGACGAATCCATGCTCAAGACGGATGCCGGCGCGGTCCTCAATGTTTTCTTCAATGCTGACAATGACCCTTCTACCGGAGGAAATCCGCTCGGCGAACATCTTGGGAACGACGTGGACTACATGCTTCAGGGATATTGTTATCAGCCGGGTGGCTACTCATCGTGGAGTCCTACATTCTGGCAATACAGCGGCAAAGTCGGTGCTGTCGAATGGAAATGGGATAACATTTCCGCTTCAGGTATAGGCAACGGCAGCGGAAAGGCAGGGAAATATGAACTTCAGATCATGCGTCTGATGATGGACGTGCCATTTGCGGACACATTTACGGTGGGCGTTGACCTTCAGCAGAATTGGATAAGCTCTGGAGTGCTTCCTAATGCGAAAGGCGGCGCAGCCGAAAAACTTGCAGTTACAATCGACAAGAAATAATATGTGCTATGAAAGTTAAAGGATACATTTACACCCTCTGTGCCCTGTCATTCGCCTGTGTACTGAACTGCGGATGCGATAAGGAACCTGTCCTCACCAGGGAAGCGGAAACAGTGACATACAGACCGTCAAAAACCAATTTCTGCAATCCAGAGAGAGGATATTATTCCCAATATACTGTAAGATTCAGCAGCGGCAAGATGCCTAAGGCGATTTCTTCTTCGGTGATTTCATTGAACCGCAGAAGTTATCAGACATTGACATTGAGCATGTTCTATCTCACTGATTTTATGGAAGGCGACATCAGTGCGGCAGCCCTCGACATCATTCGTCAGAGCTTTCAGGCACATCGTGATGCCGGCATGAAAACCATCGTGCGCTTTGCCTACAAGGACAATAACGATGAGGCATCCAAGCCGTATGACCCTGAAGTGGACATCGTTCTCCGCCACGTGACTCAGCTCAAACCTATACTTCAGGAATACAGCGACATCATCCTTGTTCTCCAGGCCGGTTTCTGCGGCTCGTGGGGAGAATGGGCTTATACGACACATTTTAACCAGAGCCTTAGCAACTCTGCTGCATACGAACCTCGCAGGAAGCTCATATACGCTTTGTTGGATGCAATGCCTAAGGACAGGCAGGTTGCGGTCCGTACACCAATGCTGAAGTTCGGCCTGTTCAAGACCAAGTTGCGTGATACTATAACTGTAGAGACAGCTTATGACGGCTCGGACCTCTCACGTATAGCCGGACACAATGACTGCTTCATCTCAAGTGGCTCTGACTGGGGGACTTACGGCAGCAACAAGGACCGTGCTCTCTGGAAGGCCGAGACCGCCTACACGATTATGGGGGGCGAGACCTGCTCCGGCGACGCGACTTACTGCGCCTGCTCACTTTCAATCGAGGCCATGGAGGACTACCACTGGACCTACCAGAACCGCGGCTACCACAGCGGCACTTTCAAGGTATGGGAGGCAGGTCAATGTATGGATGAAATCTCGATGAGGCTCGGCTACCGCTTCGTGCTCGACAAGGCAGATTTCTACTCCGATTTCAAGGCAGGAACGAACTTGACTGTGTCAATGTCGATCAAGAACGAAGGTTTCGCGGCTCTGGTCAATCCTCGTGGACTTGAATTCATCATCGTGGATCCTGAGACGGGCGAAAAGAGTGTCTATAAATCCAATATCGACCCACGTCGCTGGGCAGCAGGTCGTGTAGCGAAAGTTACTGAAACACTTCATCTTCCGTCCACTCTCCAGACCGGCCACAAGTATGCCCTCTATCTGAATCTTCCGGATGCCCGTGCAACTCTCCACGACAATCCGCTCTACAGTATCCGCCTGGCGAACATGAAGCTCTGGGAAGAATCCACCGGATACAACAAGCTCTGCGACTTCATCGCGAAGTAGCGTGATGCTGAAGGTGACGCTGACACTTTTTTTGAGTGATTTTTTTCAGGACGATACAATGTCCATCATCACCTCGTAATCCTCGGCCTTTATGTTCGAGAGTTTCAGGGCATGCTCCAGGGCCTTGATCTTGTCCTGGAGAAGCTGTACTTCTTCTTGGTGTGTCATAATTGATGTCGCTATTCTACGTTTCTGAGGATCGTTAAAGATATCAATTTTTCCCTGTTTGTAGTCGCTGGCCATCGTCTTGATTTTGATCACGCTGTAGCCATACCTCCTTGACTGGCTTTCTACAGGCACTCCCGAGAAGTACTCGCGCAGCATTTTTCCCAGGGCGCGCCGCATCGCCCGATAGCATTTAGCTTCCATAATAGTTTACTTTTTTTGGTAAACTTTTTTCAGGACGACACATTCAGCGCAACCTGTAAATGATTGATAGGTAAGTGTTTAGCGCTTTTTAGAGTTGTGAAAATGTCAACTCTGAAAAGCGTTAAATCGTTGTGCCACAGGGTTTTACGCGGTGCGCCCCTAACGCTACGTACACGTTGCCGTTCTCCATCCACGTCTCCGGAACCGTTCTCCGTCCAGTCTCCGGAACTGTTCTCCATCCTCGTTTTCAGCCCTGTTCACCGGATTCGTCTCCTGAACCGTTCTCCGTCCTCGTCTCCTGAACCGTTCTCCGTCCTCGTCTCCGGAACTGTTCTCCATCCTCGTTTTCAGCCCTGTTCACAGGATTCGTCTCCGTTACCGTCCTCCATCCTCGTCTCCAGAACCGTCATCCATCCCCGTCACCGTTACCGTCCTTCATCCACGTCTCCGGAACCGTTCTCCATCCCCGTTTTCAGCCGCCCTGTTTTTTTGGGGATGTTACTAAAAACATGTGCAAATAATCATTTCTTCAAACAATCGTGTTTTTTTCAAGTTTCAAGATTACTGACTATATTAGCGGATTGTAACCGGAAGATTGGTGATATGATCAGGAAATATATTTACATAATTCTGCTTCTGTGCCTGTGCTCCTGCGGACACGAAACTGGCATTGTAAACGAAGCCGTAAGCGAACTGGATGCGACATTGGCGATGAAAGCGACCTACGAAAAGGCGTTTGAATCCAGGATAAAGTCCATCAGGGAGGTGTACGGGCCGGACCAGAGCTACGAAAACCAGATGGCGTTCAATCTCAGGATGGCAAATGAATTCCGTGCGAACAGTTTCGATTCCACGGTATTCTTCCTTGCCCGTAACCGTGAGCTCGCTGAGCAGAATGCTGACAAGGATAGACTTGCCTCTGCAAATCTTTCGCTTGTGGAAGTGTATGCCAAGGCCGGTTATCATATAGAAGCCACGACATTGATGCAGAGCGTCATTGACGACGGCATTCCGGAGAGCGTCAAGCTGCAATACCTCAGGACACGGCACACATTGGCAGGGGAGCTGATGTATTATGCGTCTGACATTACTGTGGGCGGGCTTCAGTTCGATGACAGGAACAAGCTTCGCGATTCGCTGATGAAATATGTCGCTCCGGGGACTTACGAATGGTATGACCTGAACAGGGAGGCCGCGCTGTCAGCCAAGGACTCGGCATCCGTGAGGAAATTCGCCAGGAAAATGATGACGTTGTCGCAGAAGAATGATCTCCGCAAATACGCCGGAGCCTGCTATTACTATTCTCAGGGCGTGCCCAAGAACCAGCCGGACAGCATAATGTACTGGCTCTGCAAGTCGGCTCAGGCTGACATCTCCAGCGCCACGAAGGATTATGCGTCATTGAACCTCATTGCCCAGTATATCTTCGATATGGGAGACGTGGACAGGGCGTTCAAATACAGCGCAGACCATTGTATGCAGGATGCATTGGCCTTCAACGGCAAACTGCGTCCGTGGCAGATTTCCAAATTCTTCCCTCGGATAGAGCACGAGTATGAACAGAGGAAGCGGGAGCAGAATCGGATGATGATGGCTGCCGTCGTCTTCGTGAGTCTGCTTCTCGTGGTACTTGCCGTGCTGTCGCTCCATATCTACCGGCATCATAATATCCTTGCGCGGACCAATGAGGAGCTCAAGTTATTGAACAGCAGGATAAAAGAGGCGGACAAGATCAAGGAAGAGTATATCGCGCTGTTCCTCGGAATGGTGTCGGACAATATAAACAAGACCCGAAAATATCAGAACCACATTCTCAAGTATCTCAAGCGTGGCAATGAAAAATACATCATTGACGAGATAGAGATGCTGCCGCCGATAGACGAGGACATCAAGACGTTCTACAAGATGTTCGACGAGACGTTCCTGAATCTGTATCCTGATTTTATAGAGCAGTTCAATGCCCTGCTCGCTGACGGTGAATCTATTGTGCTGAAGGACAATGATATGCTTACGCCTGAGCTGAGAATATTCGCATTGGTGAAGCTTGGCGTGAACGAATCGTCCAAGATAGCGTCGCTGCTCCATTACTCGGCCAATACGGTATATAATTATCGCGCTAAAATCAGAAACAAGTCCAGAGGCCCGCGTGACAAGTTCGAAGATATGGTAAGGGAAATAAGGTGATGAAGGTGACGCTGACACTTTTTTGAGGTAAGCGTCTCCGCGATTACGTGTTGACTAAATTTTTTCAGGACGATACACTGGGCGCGCCGCATCGCCCGATAGCATTTAGCTTCCATAAAAGTTTACTTTTTTTCGTAAGCTTTTTTCAGGACGATACAGTACACGCATCGCGTAACTCTCTGAATATCAATAACTAAGCCATTTTCAGAGTTGTGAAAATGCCAACTCTGAAAAGCGCTAAATCGTTGTGCTACAGTGTTTTACGCGGTGCGCCCCTAACGCCACGTACACGTTACCGTCCTCCATCCTCGTTTTCAGCTCTGTTCACCGGATTCGTCTCCGGAACCATCCTCCATCCTCGTCTCCGTTACCGTCCTCCATCCTCCATCCTCGTCTCTGCGGTTACGTCCTTGAGAATCCAATACAAATATTTACCAACTTATTTTTTTATGCTTACTTAGTTTGTCAATGCTGTCAAGGCTGGCGTACTCAGAGGCTCTCTTTGATCTTAGTAACCTCCTCCATGGACAATCCGGTCGCCTTCGCCACGATCTCACATGGCGTCCCCAACTGAAGCAGGTTAATAGCTACCTCCAGATTACGTTCCTCGCGACCTTCCTCACGCCCTTTCGCGAGTCCTTTCGCAAGTCCTTCTTCAAGGCCGGTCTCCTTGGCGTATTCAATCTGATTGTGGGTGTCACGTGTGTTGTCATGGCCTTTACGTAATTTTGTTTGTCAATGTTGTCAAGGCTCGCGTACTCAGAGGCTTTCCTTTAGCTTAGCAACCTCCTCCACGGACATGCCGGTAACATCGCAGATAGTTTGAACAGGCAGATTGTTCTTCAGCATCTTCAGTACGATGCTGTTCCTCTCTTCCTCACGCCCCTTCGCGAGTCCTTCTTCAAGGCCGATCTCCTTGGCATATTCGATCTGATTGTGGGTGTCACGTGCTGTTGTCATGGCCTTTACGTAATTTTGTTTGTCAATATTGT
>ENA-OPRX01000047-OPRX01000047.1-human-gut-metagenome-genome-assembly--contig:-NODE-47-length-89242-cov-8.703881_pt1 | contig 89242 bp, 73 predicted proteins | sample MGYA00241450_ERZ501892 | MGnify/ENA primary metagenome ERZ501892 (study PRJEB25962, sample SAMEA2042223) | human gut metagenome | biome: human gut; feature: human-associated habitat; material: faeces...
AAACAAAAACAGCGACTTGTGAGCAAGCTCCCAGATCGCTGTTTCCGTTTTGACTATGCATGGCTCGTAACTTTCAATTTAGTTTGTTGCAAATACCCCAAAAACAATGAATTCCGTACAAAAAAGTTCCTAAACCAGGGATCTTTGTACGGAATTTCTTCATTTTGCCCGTTCAGCGAAAATAACAGCTTTTTACATGGCAAAATCTCATGTTTTTGTATTTTTTAGAAAAAATTGTCAGCAGTCCACGCCAAGCTTGCGCAGTTCCTTTTCCGCCTGCTCTTTGGTCAGGAAGTGGATGCCATGGATTCCCTGTTCTTCGGCGGCTTCGACGTTCTTCAGGGTATCATCCAGGAATACGCTCTCTTCTGCCTTCAATCCATAACGTTTCAAAAGCAATTGATAGATCTCCGGTTCCGGCTTGATCAGATGCTCCTTATAGGACAGGATACCACCCTCCATCTCCGGCAGGAAATTCAATGCGTCTGCACACTCTACCTCGGCCTTGTGGGAAAAATTAGACAGATAATACACATGGTATCCTTTTGCCTTTAATTCCTGCAGCCAGGGGATTGCATATGCTCTCGGAGTTACTATTCCGGCAATACTCGTAAATGCCTGATACAGCTCCCGCTCCAGCTGTGGTGCATCTTTTACAAACGCAGCCAGTACCTGTTCATCCGTCCAGGTACCACGATCATACTCTGCCCATGCCGGATGCATCACGGATGCTTTGGCAATCTTTTGAATCATCTCCGCATCGAATCCTTTGTCTGCCAGAAATCCTTCCCAGCGATAATCAGTCAGTACATTTCCAATATCAAATATTATATTACGTATCATCTTATCCCGTCTCCTATCTGTTCGTACATTCTCTTGCATATGCCATCTGCGCCATTTATATCGGCCTCTTTATACCGTAGCAGCTACCGCATCCAGTTCCATGACCTCTAGCAGCTTCTCCGCCGCCGGCGCCATAGGCATTTTCGTATTCCTTACAACACAGAACTGTCTCTTCGGTATCATTTTATTGAACCTGAGTTCAAAAAGCAGACCGGATTCCACATAATCTCTGGCGAAATCCCGCATCACACAGCCCACACCAAGATTTCTCCTGACAAACTGCACGATCATATCACTGGTGGCCAATTCAAACTCCGGCTGTACATAGACACCGTTGCCCGCAAGGAATTCATCCATATAACTTCTGCTGCTGGTATTTTTCTCCAGAAAAATAAGGGGCAGGCTCTCCAGTTCCTGAAAATCCAGCATTTTATTTTTATACCCGAAAAATCTTCTCCCGGCCACAAACACATCCTCGATCTCCCGCACGGGGATCATCTGAATATCCGGTCTGTCTGGAAAAGGAGTGCTGACGATTCCGAAATCAATCCTTCCCTCCCTTAAAGAATTCAGTGTCTCCGGGGTGGGGGCATTGGATACGATTACTTTAATGCCGGGATACTTCTCATGAAATTTTTCAAGATAGGGAAGCAGATAGAACTGCAGTGTCATATCGCTGGCACCGATCCGGACTTCACCCAGCTCCATATTCTGCATCTGGTGGACCTTCTTCACCCCCAGTTCGATCTGTTCGTATCCTTTTGCCACATAGGAATATAACAATTCTCCCTCACCGGTCAGGCGCACACCTTTTGCCGCCCGGTGAAAAAGCGACACATCCAAAGTGTTTTCCAGCTGCTTAACAGCCTGACTGACCGCCGGCTGTGAAATGGACAGTTCCCCTGCTGCCTTCGTCACACTTCCGCATTTTGCCACATAATAAAATACTTTATATGCCTCCAGGTTATTGATCATAGTGCCTCCCATCAATCCCGCAAACCGCTTTGAGAAAAAAGGGCATAGGCTGCATCTTCTGCCGCGCCATGCCCTTTTCCTGCATTACTATAAATCATAAACTCACGAATTCATGCTATCGCACTCTACATCCTGCTTCGCAGGGTATTTCGTATTATACTCTATCATTATTTCTTCAGAGGACTCTCACGATAAATGATATCTTCTCTTCCGGGACCGTTGCTGACCATGGTGATAGGGAATCCGATCTGCTCCTCAATGAACTCTACATACTTTCTGCAGTTCTCAGGCAGATCCTCGAATTTTCTGATGCCGCGGATATCACACTTCCATCCGGGGAGCTTCTTCAGTACGGGCTTAGCCTTCTCCAGCTTGTAGGTTACAGGGAAATCCGTGGTCACTTCGCCATCGATCTCATAGCCTACACATACAGGGATCTCCTCCAGATATCCCAGTGCATCCAGTACGGTAAATGCCACATCGGTAGCGCCCTGCAGGCGACAGCCGTACTTGGTAGCTACACAGTCGAACCAGCCCATACGTCTGGGGCGTCCGGTGGTAGCGCCGAACTCACCGCCGTCACCGCCGCGGCGGCGAAGCTCATCTGCCTCGTCACCGAAGATCTCGGATACGAAAGCGCCTGCTCCTACTGCGGAAGAGTATGCTTTACTTACGGTAACGATCTGCTTGATCTCATAAGGAGGGATACCTGCACCAATAGCACCGTATGCTGCCAGGGTGGAGGAAGAAGTTACCATAGGGTAGATTCCGTGGTCCGGATCCTTCATGGTACCTAACTGACCCTCTAACAGAATGGTCTTGCCTTCCTTCAGTGCCTTATCCAGGAATGCAGATACATCGCATACGAAAGGTGCGATCATGTCACGATACTCATGCAGGGTATTTAACAGTTCTGCGGGATCGATCAGCGGCTTATGATACAGATGCTCTAAGATGACATTCTTCATCTCGCTGACGCGCTGTACCTTTTCCTCTAACAGTTCGTCATCAAATAACTCACTTACCTGGAAACCGATCTTCGCATACTTATCGGAATAAAAAGGTGCAATGCCGGACTTGGTGGAACCGAAGGACTTGCCACCCAGTCTCTCTTCCTCATACTGATCAAATAAAATATGATAAGGCATTACCATCTGTGCACGGTCGGATACCAGAATCTTAGGCATGGGAACATTTCTGTCTGTGATAGACTTGATCTCCTTCATAAGGATGGGAATGTTCAATGCCACACCGTTACCGATCACGCTGGTGGTATGATTGTAAAATACACCGGAAGGAAGGGTGTGCAGAGCAAATTTACCATAATTGTTCACGATAGTATGTCCTGCATTTGCGCCGCCCTGAAAACGTACGATAATGTCCGCTTTCTCTGCCAGCATATCTGTGATCTTTCCTTTTCCTTCGTCGCCCCAGTTGGCTCCTACAACTGCCTTTACCATGTTTTCCTCCATTCTTTATCACAATTCGTGATAAATCCAACTCAACTCTCTTACTCTTTTGAGAGAACAATGTTTCTCTCACACTGTCTCTTAGTATACAACACTTTGTGATATAAGTAAAATCAATATTTATTATATTTTATATAATCTGTGATTATTGTGCTCCATCCCAGCAATAGGTACAGAGTTTGTCTCTTCCGATCCCCACAGACTCGATCATATCATCCAGTCTCTGGAACTGCAGGGTAGTGAAGTTCAGCTGCCTTCCTATCCTGCCTACCATTTCTTCATACTCCGGCGTATCCGGATCCACGTAGTTCTTCAGGTCGATCTGTCTGTCTTCCTGCTCCATCTCCTTGATCACACGGCGGGTGATCAGATCCATCTCGGAGGAGGATCTGGAGAAGTTCAGATACTTACAACCGAATAACAAGGGGGGACATGCCGGACGGATATGTACTTCCTTCGCACCGCTCTGGTATAAAAATTCCGTCGTCTCTCTCAGCTGTGTACCGCGGACAATGGAATCATCAATGAGCAGCAGGCTCTGATCCTGGATCAGGTCATGTACCGGAATTAATTTCATCTTGGCGATCAGATTTCTCTGGGTCTGTATCGTCGGCATAAAAGATCTCGGCCAGGTCGGTGTATATTTGATGAACGGACGGGAGAAAGGAATCCCCGAACGGTTCGCATATCCTACTGCATGGGCGGTACCGGAATCCGGCACACCGGCTACGATATCCGGCTTTACATGATCACGCTCCGCGAGCTTCGCGCCACACTGATAACGCATTTTTTCAACACTGATCCCTTCGTAAGAGGAAGAAGGATATCCGTAATATACCCATAAAAAGGTACAGATTTTCATGTCTTTTCCCGGCTGTACCAGCGTCCGCACGCCTTCTGGTGTCACCACGACAATCTCTCCCGGTCCCAGTTCACGTACCGGCTGGTATCCCAGGTTCAGATAAGCAAAACTTTCAAAGGAAACACAATATGCCCCTTCCTTTTTGCCCACAGCCACAGGAGTACGTCCCATCTTATCTCTGGCCGCATAGATTCCCTTCGGTGTCATGATCAGAAGCGTCATGGAACCTTCAATGATCTCCTGGGCGTACTGAATGCCCTCTACCAGGTTATCCTTCTGATTCACAACGGCTGCCACCAACTCCGTGGCGTTGATGTCTCCGCCGCTCATCTCCAGAAAATGGGAATGTCCTTTTGCGAACAGATCCTTTATAATGGCATCAGTATTATTGATCTTGCCAACCGTGGTGATGGCATAAGTTCCGTGATGGGAACGCACCATCAGTGGCTGTGGTTCAAAATCTGAGATACATCCGATACCGAGATTGCCCCGCATTTCATTGACATCCTTGTCGAATTTGGTACGAAACGGCGCATTCTCGATGTTGTGAATGGCTCTGTTATAACCTTCCTCTTTGCTGTAGACTGCCATTCCGGCGCGTCTGGTTCCCAGATGGGAATGATAGTCTGTTCCGAAAAACAGATCAAATACACAGTCTTCTTTTGCTGCGACTCCAAAAAATCCACCCATTTTTATCTATCTCCTGCTCTCTCTGATATTTCTCCGCAACGCAGAAAACCGCCATTGGCTCTCCTGGTCAAATGACGGATTTCTGTGATGATATGATTTCTATTTATACATTGATCTCTGCCTTTACGCCCAGAAGATCTTTGTTGGCTTCCAGGATCGGATGGATCACGTTCTTTAAGAATGCTTCCACCTGTTCCTTAGAACGTCCGATATACTTAGAAGGATCCATGGATGCCTTCAGTTCCTCCAGTCCCATGGGGAATGCAGGATCTGCGGCGATCAGTTCTAACAGATTGTTTTCTTTTCCTTCTACCTTCACGTTGCGGCCCGCCTCCATGGACAGCTCACGGATACGCTCATGCAGCTCCTGACGGTTGCCGCCTAACTTTACAGCATCCATCATGATATTCTCGGTAGCCATGAAGGGCAGCTCACTCATCATATGCTTCTCGATCACCTTCGGGTATACTACCAGACCGTCCACAACATTCAGGCACAGATCCAGGATGCCGTCGATGGCAAGAAAGCCTTCGGGAATGGACAGTCTCTTATTTGCAGAGTCATCCAGAGTTCTCTCGAACCACTGGGTAGCGGAAGTGATCGCAGGATTCAGTGCGTCCACCATCACATAACGGGACAGAGACGCAATGCGCTCACTTCTCATGGGATTACGCTTATATGCCATTGCGGAGGAACCGATCTGATTCTTCTCAAACGGCTCTTCCACTTCCTTCAGGTGCTGTAACAGACGGATATCGTTGCTCATCTTGTGTGCGGATGCCGCAATACCTGCCAGTACGTTGGCTACTCTGGTATCCACCTTACGGGAATAGGTCTGTCCGGATACGGGATAGCACTCCTTGAAGCCCATCTTGGCAGCGATCATGGGATCAATCTTGTCGATGGTCTCCTGATCCCCGTTGAACAGTTCCAGGAAGGATGCCTGGGTTCCGGTGGTTCCCTTGGAGCCTAACAGCTTCATGGTACCAAGAACATGATCCAGATCCTCCAGATCCAGAGAGAACTCCTGCAGCCACAAGGTTGCTCTCTTACCTACGGTCGTAGGCTGTGCAGGCTGAAAATGAGTAAATGCAAGGGTAGGCTGTGCCTTATACTTATCTGCGAAATCAGCCAGTTCCTTCATGACATTGATCAGCTTTTTTCTGACTAACTTCAAAGCCTCTGTCATCACGATAATATCGGTGTTGTCACCCACGTAACAGGAGGTTGCACCCAGATGAATGATTCCGGCTGCCTTGGGGCACTGCTGTCCGTATGCATATACATGGCTCATAACATCATGACGTACCAGCTTCTCACGCTCTTTTGCCACATCATAATTAATGTCCTCTGCGTGTGCCTTCAGCTCCTCGATCTGCTCATCTGTGATGACGGGTTTCCCGTCCTGGGACAGTCCCAGCTCTTTCTCCGTCTCTGCCAGTGCGATCCACAGTTTTCTCCATGTACGGAATTTCATATCCGGGGAGAAAATATACTGCATCTCCTTACTGGCGTAGCGTTCGGATAACGGGCTCTGATATCTGTCTGTACCTGTACTCATTTGTCTTGCTCCTCTTATTTTCTAATTATTACAACTATTCGAGCCATCTTACGAATAGTTATCATTTATTTGTCAAAGTCCCCGCGGATATCTTCCGCAGGCGGTTCCATAGGGTATTTGCCGGTAAAGCAGCCCTTACAGATACCGAGCTTACCGCCCACCAGTTCTTCCAGTCTCTCGATCTTCAGATAGTCCAGACTGTCTGTACCGATGAGGTCACTGATCTCCTTCACGGAACGGTTATATGCGATCAGCTGGTCTCTCGCCGGAACATCTGTGCCGAAATAGCAGGGCCACAGAAAAGGCGGTGAGCTGACTCTCATATGGACCTCCTTCGCTCCTGCCTCCCGCAACATCTTCACGATACGGTCGGAGGTGGTGCCGCGGACAATGGAATCATCGATCATGATGACACGCTTGCCCTCCACGGCTTCCCGGATAGGATTTAACTTGACCTGTACACTGCTCTCTCTGCTCTTCTGCTTCGGCTTGATAAAAGTTCTGCCCACATAGGCATTTTTCACGAATCCCATACCATAAGGGATTCCGGACTGCATGGAATATCCCATGGCAGCGCAGTTGCCGGACTCCGGTACGCCGATGACCAGATCCGCATCCACCGGGGAATCCATAGCCAGGAACTTTCCTGCCAGGATACGGGAATCATATACGCTGATCCCATCGATAAAGCTGTCAGGTCTGGCGAAATAAATATACTCAAAAATACATCTTGCGGTATCCGCAGGCTTCAGCACATGGCTGGTGTCGGACTCGATCCCCTTCTCCGGAGATATGGTCACGATCTCACCGGGTAACACATCCCGGACAAATTCAGCTCCTACCGTATCCAGAGCGCAGGTCTCACTGGACAAAAAATAGGTATGGTCTCTCTTACCGATACATAACGGCTTAAAACCATAAGGGTCTCTGGCGCCGATCAGCTTCCTCGGAGACATCACCACCAGGGAGTACGCTCCCTTGATCTTCGTCATGGCTCTGCCCACCGCTTCCTCTACGGATTTGGAATTCAGACGCTCTCTGGCAATATGGTATGCAATGACCTCGGAGTCAATGGTGGTCTGGAAGATAGCACCGGTGTACTCTAACTCTCTCCGCAGTTCCGGAGCATTGATCAGATTACCGTTATGTGCCAGTCCCAAAGTACCCTTTACATAATTCAATACCAGAGGCTGTGCATTTTCTCTGGTAGAACCGCCCGCCGTGGAATAGCGGACATGTCCCACACCAATATCCCCCTTTAACTTCTCGAGGTGTTCGGGTGTAAATGCCTCATTGACCAGTCCCATATCCTTGCTGCTTAAGACTTTCCCTTTCGGTCCGTTTGTATCGCTGACGGCGATACCGCAACTCTCCTGACCTCTGTGCTGTAATGCCAGAAGTCCGTAATAGATCGTAGATGCCACATCGTGTCCGTCAAAGTCGTACACACCGAAGACACCGCATTCTTCCTTTAATTTGTCGTTATTTTCTGTCTGGATATAAATGTTGTCCGTCACTTGTAAGCCTTACCTTTCCTGCCTGCCCCCGCAAAAAGGAATACCCAAAATTATTATTTACAGATCCTTTCCTGTCAGCATCTTGTATGCCTGAAGGTATTTGCCGATGGTCTTCTCCACGATCTCCTCCGGCAGCTTCCAGCCCTTTTCGGGATTGGCTTTCAGCCAGTCACGGGCGAACTGTTTGTCAAAGGAAGGCTGGCCATGTCCGGGCTCATAGCCGTCTACCGGCCAGAAACGGGAGCTGTCGGGAGTCAGCACTTCATCTCCCAGTACCATATTGCCGTTCTCATCCAGACCGAACTCGAACTTGGTATCTGCAATGATGATTCCTTTGGTCAATGCGTAATCCGCACACTTTTTATAAATAGCGATGGTATAGTCACGAAGCTTGGCAGCATATTCTGCACCCTTTCCGGGGAAACGCTTCTCCAGATATTCCACACTCTGTTCGTAGGAGATGTTCTCATCATGATCTCCGATCTCCGCCTTGGTGGAAGGGGTATAGATGGGCTCAGGAAGCTTATCTGCCTCCTTCAGACCTTCCGGAAGCTTGATGCCGCATACGGTACCGTTCTTCTTGTAGCTTTCCCAGCCGCTTCCGGTAATGTATCCACGAACGATGCACTCGATGGGGAGCATGTTCAGCTTCTTGCACATCATGCTGTTGCCGTCAAACTTCGGCTGTCTGAAAAATTCCGGCATATCCTTAACATCAGCGGATACCATATGATTGGGGATCACATCCTCAGTCATATTAAACCAGAATTTTGACATCTGGGTCAATACAGTTCCTTTCTTCGTTACTGTGTTGTCCAAGATCACATCAAAGCAGCTGATACGGTCAGTTGCCACCATGATCAGGGTATCTCCGTTGTCGTAGATCTCACGAACTTTGCCTTCCTTGATCGGTTTCATTTCCTGTACGCTCATACCATCAGTCCTCGCATTCTTATGTTTTTCAGTCTTTTATTGAAACAGGTGTGGGCAAGATACACCCACACCTAATAGATAAACAGATTTGCGAAAAAAAATCAATATGTTTTTACTGCAACTTACCGATAAATTCCCGAACCCGGGCATTTTCCGATGTAAAAAGTGCTTCGGGAGAACCTTCCTCCACGATCACACCCTGTTCCATGAAAATAATGCGGTCGGATACTTCTCTGGCAAACTGCATTTCATGAGTCACGATGATCATGGTCATATGTTCACTTGCCAGCTGTCTGATCACCTTTAATACTTCTGCCGTCAATTCCGGATCCAGTGCTGAGGTCGGCTCATCGAAGAACAGGATCTTGGGCTGCAGTGCCAGTGCCCTGGCTATGGATACTCTCTGCTGCTGTCCGCCGGACAACTGGTAAGGGTAGGCATCTGCCTTATCCGACAGTCCCAACTGTGCTAAAAGCTTCTCCGCCCTCGCCACGGCTTCTGTGCGGCTTACCTTATCCACATGAATCGGCGCATCGATGATATTTTTCATCACCGTATAATGGGGAAAAAGGTTAAAATTCTGGAATACCAGTCCAAAACATTTACGGATCTTATGTAATTCCGCCTTCGATGCATATTCGCACTGTACTCTGCCGTTTTTATCCGTTTTCTCTGAAGCTGCCGTCTGCCCTAAATAGATCAGCTCACCGCCGTCCATTTTTTCCAAAAGCGTTGCACAGCGAAGCAGTGTGGACTTCCCGGAACCGGAGGGACCGATGATGGAGACCACCTCTCCCTTTTTCACGGTAAGGGAGATATCCTCCAACACTCCGTTTCCATCAAAGCTTTTTTTCACATGATTCATTTCTAAGAGGATTTCGCCGTCTGTCTGTTCCATATACGATACTCCTGTCTGTCACCTATCTGTAATAAGATGTCTTCTTCTCCAGGTATTCCATGAAGGATGCCACAACGAGATTAAAGATATAATAGAATACACCTGCCGCCAGCAACGGAACCACACTGGTCTGTGCTGCTCCGATCTGCTTCGCGACTGTAAACATCTCCGCGATGGAAATGGTAAATGCCATAGAAGTATCCTTGACTAATGTGATAGTCTCATTGGTCACCGGCGGAAGCACCCGCTTCACCACCTGCGGCAGAATGATCTTCACGAAAGTCTGTGCCTTACTGTAGCCCAGTACCTGCGCAGCCTCATACTGTCCCACCGGAATAGATTCGATCCCCGCACGGTAGATTTCCGCAAAATATGCTGCATAGTTGATCACGAATGCCACGATCACCGCCGGGAAACGATACCCCGTTCCCACGTGCATGCGGAACACATAAAAGGGTGCGAAATACACCACGATGATCTGCAGCATCAGAGGGGTTCCTCTCATGATGGATATGTAAATTTTAGAAATAATGCGGATCACCTTACATCCCGACATTCTTCCGAAGGCTACGATCAGTCCAAGAGGAAGCGAGAATAAAAGGGTCAGTACAAATATTTCCACCGTTATCAGAAAGCCCTCTGCCAGCTGGGCACTCATGGTCAGCAAACTCATGAAATCTACTCCTTAATTATCCTGACTTACATCAATTATCTTTTGTTATTTACCGAGGCAGACACTGTCGGTCAGTCCCCACTTTTCAGCGATCTGTGTGAAAGTACCGTCTGCTGCCATCTCATCGAGGGTCTTCTGCACGGTATCTCTTAACTCATCGTTACCCTTTAAGAAACCAACGGCATACTGCTCTACTGCCAGCTTGTTGTCCTCACCCTGCAGCATAACGAACTTCCCTGCTTCTCTCTGGGCGATCTGGTACTGTGCTACACCGATATCGATAGCTACGGCATCTACCGCACCCTGCTCCAGATCCATGAATGCAGTGTTATAATCCGCATACTCGATCAGCTGTGCAAAGGAATCACGAAGTGCAATGTTATCGGTGTTCTCTTCATCATTCAGTGCAGCCAGTGCGGAAGAATCCTTCTGTACCGCTACAACCTTGCCTGCCAGCTCTTCCTTATTCTGTACACCGGAAGCTGCTGCTACGACGAACACCTGGCTGTTATCCACATAGGGCTCGGTCCAGGTGTAGGCATCCTCTCTGCCGTTCATGGTGAACCCGTTCCAGATACAGTCAATGGCTCCGGAAGAAAGCTCCATATCCTTTGCATCCCAGTCAATGGGTTGCTTTACCAGTTCCCAGCCCTGTCTCTTGCATACTTCCGCTGCCAGATCCAGGTCAAAGCCTACATATTCTCCATTGTCATCACGATATCCGTAAGGGGGAAATTCCGCATCAAAACCTACGGTAAATGTCTTATCAGATCCTTTAGAACCACAGCCGGTAAGAACACCTGCTGCCATGCTGATCGCCAATAATGCCACTAATACTCTTTTCATAATACATCCTCCCGTTCTGCCACTCACTGTTGGCCGCATTGTATACTTTAGCATGGTAAATTGCTAACACGGTGTCATAGTAACATAACGGGAGGGTCTTGTCAATTCTTTATCGGTCGTAACGCTCCACCATCGAGAGAATTTCCTTTGCATATCTGGGGTATGCTGCTGCTACATCCTTCACTTCGTTCCTGGCAGTCTCCGCCACCTCCTGGTTGTAATCCATCTGTTTGCGGAGCGCCTGTCTTCTCTGAATGAGTTCATGTCGGATTTCCACCATTTCGCGTTTATCCAAAAGAGCTGCCGTCTGACCGATCCAGCGTTCCGGCATCTGTACCCGATAGTTAGACAGCTGTTCCACCAGCTGCTTCTGGTAATATTCGATCTTGGCTTCCGCCTCCGCGAACTGTTTCCGTTCTTCCTTTTCATCCTGGTACATTTTCCACAGCTTTTCCAGTCTGGCTGCACTGTCCGTATTATATTTCAGATACAGATATTCCATCAGCTGACAGTTGTTCACATACCGGATCTTTACTTTGTTCTGCAGCTGGATCAGTTTATTGATGGTCTTCTCAACACGCTGCAATTCCCTGTCACTGTCCATGTATTTGATACACACATAGGAGATTGCCACTGCGCCGGCGCCTACCGCCAGGAAATATCCCACATAAGTATCCATTTCAAATGCAAACTGCAGAACAGCCAGCATGATCACGCACACGATCAATGCCGTCAGGAAGATCACCGCCATTCCCCTCTGATTGTTCATCAGATTCTCCAGTTCATTTCTGCGATATTCATAGGCATGCCGTTCTCCATCCAGTCGATGCAGATCCTGTCGTACCAGATTGCCGTATTTTTCGCCTTCCCGGATCTTCTGAATCCCTTCTTCGATCTCATCTTCTCTTTTACGGATGGCATAATAATCCGCATCTTTCATCCGGTTTTTCTTCTCACGATATTTACTGCGTTCCTGTTCCAGCGCAGATATTTTACCTGCGGTACGGTTGATCTCCCCTCTCTGCTGTGCAGGTAACGCCTCAATCTCTTCCATATCCGTCAGGTACGATGTTACCAGTGTATATTCTCCGGTGAGCAGATCGATTTCCCTGGAAGCTTCCGTTATCTGCTCCAGGCAGTTCACAATGTAACGCTTCCGCTGATCTTCCTCTTCAAAATTTACACCGTTACGTGTATAGACCACCTGTTCCCAGTCATCCTCTTCCACCGGCTCTGTTTTTTTCTTAAAAAAGCGTTTCCACCACACCATAGTTTTCTCCTGTCCGTTCTGATCCTGTTATATGCTGACACTCGTCCGATAACTGTTTTTCAATGCTGTGATGAGTCTCTCATTTTCCGCATCGTATTTCTGTCTGTCATTTGCGCGCCATTCTCTTCGCAGTTTCAACTGCCGGAATTCCGGCTGCTGTTCCCATTCTCTCCCGAATTGTTCCATACTTTTCTCCAGTTCCAGAGATTCTGTATAGAATTCCGGATTTCGGGCCGCAAATGCCACATAAGCATCTTCTGTAAGCTCCATGCGTTTTGCCGCAAGATAAGCATCCAGATGGCTTCTGTCCGGATCCGCCTGCCATGCCTCACGAAAATACTCTGCCGCCTTATCATAAAGCATCAGTCCGGTAAGGGCCACGCCTTTATTATGCAGGATCGCCGCCCTGACTTTTCCGGCCGGGAGCTCTCTTCCTTCTCTCTCCAGATCACTCCAGGTTTCCAATAGCATATCATATCCGCGAATGGCCGCGGCATATTTTCTTTTTTCCACCATATAGTCGATCTGGCTCTTACGTTTCTCCAGGTTGCTGAGTCCGGATCCCTGCTTCAGCACCTGTGCGACTGCCTGCAGCTCTTCTTCCCCATAGATTCCCACATACTGCAGAATCGTCAGTACGAAAACACTCAGTGACCCCTGTTTATGTACCATGGGGTACAATTGCTTTGCCAGTTCTCTGACCCTGCATTCCTCTCCGATCCAGTCCACCAGTTTATCATTCATGATAGACATATCCAGAAGAAACGCATTTTCCTTCAGGCAATAGCACAGTTCCTCCATGCAATAGACCCGGATCTCCAGTTCTTCTATATTATAGGCTGTTTCACAATATTCACCTACACACAGACTTGCCTTCATTTCCATTCTCATCTCCATCCATCTTCATCTCCGGTCAGAGTTCGATCTCTTCCTTCCAGATGTGATGTGTTGCAGCACGAAATGTGCCAAATCCCAAATCCTCCAGTTCCACCTTGAGGTGCGTGTCATCCCGCATTTCCACGCTGATCCGCAGGCGGATGATTCCCTCCTGTAATTCTTCCGGTACGATTCTGGCGATCCGGTTCCCCTTGCCGGTCAGGGAAGTGATCAGGATCTCCACAGCTCGTCCCTCCAGCAGATAGAATTCCATGGTATTTTTGGCTTCATACCAGTTGATTCCGGCATCCAGCAATGCCTGGTAGGATACCTCTCCCCGCCTGAGAACCTTCATTCCGATATTGGATTTGAGTTTATCTTTTCCCAGAAACACATGATTTTTACCTGTTTCCCCGGGAGTCAGTCTCTCCATCATGCCATAACAGGCACCCTTGCTGAACAGATTATTGCCTTGGAAAACTCTCCTCCCCTTACACAGATAGCGCAGGGATTCCTTCATCCAGTCCCGGGAAAAAGCTTCACCGATCAGATATACCGAAGATATCATCTGATTTTCACACAGTTTTTTCGCGATCTCCTGCATTTTCTCATCGGATTCCGGTACCGGGAAAGGAAATTCCCTCTCCTCCATATATGCCACTACAGGTGTGGTATGCCGGTTGCATTCCATGCAGTAGGTACGTATGGAAGCATCTCCATATTCGCATAATATCGTCTTATGCCGCCACAGTTCCTCCGGCTGGTACAGATTATAGTAATAAAAGCTCTCCACATGACTTTGGAAGCAGATCTGATCCGTCTTCAGATGAAGTCCCTCTGTGGCTGCTGTCAGCACTTCCAACATCCGATGATCCAATTCTTCGCAGGTGATCATCAGGGCACCGATACGTTCCGTATTTGTCACCTGAGATAAAAGACCCAGACTTCGTTTCAGGAAAAGCGTCAGCAACGCAACCGGATCAATCGGTGCGCCGTCGATCTGCACCGGTTCTCCGTCCCTGGCCAGCTTCAAAAGGTTCTCCACCAGAATTCCTTCTTCCTCCCCGGCATATCGTATTGCTTCGCTTCCGTAAAACCACTGGTTGACTCCCTGTCTCTTACTGAGCGCCAGCGGAATGGTATAGACCGAAGATCCCGCTACGGAAGACAATGTTCTGATCTCTTCCTCACTACCCGTAACATAGCAGCTGATCTGCGCATATTTGTTGCCAAGATCATATCCGACGATTACTTTTTCGCTTCCCGGCAGTCGCATCTTCCTTCCGCCTCCTCTCTGTGGTCTGTCTGATCTTACTGCAGAGTGAACAGTCTGTGATCCAGATATTCTCTGCGGTAATATTCCTCCAGAAGATGATCCAGTGTATCATCATCCTGCAGCGACATACTGATCATCATATCATTGACAATCTCGTATTTACTGTCTGGATTATCATTCATGATATCACTCTTCTGTAAGCTTCCGCTCTCCGTCAGTTGTTCTCCGTTTGCGGATTCTTCCATAATATAATACTGAATATTCTCACCAAAAAAGAGCACAAACTCTTTGAAAAATACTCCACTGTATACTTCCTGCATGTATTCCGACAGATAATCCTCCGCCTGTCCGTTCTCATGCAGCATCACATAATGAATTCTTGCCCGGACACCGCCTCTGGTATGATACTCCACAATGGTCTTGTCCTTTAGTTCCTGCAGCTCGGGAAGGCAGTCCTTATATTCCCGGAAAAAGTTCAGATGAATATGCTCTTTCATCATTTCCTGCAGGAAGTCCCGGATCAGCAGCTCATCTTCTCTCTCCAGCCTGTCTCTGTTCTCCGCATAGAATTTCAGATATGCCAGTTTACAGATTCTCTGTGTCTCTTCCCCCCGCAGATAGCAATTACGGATTTCATGAAAAATGTATTCCTCCGTCAGTTTTTCTCTGCAGAAGTAATCATAAGAGCTCTGGATCAGAACCGCCTCTTCGATCTCCTGTCCGGCTCCCTGGGATACGTAATAGCGGAAAATATCCAGCCGTTCTCCCACAAATGCACCGGAAAACAACATTTGTACCAGAATTTTCTCACTGAGTTCATAGCAGTCTACTTCAAAAGATCTGGCTGCTTTCCAGATATCACGCAGCTCTTTCGTCGTTCCCTGTACATAATGAGACAGATACTCCAAAACATTTCCGTTGTATTTTCCTCTGCGAAAAACAGACAATGCCGCCGCATATAAGGCAGGTTCTCCATCATGTACGGACTGTGAGATCAGCGCATCCGTCAGGCGCAGCAATATTTTGGCTTCCGCAAAATACGGTGTATACCGTTCGATCCACTGATATGCCTTCTCATAATTCCCCCGCAGTATCAGGAAACGAAGTACGGTCTCCCTCTGTTCCACCGTCAGATGTTCTCCATCAAACTCCTGCAGATATTCATCCAATGCCTGCACATCATCGGCATCAAAATAAGCCTGCGCCAGCTCTACCGCTATTTTATGCCGCAGCTTCGGCTCCACGGCATCGGATGCCGCAAGTCTTGCCATACGCATTAACTTTGCGGAAGGCATAGCTTCTTCTCCTCTGTCATTTTGTGCAAAATACAGATCCAGTTCCACAGTATCCGGCACATAATGTTCCAACAGCCGCAGATATTTTCCGGGCACCAAAAGCTTTTCCAGCGTGTATTCTACATTTTTCAGGAATCTGTTCCCATAGGCATCCTCAAATGCAATGGTATAATCATTTCCGTAGATTGCCACCCATGCGATACCGTTCTGCAGTAAAGTCTCCGTCATTTTCAGGTTGCCCGGCTGACCGACGATCACCTTGCGTATTCTGTTATCTTCCACCCGTACCAGATGTGCAAACAGAAGACGGGAAAGCGGCTTTGCCATTGTCTCCGTCACAATCGCGGGTGTCAGGAATCCCTGATACAGCACCGCCAGATGTCTGTTAATGTGCTGTTTCTGAATCTGATCGATGACAAACCGTTCGATACGCGGTTCGTAATGTTCATACAATTCTTCGTATTCCGCCCTGTGTTTCAACAGATACGCATATAAAAAGGCACTGTGTTCATAATCCAGATTGTTCTGGAACGAGAAATACATCAATATTACCTTCGGCAGTTCCGTTACGGAATCCATATCTGTCGAGGCCATATAATATTCATACAGATTGGTGATCCGCAGATGGCTTTCCACACCCTTCTCATACCAGCCAAAAGCATCCGTACCGGTCTTGCCTCCTTTGATCAACAGACTGCAGATTTCCTGCAGGATACGTACATCTTCTTTTTTCCCATATACTTTTTTCAGAATTCTGCACAAAAGCGGCGAATATTCCCGCACTCTGCCTGACAGATACAGAAGCTGCTCTAACAGGCTGTCACTGATTGCCTCCTGTCTGGCGCCAAAATGCAGCACCTGCAGTTCAAATCCGTTCAGCTTCCGCAACAATGCAGGATTGCTGTTCAGAAGTGCCAGTGCCTCCAGATAGATGACCGGACTGGTACATCCATACTGATATTGCTTCTCCAGGAACAGCCATTTTCCGGAAGCAGACCGGTTATACTCTTCCGACAGATACAAAAGCAGCCACGCCACCCGCCATCTGGTCCTGTCATAGCGATAGATCTGCTCCACCTGTTCTGCCATCTGCCTGGTATACTGGGGATCTCTGTGGATCAGTGTCGTCAGATACAGATAATATGCCCACAGATCCCCGCCGGCAGCTTTCTGTTCCTCCAGCATATCCGCTGCATGATCCAGGATCCAGCCGGCTTCATTGTATCTCTCTTCGGTAATCAGAAGTTGTGCCTGAAACAGTCTGGCCGATGCATCCCGTTCATCCATAGTCACCATACGTTCCACCAATTTGCCGGTCTCTGCCAGCCAGGTACCTGTTCCGATCTTACGTAATCTGAAATCCTCATAATATTTCATGATCTGTGCTCTGCACTGCATATGACTGTGGTCCGCATGCCGCACCGCCGTCATATCCCCCAGCTGTACCGTCACCGGAATCTCCAGCGACGTATAAGCATTGTATATATAGATCCTGCCGAAATTTTTACCGGGCCTGCATATACTGCTGTCGATATAGACCGGGAGTCTGCACCGGTTTCCCAGAAAATCGTCATCACTTAATGTTTCTTTTTCTGTGAAGACAAACTCTCCCTCACATTCGATCTGTAAATCGGTATATCCCCAGCCGTTTCTGACAATATTCAGGCTGTTCTCCGTCACCCCGTAATTACCTTCCGCTCTGGAAAGCTTTTTCACCAGTTCCTTTTCCTCTATCAGAAACTCTATCTGCTGCTTTTTATTGATACAGATCAGAAATTCCTCCACGTTCTGCTCATTGCCCTCATAGGCGGACAGCATACGATAGCAGCCATAAAAATGTTCATCATTCCCCTGGAACAGACGCCGGAAATCCGGATCATAGAATAACCGTACCGCTTCCGCCCAGTTACTTTTCGCCAGATTAGCAAAATGAAACAGATTCCTTATGGTACCGATGGAAGAATTCAATACGCCATGCTCCACGGTCACCACGAAAGGCAGATTGTATTCTCCCCTGTTGCTGACTACAGAAAAAGAGCCCTTCACCACATCCCCTTCCTCCAGATTCTCTCCATGGAAGCAATAAAAAATTTCTGCATCGGAGCCGGTAAACTGGTCTGTTATGCATTCCATCAGCAGATGGTCCGATATTACAGATCCTTTTACATAGCCTTCCGATGCAGAAAGGATGTGAAAAGAGCCTTCGTACGCTGTTCCCTGAGACAGGGAAATCTCTATTTTAGAGCAGGAGAATTCCAAAGAACCATTCTCATAATCGAAGTTTCCTCCTAAAATTCTATCAAGTATCTCCTGCATGTACCTTCACCCGTTCCCTGTTGTCAATTTGGATTTATTATACCAAATTTCGTACGTAAGGGCAAGGTGCCATACCTGTCAGTCCAGGTTTAATTTTTTATTCATAATGTAATAAGATACTCCGTACATGATCGCTGCCAGGAGCAGGCTGGTGATCACATTAATATCATAGACCGAATTGGCACTCACCGAGATTCCACTCTGACTGCTCATGACATTTGTACCAAACATGAAAGCACTCTGTACAGTGCTGCCGATGATGGAAGACAGGATCGTCACTCCCGCATAGGCCAGGATTCCCATGAACCCTTTATGTTTAGAAGACAGCTGACCGATCGTCAGGGCTCCGAACAGAGTGACCATAGTAATGAAAGGTCCTACTACATAGGTTAAGAGCAGTGTGATCCCATAATGCAGCAGATTGATTCCCATCTCGTCTTCATATGCTCTGCCAATCTCATAAAAAGCATCCGTCAGGAATTCCCAGATATTCCCATTATATTGTGTCATTACACCACTCAGTTCACCAACATTTAAAAGTCCTGTCATCAAAGACACGACCAGTGCCATCACTGAGATACCAATGCCTATCGTAAGGAACAGATACCAGGCACCGGAGACCAGTACCTTGCTTAAGAACAGTTGGTTTGCCGTCACCGGCAGAGTATGGGACAGATAGCCTTCATCCGTATACATGCTGCGGTAGAAGCGGATTCCCAGGAAGATCAGCATGCCCCAGGTGGACGCCAACAGCATGATCACATACAGTATCAGTGTTGCCACAAAGGAAGAGACTACAAACCAGCTCTGTGCCGCATTTATATCATTGCCGTCCACAATTTCCGTTACCAGTCCTCCCGGCATGCGTAATACCACGCAGCCGATCACGGTGACTACAAACATTCCAAGAAGCATCAGTGTACCTGCTCTCCAGATATTTTTCCATTCATATTTCATCAACTTTCCTAACATGCGAACACCTCCCTGAAGTAAGCATCTACAGACTTTCCCTTCTCTTCTCTGATATTGTCAACAGAGGTATACAACACCAGCTGACCGTAGCGCATGAAGATCACTTCATCCAGTACCTGCTCCACATCCTCGATCAGATGGGTGGAGATCAGTACCGTAGCTTCGGGATTGTAGTTGTTGATGATGGTGCGCAGAATATAATCTCTCGCTGCAGGATCCACACCGGCAATCGGCTCATCGAGAATATACAGGCTGGCATTCCGGCTCATCACCAGGATCAGCTGTACCTTTTCTTTTGTACCTTTGGATAAGGTCCGCATCTTCACCGTGGGGTCGATTCCAAGGCTTTTTAACATTTCTTCTGCACGTTCCCTGGAAAAGTCCGCATAAAAGTCCTGAAAATAATCCAGGATCTCCCTGATCGTCTGATTCATAGTCAGGTATGTGCGGTCCGGGAGATAGGCCACCTTACTCTTAGTCGCCGGTCCCACGTTATTGCCATCGATCAGAATGGTTCCTTCCGTCGGTGTCAGCAGACCGTTCAGTATTTTGATCAGGGTCGTCTTACCACTGCCGTTGGGTCCCAGCAGACCAATGATCTTCCCCTTGGGAAGACTTACGGTCAGATGATTCACGGCCACATTGGTGCCGTATTTCTTGGTTAAGTTCACGATTTCCACCAAATTATTCATTTATTTTCCGCCTCTCTTCATTGTTTACCGGAATCTCCGGTCTCTCAGGACTGCATTTTAGCCAAGAGTTCTTTGATCTCCCCGGTGTCATACCCCAGCTCCTGCATATTGTCTATAAAGCTCCTCATATGACCGGCTGCCAGCTTCTCCCTCGTATGGGAGATCAGTTCCGTATCCTCCGTAACCGTTCTGCCGCTGGTCCTCTGCGTCATGATCAGACCACTCCGCTCCAGTTCCGCAAATGCCTTCTGCATCGTGTTCGGATTCACCGCTGCCACCGCCGCCAGATCACGGACGCTGGGGAGCTTCTCTCCCGGCTGATATTTTCCGGATACGATTTCCCGCTGGATCCGTTCTACCAGTTGCGCATAGATTGTTCTGTCAGCATCTAATTCCCACGCCATTCCTATCATCCTTTCTTAATAATTTTCATTTCGTTTTTACTTTTTCATATCTATTGTTTTGTTGTATTATTTGTATAATACAATAGTACGACATTCTTTGCATTCTGTCAAGAGGCTTTTCTTTTATAACAGTCTTGGAAAATTGCTTTCAAAAAGCAGGAACTCCCGGTCGGAAGCAGTATCTGCCTCCAGCCGGGAGTTCTTGATTTTACCGATATTGAAACAATGAGCAGATCATTTCCAGATTGCTGTCAGGACATGTTCTCCTGTCATTTGGACAACGGTATCTGCGGTGATCGTCTGTCCGCTGTATTCCCAGCCGGCAAAGATGCTTCCTTCTTTGACCGGTTCCGGAAGTGTGCCATAGGTCTCACCGAAAGTCACCTGCTTGGATTCCGTGACCGCACCGTCTGCATCCGTGCCACCGTCATAGTCAAATTTCACTGTGAACTGTGCCGGTATCCAATGCGCGGTCAATGTCATATCGCCGGTAACTTTTTCCGACTGGAAATACCATAACACCGTCTCGCCTTCCTTTTCCGTATACCATCCGTCAAAGGTGTATCCGGGCTTGTAAGGTATCTCCGGCTCCGTAATGAACTCACCGTAGCGGATCTTCTGTGCGGGCACTTCGCTTCCGCCATCCGTATCGTACATAATGTTGAATCCACCGCGTACAGCGAAGAAAATGATCATTCCCACGATCACCACGATCAAAACACCGATCAGGCCGTCCAAAATGCGGATGGGGACATCCTTGCTTCCGTAGATACCGCGGCCGAACCATTTTCCCTTCGGGCGGACCGCCTCCTGTGTCTGTCCCGCCATTTCTGACGATGCGGTGACCTCTGCTGCCTTTTCTTCTGTATTCTCTTCTGTCACTTGTTCCTGATTCATAATCTTTCCTTTTCCTAATCTGACATAAGCAATTTCTTCATGCTCATATTATTTTACTCTCCACGCAGAAAACATCCTTTGCCTGCAGGCAGGCGCGGATGTTTTCTATGTGTGTGTCTTATATCATTACTTTCTTACCAGATACTTTCTCATATCGATCGCACAGGCAACCAGAATGATAAGTCCCTTGATCACATACTGCATGTTCATGTTGATGGACAGGAAGTTCAGTGCTACGAAGATGATTCTTAAGAGGAATACACCCAGTACAACACCGCTGATCTTACCGGTACCACCTACAAAGGATACACCGCCGATAACGCAGGCTGCAATAGCATCACACTCATAGTTCAGACCGGTGTTGGCGGTATTGGAACCGATACGGGAGGACTCGATGAAACCGGTCAGACCGTACATAGCACCTGCCAGAGTATGCACCAGAATGGTAGTACGCATTACGTTAACACCGGATACCTTCGCTGCTTCCGGATTGGAACCGACTGCGAACATATTCTTACCGAAGGTTGTCTTGTTCCAGATGAACCACATAATGATAACAATGACAGCTGCCAGCCATACATAGTTGGGAATGGCGATTCTTGCTCCGCCGGCATTAAAGGATACTACGCTTCCTTTTACCACATCATTGAAATGCTGATCCAGACCGGACAGCGGCTGGCCGTTATTGCCGTTGATCATGATATACATTAACAGTAAACCATATACGATCAGCTGGGTAGCCAGAGTTACAATGAAGGGATGTAACTGGAACTTCGCCACGAAGAATCCATTGACCCATCCTACGATACCACCGACCAACAGTACGATCAGGATCACCAGAGGGATCGGAAGTACCGGAAGGTTCGGGAACATCTTGGTCGCATAGGTTACGGACTGCATCAGGGATGCGGTAATACATGCGGTAAGTCCTACCACACGTCCTGCGGACAGGTCAGTACCGGTCAATACGATACATCCCGCAATACCACAGGCAATGGGAAGGTTCGCTGCGGACAGGCTGATAATGTTGACAATGGAAGCCGCCGACAGGAAATTGGAGTTCTGGATGTAAGTGTAAATAATTGCTACGATCAGCAGGATGTACAACGCATTGTTCAGTAAAAACTCTTTCCAATAAGTTTTCTTGTCCTTGCTGTCCAGCTTCTTGTAATCTGCAAAATTTTGCTTTACGCCGTTAATTTTATTTTGAATTGCTTTGCCGGGATTCATACGCATATCCTCCTATACATATTTTGCAGCAAGAGACATGATCTCTTCCTGTGTCGTATTTTTGGCATCTACTTCTCCTGCCAGTCTGCCGCCGCTCATGACAAGTATTCTGTCACATACACCCAGCAGCTCCGGCATCTCCGAAGATACCATCAGGACAACTTTGCCCTTGTTCGCCAGATCGATGATCAGCTGGTAGATCTCATATTTTGCACCTACGTCGATACCTCTGGTAGGTTCATCCAGCATCAGCACCTCAGGCTCTGTGAGAAGCCATCTGCCGAGAATAACCTTCTGCTGGTTACCACCGGATAATGACCGGATCTTCGTCTTCTGGGAAGGTGTCTTGATGTGCATGGCATCAATAGCCCATGCGGTGTCTTTCTCCATGGATTTATCACTCAGATAAAATCCTGCTCTCTTATGCTTCTTCAGACTGGAGATCACCGTATTCTCCCGGATATTCAGGATACCGAAAATACCGGTAGCACGACGTTCCTCTGTCAGAAGTGCAAAGCCGTTTTTAATAGATTCTCTGGCATTGCGGTTCTTCACTTCTTTGCCGTCTAATTTGATCAGACCGTCTTTCCTGGTAGCAACGCCGAAGATATTCTCCAAAGTCTCCGTTCTGCCGCTTCCGTCCAGTCCGGCCAGACCCACGATCTCACCCTTTCTGGCCTTAAAGGACACATCCTGCAACAGAGAATACCTTGCAGTCAGATGTTCCACTTCCAATGCCACTTCTCCGGGTTTGTTCGTCTTGGGAGGGAACTGATTGGTCAGCTCTCGTCCTACCATGAGTCTGATGATCTTATCTGTGGTCAATTCTTCTGCAGGCTCCGTTGCGATCCAGGTACCGTCACGCATGACGGTTACTTCATCTGCGATCCTAAGGATCTCTGCCATCTTGTGAGAGATATAAATAATACCGCATCCTCTGTCTCGAAGCATGTTGATGATCTTAAACAGATGCTCCACTTCTTCTTCCGTCAGGGATGAAGTAGGTTCGTCGAATACAATGATCTTACTGTTATAGGATACCGCCTTGGCGATCTCTACCATCTGCCTTTGTGATACCGGCATCGTACTCATAATTCTCTTGGGGTCTACTGCGATCCCCAGTTCTTCAAAAATCTTATTGGTGTCTTCCAGCATTTTATGCTCGTTGACCATAATACCTGCTGTCATGGGATAACGGCCCAGCCAGATATTATCCATGACATTTCTCTTCAGTGCCTGGTTCAGTTCCTGATGAACCATGGCCACTCCGTTGTTCAGTGCTTCTCTGGAATTCTTGAAATTAACTTCCTTGCCTTCCAGCTCAATCTTTCCTGCATCCTTACTGTAGATACCGAACAGACACTTCATCAAGGTGGATTTACCGGCGCCGTTCTCTCCCATCAGCGCGTGTACCGTCCCCTTTTTTACGGTCAGGGATACATGATCCAGTGCCTTTACGCCGGGGAATTCCTTGCATATGTCTGTCATCTGAAGCAATACTTCCTGTCCCATACGCATCCTCCTATACATAAAGAGCAGCTGCTGCCCGATGCAGCAGCCGCTCTTTTTATTTACTTGTTATTCAGATCATTCTCCGGTATAAGTAGCGTAAGGGATGTAAATCTTGTTGCTAACCTTCTCAGAGATGTTGAAGCTGTCAGTATCTGCCATCAGCTCCTTACCGGACTGGATATTCTTAGCCAGGTAAGCAATACCGTTTGCCATACCTTCTGCATCCTGCTTGATGGTACCGGTCATCTTGCCATCTGCGATCAGCTGCTTAGCTGCGTCAGTTGCGTCAACACCGAATACAGGAATGGTGGTGCAGCTGCCGTCGCCTAAGTTGTAGCCCTTGTCATTCAGAGCGGAGATAACGCCTTCAGCCATACCGTCGTTGTTGCAGATTACCAGCTCGATCATGTTACCAGCGGACTCATTGTACTGAGACAGGTTGGTAGTCATGTAGTTGTTAGCTGCGGTTGCGGACCAGTTACCGTCCTGGTCAACCTGGTACTTATCAGTATTGGATGCATCGAAGTACTCCAGAGCGGGCTTGCCTGCTGCGGTGATCACTGCGTCTGCATCTTCTACGCCGTACTGGGTACGATAGATTGCTTCTACGTTACCTAACTGACCCATGAACATTGCGTAGCTGATCTTGCCGTCGCCGTTTAAGTCGATAGCATCAAAGTTATCTACTACGTACTGGCCTACCATCTTACCCTGCATATGACCTGCTTCGGGAGCATCGGTTCCTACGAATGCACACTTATCATAGCTGCCTAATACCTTACCTTCATCCTCATCGGACTCAACCGCACGGTTGAAGAAGATAACAGGGATTCCTGCTGCGCTTGCCTTGTCAACGATGGCCTGGGAAGCGTCTACGGAACCGGATGTAACGATGTTAACGATCAGAAGGTTGGTACCCTGTGCAATAGCGGTATCGATCTGTTCGTTCTGGGTGGTCTGGTTACTGTTGCCGTCGTAATTCTGGAACTTGATACCTGCTTCGGTAAGTGCGTTGTCCAGTGCGGTACGTACGCTGGAGATGTAAGTATCACTGTAAGTATAATAGAATACACCTACGTTCAGCTCTCCGCCGTTCTTTCCGCCGTCTTTTCCGCACGCTACGAGGCTGAGCATCATAATGCCGACCAACAGTAGTGACATGATCTTTTTCATACAAAATACCTCCTTGTTTTGATGAAATTGTATGTGTTTCATCTCTTGATGAGGTAATTATATGTCAGGTTGTACAAAAAAGATATGCAAAATCTTACGCAAGGGGTAAGAAATTATACTATTCTGTACATATTTTGTTCATGTTTTGTACATATTTTTACACTTTGCTTATCGTTATCGTAAGATTTTGCACAGGATCAATAACCTTCCTCTTCAAAAGAAAACAATATCTTCTGGCTCTCCGGTTCATACATATTCTCTCTGGTGACAATGGTCGTAGCAGTATCCACCACGCTGGGACCGCCTGTCTGTCCGTTCATCAGATTGGCTGCTGTCTCCACTCCGAGATATCCCATAGCATATGGATTCTGTACGATCAGTGCATCTACTTCTCCGGTCTCCAACATTCCCACAGAGACCACATTGGAATCAAAAGCCACCACCTGGATCCTGTCCGCCCGGTTCAGATCCCGGATCGCCCAGCCTACTCCGAGACTGGTCCATTCATTAAAGGTCACCACCACATTGATCCTGGAATCGGACAATAGCATTTCCTTGGCTCCCGCTCTGGCATCTTCCGTGGTGGAGAGCACGTTGATCGTGGTTATATTTTTGACCCTCGGATCCTGCTCCACCGTCTGCCGGAATCCAAGCTCTCTCTGTTGTCCGTTAGCGGAATTCACATCATAGTTCACAATACCGATATATAATTCCTCATCATCAGTGGCAAGCGCTGCTTCCGCTGCCTTTATCCCTGCCTGGAGATTGTTGGTTCCGATACGGCAGCTGACCTGACTGCTGTTCACATCACTATCGATCACGATGATCTTGATCCCTCTCTGTGCCGCCTGGTCAATGATCTCGGCATTGGCATTATAATCCACGGCAGAAAATATGATCACGTCCACACCGTCATCCATTGCCCGGCGTACCATCTCATTCTGCGTTTCATAATCTTCCTCCGCCGCCGGCCCATCAAAAGATACATTAATATTGTACTCCGTGGCTGCTGCTCCGGCTCCGGCAAAAACGCTTTTCCAAAAAGCACTTTCTGTAGATTTAACGATCATTGCAACCTGTGTCTTCTGCGTCTCCGCTTCTTGTCCACAGCCACACAGCCCGGCTGCCAGGATTCCCGCAAGCAGCAGGGACAGTATTTTCTTCCTTATCTTATTTCTCATACCTTCTCCCATCCTGCCGCTGCATTTTCTTCTACTTTAGGCATCCGTATCGTAACACAGGTTCCCACATCCAGTTCACTTTCAATGGACAGTCCATACTCTTTTCCGAAATATATTTTGATCCTGTCGTTTACATTTTTAATACCGATACCGGAATTGTCCCCCGGCTCCTTATGCAGAATGGATCTGCACTGTTCTTCCGACATACCGACCCCATTGTCTTCCACCCGGAAAATAACATCCTCACCTTCACTGTAGATCCGGATCTGGATATGTCCCTCATCCACCATGCGGTCCAACCCATGATATATCGCATTCTCAATGATCGGCTGTAATGTGATCTTATTGCAATAATACTGCAGACAGTCTTCTTCTATCTGGAAGTCATAGGAAAACTGGTTCTTATACCGGAAGTTCTGGATCTTCAGATAGCTTCTCGCATGTTCCACCTCTTTTTGAATCGTGATCAGCTCATGTCCCTTGCTGATACTGATACGGAACAGCTTAGCCAATGCGTTGACCATCTCCACGGCATCCTGACATCTTTCTTCTTCACACAGCCAGCCGATGGCATCCAGTGTGTTATATAAGAAATGAGGATTGATCTGTGCCTGCAATGCTTTCAGTTCTGTTTTCCGCAGAGATATTTCCTCCTGACGTACCTGATTCATCAATTTCTGGATTTTTCGTACCATGTGCTCATAGGACTGGGATAGTGCCTCGATCTCCATAGTCCCTTCCACCGGACGATAAACATATCCCGCTGCATCCTTTTCAAACTCTCCCATAGCCCGGATCAGGCGTTGCACCGGGTTCGTCACCAGTCTGGAGACCAGAAAGCTTACCAGCATTGTGACCAGCAAAATAATGGTAAGCATCACGCAGATATTGCCCAAAAGTTCCATTTCCTTGGCTGTCACCAGTTCGCTGATATAACTGACTCCCACAACCTTCCAGTCACAATTATCCAGAGACCTCACGCTGCAGATCAGGTCATCTGTCTCGAAAGAACCGTTGCTGCTCAGATCCAGTCCGGCGGTTGCCTCTTTTTTCAGCCCGGAATATAATAGCTGTTGCTGTGGATGATAGATAATCTCTCCGTTGCTGTCCGTAATAAAGCAATAACCATGTTGTCCGATTCCCACGTTATCCACATAATCCGATATTTTAGAGAAGCGGATATCAATGACAACCCGCATCCTCTGTCCGTCTGCCCCGGTAAGCTCCTGAAGCACCGATACCACCCAGGGATAATAGTCCTGCAGAAGAGACTCCACATGCGGTTCTGACAAATAAAGCACGTCCGGATTGTAAGAATCCAGTGCAATATAAGACAGATCTTTCAGATAATGCTCCTTCAGAGTATGCGTCCCTGTATAGGAATCCGTCAGCCGTCCCTGTTCATCGTAAATATAGACAGCCACGAGATCCGAGCGTACATCGCAAAGCGTCTCCAGGGCCTGGTCGGATTTTCCTCCGCTCTTTGTCAGATTCTTTTCGATCAGGCTCATGATCTCCTGCATGTCCCCGATATAGTTGGAGATCGCATTGGATGCCTGTGTCACCGCCTGTTCACTGCTGGTCTGCGCTGCCTGTTTCATACTGGATACATACAGCGATAAAAAGAAAAAGGTAGACCACAGTAAAAAAAGCGTAACCAGTCCGACCACCAATATCGTAATGATAAAAGAAAGTGATGCTTTCCGTTTTTTCATAATGATTCTTTCTCCTGACGCATGGCATTGGGAGACATTCCGCAATATTTTTTAAAGCAATAACTAAAATAATGCTGATCGCTGTAGCCGCAGCGTTCCGCGATCTCCCTCATTTTCATTGCGCTGCCCAGTACCAGCTCTCTCGCCGTCTCGATCCGTTTTTTGGTCAGCAGGTCTACGAAGCTGGCTCCGGTCTCCTTTTTGATCAGTGCGCTTAGATAGTTCGGACTTACATGAATGTTGTTGCTGACACCCACCAAAGACAGCGTCGGATCACCATAATCCCTTTCGATGATCTGCATTGCCTTCTCACACAGGATCTGGCTGCTTTTTTTCTTGCCGGCGTTGATCAGCTCCCAGACCTCCAGACATAAGGACGTAAAACGGTCTTTTACCTCTCGCACGGGACCCTCCAGCATGGCAAACCGCTGGAACAGGGCGCTGTCATCCGTCACGGTATAAGCTATACGGATGAGTGCCGATGACATTGTGAAAATCATAAACTTGCATTTTAACTGAGCATCCTGTTCCGACTCCAGTTTTTCAAAAACAGTTTTCAGATACTGCTCCAGTTCTGTGCGGGAACCGCTTCGGATCAGATTCTCCATCTGCACCACGTATTCCGAAGCCATTTCCATATCCATGGAGTTGTCCCGTTCCTCATCCGCGATATAATGGATCCCGCTCTCTCCCGGTTTGCAATATCCCAGTGCACTCATGGCTCCGTGGTATGCCTCGTGACATTCTCCCAGACGCTCTCTGATACGGCTGACACCAATGTGGCAATGCATGTTCAAAATACGCTCCGTACTCTGTACCATCTCACCGACTGCAATATGAAGATATTTTTCAAACGTGGTCCTCGTAGCCGCCAGTATCGTTATGATCCGCCCATCCATGGCAAAGCTGTAATGCTTCATATATTTTTGCAGGATCATATCAGCCGAATGTGCGAGCTCCGGCCGGGTGCAGTTCTGTCCGTCTCTGTCTTCCACCGAGATTGCCAGTACAGCATACTCAAACGAGTTATTCCGGTCCTTCAGAAATCCATTCGCGATCGCCTGTTCGATCAGCTTCTCTTCTCTCTCTCCACTGTCGAAATTTACATAATCATCCAATAGCAGCGGTAGAAAAAACTGCTGAAGATTGGGATTATCATTTTTTCTGGTGTCAAATTCTGCAAAAATGCCATCGATCTTAAGCTTGATCTTCTTCAGTTCTTCCGTCAGATCCGCCATAGTAATGGGCTTCAGCATATAACTGATAATGTTGTACTGAATGGCCTGTTGTGCATAGGAAAATTCATCAAATCCGCTTAAGAAAGCAATCTGTGTGGTAGGCCGCACCTCTCTGACCTGTCTGGCCAGTTCAATCCCCGACACAAAGGGCATCCGGATATCCGTCAGTAAAAGATCCGGTTCCATCCGCTCCACCAGCTCCAATGCTTCGATACCGTTTTCAGCTTCTCCCACCACACGGAACCCAGTACTTTCCCAATCAATTTTCCGTATGATCGCTCTGCGTAATTCTTCTTCATCATCTGCAACTACAATCGTATACATAGGTAACCTCACTGTTTTATTTTAAAGTAAGTATCTGCGCGGAAAATGCGATCGGAAGAGAAATCTTCCGTGGCGTGTTTTCTCCCAAAAACAAGATTTCCGCGATTCTGCCGTCTCCTGATATGATCTCACCGGTTCCGTATTTCCGATGCTGCACCTTACAACCGGTAACACATGCCTCAATACATTTTTCCACCTCCTGCGCAGACAATTGCTGTACTTTTTTCTGTACATTTTTATGTATGTTTTTCTGTGCTTTTTCTGGAAGGATCTGTCGCTCCTTCGGCTTTTTCAACACTTCCCCGGAAAACACAGAAGTCATATTCGGTCCAAAAGTAAATATATAAAGCTGTTCCTTTGCACGGGTCATTCCTACATAATAAAGCCTTCTCTCTTCTTCGTAGGCATTTGCCTCCGGAGAGTCCGGTCTGCATCCTCCGGGCGGGATCGCTGCCGGCAGTACTCCGGCCAGCATATCCGCAAGATAGACCCTTGTATATTCTAATCCTTTGCTGGAATGGATCGTCGACAGGATAAATTTGCTCTCCGGATCGCCACATCCTTCCCGGATCATCTCCTGCAATTTCTGTAATCTCTTCGGGAAATCAAACAGACTCTCCTCCCGGTCTCCCAGTACTTTCAAGATCTCTGCTTTACCACTGTCCATACCGTGGGTATCCATGAATTCCTGATATCCCATATAATTCAGAATCCGGTAGATCGCCCTGCCTGCCGTCTCATACCTCATATTGTCCAGGTGCGTTGCCAGCGCCCTGCACTGTTTTCTGGTATAAACGGACACATCCTCCTGCTCTGCGACCATATCCAGCAATGTCAGTCTCCCGGTATTGGCATCAACCGCTTCCATTGCCGCCTTTTTGCTGATTCCGGCACCCATTTTATAATAAATCTTTAAAAAAGTCTCCCCGTCCCATGGATCCAGTGACAAATGAATAAAATCACAGATATCGTTCACGACAGGATGTGAGAAAAAGGTCATATCCGTATTTTTCACCCGATAAGACAGGCCCTTTCGTTCCAACATATCAATGATGGGAAGTGCACTCTCATTGTTCCGGTACAGTACCGCTGTCTCCTGTTCACAGTCCTCCGCAACTTTCAGCAGATAGTTATATTGTCCCTGTCTGGACACTGCCCTGATCTCCGTGACACAGCCACCGGCTGCTCTGGCTGCGGTCATGGTCTTCGCATGGCGGTTCCGATTTTTCTGTATCAGTTGATCCGCTGCCCGGACGATCTCCTGTCTGCTTCGGTAATTCGTCTCCATAAGCAACAGCTGCGCCCCGGGATGTCTGCTTTCGAATTCCACCAGTGCCCTTGGATATGCCGCCCGGAACCCGTAAATACTCTGATCTTCATCCCCCACCATGAACAGATTTCTGCTTTTTGCCGCCAGCAGATCCATCATATCATGCTGTATCTTCGAAGTATCCTGTGCCTCATCCACACAGAAATACTGATATTTTTCTCTGAAATACGCAAGCACCTCCGGATACTGTTCGAGAATCCGCAGAGCATAGATCATCTGATCATCATAATCTATCATTTGCATCTGTCTGAGTTTCGCATTATACGCCCGGAAAATCTCCGGGAACTTTTCCACTTCCGTATCCATATTGCGGATTTCTTCCGGTGTCAGACGCATATTTTTCGCGTAAGTGATCTCCAGCTGTGTTTCTTTGATATCGTTTTCCGTAGCATACTTTCCGGTCACTTCCCAAAAGGACTGCTTAACCGCGGTGGAAGCTTCTTTATCTGCCACCTGAAATGGTGTCTTCTGCGTCCGGTATGCAAAATACTGCAATACTTTCTGAGAAATTCCGTTAATCGTACGGAATTCCAATCGCTTTGCATCTTCCTCCCCGAATATTTTAGCAAATCTTCTGCGCATATCCTCGGTGGCAGCCACAGTATAAGTTACGGTCAGAATGGATTCCGGCCGGATCCCCAGGCAATAGATCATATATCCCAGTCTGCTGACCAGCACGGTAGTCTTACCGCTGCCGGGTACCGCAAGCAGCAACACCGGGCCGTCCACTGCCCTCACTGCCCGAAGCTGTTGTTCATTCAATTGAATGTTATATTTTTCCGTAAAATCAGTGAAGTTCAATGTCGCACCCTGCCTTCATGGGTTTCCCATCCAAGATTGCCTCCCGAAGAATACCGTCATCTCCGTAGGACAATTTTAAGGAGAAAAATGGCCGGTTTTCTCGCAGTAACCGGAAGAAAATCTTGTCTCCCTCCCAAAGATTCAATTCTTCTATTCTGTCCATATCGACCCATTCCAAGGTGCCTTCATCACATTCCACAGGAGTTCCTGAGAATCCATCCGCCGTATAGAGACACATATACTCGTATTCCTCACCGCATACAAATGTGATCAGGCCTCGAAACCGGTAAGAAGTCAGTGTATATCCCGTCTCTTCTTTTACTTCCCTGAGCACACATTCCTCTGGGCTTTCCCCTGCCTCAAAATGACCGCCTACTCCAATCCACTTATCCTTATTTATGTCATTTTCTTTTTTCACTCGATGAAGCATCAGATACCTGCCGCCCTGCTCTATATAGCAAAGCGTCGTAAGATTACTGCCCTTCTGTTGTATAACCATCAAAGTTCTCTCCCTCACAAATGTCATATTAAAGATAGTATAACAGATTCCGGGTGGGCACACAAATAGAATGTTGAGAGTTACGAGCCATGCAAAGTCAAAACGGAAACAGCGATCTGGGAGCTTGCTCACAAGTCGCTGTTTTTGTTTTTGACTATATATGGCGACAGCCGTCAATGAAATAAATGTGGAGCGTCCTTTGCGACACATTTATGAATTGAGTGCATGGCTCGTAACGTAGGGTTGCCATAAAATCCACGCAGAAAGGGCTGCCCGCCCCGGACTCGGATGCTAGCTACAACTGTGGATTTTCTAAAGGAAAGTGGCCAAGTGTTTCTCATCATGACTGGGCCGCCTTTACGTTGCCATCCATGTGCACAAAAAGCCATGCAGTCATGGCTTGGCTAACGCGAACATCGTGTTCGCGTTGCCCCTGCGGTTCAACCACTTTCCAAGAAAATCTCACAGTCTCCGCCGCATCTACGCCTGGGGGAGCAGTCCTTTTCTGCTGGAAACCTTCTGCCTCAGCGTGGGCGTTCTGTGTTTTGGGTCTATACAGAAAAAATGAGTTGTAAGATACTAAATTTGCTACAAATAACGCATAAAAAGATGACTATGGGTCTATAGGAAAAAAACTGACTCTGAGATACTCATTTTGAAGAAATTGAGTATCTGGCAGGCGAAGTTTTCGCTATAGGCCCATATTGTTTCGTTTTTGTTTTTACCCGTTCCAAAAAGTACCTACAGGGAAATTTATCTTCTATAGACCCCACGAAGATTTTAGAACAACTATTCAACTAACTTTCAATTTTCTACACATCCGGTTCTGAGATGCGGGTGACTCCCACATAGATATCCGATATTTCAAACCATGTAGGATAATCGACTATACCGGTCTGCGGAAGATGAAATATTTTTTGGAACATCCTGACTGCATCCGCAGTATCGGGTCCATAGATACCGTCCGGGATCAGAGTAGGGATCGCCGGATAATTCCTGGCGATGCGGTTCAACTGCTGTTGCAGCTGACGGACTTTTTCCCCGGAAGACCCAATAGTCAGGTCATATCCCGGCCAGGAGGACGGCACTCCCGATATAATATCCGCAGAATTGATGTACATATCATTACCGTAATAATAATGAATGATATCAATGGCGGAATATCCCTGCTCCGCCAACGACTGGGATCCCCACTGACTCAATCCCCTGCATTTGGTCCGATTGCCGTCACAATATGATGTGAAAATAGGCTGCCGTACGCCGGGTCTGGATAAATAATTGGTAAAAATGGAATCTACCAGATAATCGATCTCTTCAAACACATTTCTGCCATAGATCCATTTTTGGTCATATGCCGTAGAAGAAGTTATTGTAAAGTCATATCCTTTTCCCCTGTACCACTCTGTAAATACACGATTTAGCGTAAACGACTGGATCACCAGTATATTTGCATAGATCGCACTTTCCGACCAGGTCGGATAAATCTCGCTGGAAGCTACATTTTTAATATAATCCTTATAGCGTACCCAGTAATTTCTGGCAGTGGGATCCTCCGGGTCGCCATCATGTACGATCACGTATTCCGGAATGACCACGCGGCTTAAGACAATCTCCCCTGTCTCGTTCATAGGCTTGATCTCTTCTTCCGGAATCTTAGGGGGATATTCTCCAAACAAGGTATGTGGCGGGATCACCACCACCTTCTCCTCCTCTTCTGTTACATCCAATGGATTCATTCGTATCGGTTGTAATGAATATGCACCTGCCAGAATCTCAGAGCCGGATACCAATACCGTTTCAAAGCCTTCTGCCGTCACTTGAATGTTATACTCAGAATAAGGCTGCTCCGTAATATCAGGAGTCAGAGAAAGCTCTCTGGGCGGTGCTTTCAGATTGATCTCCGGGGTCTGCCCCGATTCATCGGTAGTAAGTGTCTCTATCGGAGAATCCGGATCTCCGGTATAAGAAATGGTGACCGTAGCACCGGGGATCGGTGACATCCCCAGTGCAGAGACAACACTGATCTGTAGTGTCCCTGTATAAGTAGTATCCTTAACATCCATGGACATGCGTCCTTTCTGCCTATCCCGTACCACATCGTCCTCGTATGTTCGGTCAGGCAATAAATCTTCCTTACAGAATATGCTCCGTTACGCGAAGATGTGCTTAAATGCTAGCTATTCAATGCCATATAAATATGATTGCATGAATTTCTGAATAACTACCATAATTTTTCTAACAAAAAGCAGGAACTATGACTTATGCAAAAACACTCATCACAGTTCCTGTTCTATTTATTGTCCTTCACCGGACCTTCTCTTCATTTACTTCGTCAGCAGCATCATAATGTCATTGCTTCTTGCTACGAACTTGGTCATGGCATCTGCATCCAGAGGGGCATGCTGCAGCTTTGCCAGATCATACAGCTGCTCGCAGATCATTTCTGCATTCTCGCCGTCCTGGTGCTCAGTAATGTACTGTACCAGAGGATGGTTGGCATTCAGGATCAGGGTCTCGCCCTCGCCGCCGAAAGCACTCATATCCATGCCGGGCATGGAGTACATCTTCATCATATCCTGCATACGTCTGCTCTCTTCGGACAGAGTGATCATAGAAGAGATCTTCTTGTTCTTAAGCTTCTCTACCTTGATCGTGATCTTGTCATTCTTCAGAGCCTTCTTCATCAGCTTGCTGATGCTCTCAGCCTGCTCTTCCATCTCTTTTTCAGCCTTCTTGGAAGTCTTGGACTTCAGGGCATCGGTCACATCCGCATCGATACGCTGGAACTTGATTCCCTCGTTCTTCTGCTCCAACTGGGAGATGAAGGGCTGATCGATATTGTGGGTCAGGATCACAGCATCCATCTTGGCAGCCTTGAACATATTGATGTACTGGCTCTGCTGCTGTTCATCCGTTACATAGTAGATGATCTTCTCCTTCTTCTCTTCCTCGGTATTCTCCTCGGAAGCCTCATCTTCCGCCTTGTCCTCTACGACTTCGGCTTCTACCTTGTTGCCGTTCTCGTCTACGGCATTCTCCTTGTTCTCTTCCTCATCCTGAGGCTTGATCTCCAGGCACTCCGGCAGAGTCAGATACTTGCCATCCAGATTCTTGAAGAGGATGTAATCATTCATCTTCTCACAGAACTTGTCATCCTTCAGGCAGCCGAATTTGATGAAGGGACTGATATCATCCCAGTACTTGTCGTACTCTTCCTTGTCGGTCTTGCACATACCGGCCAGCTTGTCCGCTACCTTCTTGGTAATGTACTCGGCGATCTTCTTGACAAATCCGTCGTTCTGCAATGCACTTCTGGATACATTCAGCGGCAGATCCGGACAGTCGATGACACCCTTTAACAACAGCAGGAACTCTGGAATGACTTCCTTGATATTATCTGCAATAAATACCTGATTGTTGTACAGCTTGATGGTACCCTCGATGGACTCATACTCCATATTGATCTTCGGGAAGTACAGAATACCCTTCAGATTGAAAGGATAATCCATGTTCAGGTGGATCCAGAACAGAGGCTCCTTGTAATCCTGGAATACCTTGCGGTAGAAGTCCAGATACTCTTCCTTGGTGCACTCGTTGGGGTGCTTGGTCCACAGAGGCTGTGTCTCGTTGATCAGTTCGGGACGCTTTCTGATCTTCAGCTTCTTGGGCTCTTCTGCTGCCTCGGCTTCTGCATTCTCGCCCTCTGTTTTTTCCTTCTTCTCCGGCTCGATCTCTTCGAGGACTTCATCATCGGGAAGCTTTTCCTCTTCCTTGATGATCTGGGTCTCCTTGGTGTTCGCCTTGGACAGATAGATCTCCGTAGGCATGAAGGAACAATACTTCTTCACTACCTCACGGGCCTTATACTCATTACAGAACTCCAGGCAATCCTCATTTAAGAACAAAGTGATAGTCGTACCGACATCGGTCTTGTCTCCGTCTTCCATGGAGAACTCGGTGCCGCCGTCACACTCCCAGTGTACTGCCTTGGCGCCATCCTTGTAAGATAATGTATCAATATGTACTTCATCCGCTACCATGAATGCGGAATAGAAGCCCAGTCCGAAATGACCGATGATCTGGTCGGAATTGCTCTTGTCCTTATATTTCTCAATGAAATCCGTAGCACCGGAAAATGCGATCTGGTTGATATACTCTTCCACTTCGTCGGCGGTCATACCCAGACCGTTATCCTTGAAGGTCAGTGTCTTCTTCTCAGGATCCACGATGACATCCACACGTCCCTTATAACCTTCGGGAAGAGAATATTCTCCCATCATGTCCAGCTTTTTCAGCTTGGTCACAGCATCGCAGCCGTTAGAGATCAACTCTCTGTAGAAAATGTCGTGATCGGAATACAACCACTTTTTAATAATCGGAAAAATGTTTTCACTGTTGATTGATAAGCTACCGCTTTTTGCTGCCATTTTTACCACATCCTTTTCTATAATTGCACAGTCATGGCTGACTGCTATCTAACTGATTCTAAGTGTAGGACTGCAAAAATAAAAAGTCAAGACAAATTTAGCACTCATTTCAAATGAGTGCTAACAGTTTGTCGAAAATCCAGTATTTATCAGTGTTTTCGCAATTCTAAAATTTTAATAAAGCATATGGTGATCCTAAGAATTACTCCTCCGGAAAATACTTTGCATATACATCAAAAAAGTTATCCGTGGTCACCTGTTCGTCCGTGATCAGGGTAATCTCATCCCACAGTTTGTCATTGAGCTGACGCACCAGCGTATTCACGAAGCTGTCATACTCCTGTCCGAAGACTTCCCTTTTCCGTTCCTCTACAATCTTAAGCTTATTGGCATCGGTTTCTTCTCTGTCCAGGGTATTGGTACATTTGATAATATAATATCCTCTTTCGCACTGGATCACCTGGCTCACTTCATCCGTTGCCAGATTGAATGCTGCTTCCTCGTAGGCACTCTCCGCCTCACCCTTACCGAAAGAATAGGTGATCTCGGAATCATCGCTGTATTTAGAAGCCAGCTCCGTGAAATCATGCTCTCCGTCCACGGCCATGGCTCTCACCTCACAGGCTTTTTCGTAAGCTTTTTGGATAGAGCTTTCCGAATAGGGCTTTAAGTTACCGTCCATATCTGTGGATGCTGTTGCGAAAAAGATCTGCTGCACCGTAATCTTGCGCGCCTCGTCATCACTGATCTCCGGATTGATATCCTGAATGATCAGCCGATAGACCTTATCTGCCATGGCGTATTCCCGGTACAGATTTTCCACGATCTCCTCCGTGGCGCCCATGGTCTCGATCTCTGTGTCATTCAGGGAAGAATAATACTCCTGCGCTGCCTGGACGACCTTTGCTTCCTCGGCTTCATCTAACGTGACCTCTTTTTCCTTTGCCAGCAGATACATGGTCTTGATCTGCGCGATCCGAGCCAGTACCGTCTCCTTGACGTTATCCTCAAGTGTCACACCGTTTAAGGAAGTGTTCCAGATCTCCGTTCCGTAGACATTCGCATACTGATTCTGTATCGTAGTCAGATAGATCATGATCTCTGCCTTAGAGCAGGATTCATCTCCGATACGGAAGACTTCATTTTTCCCGAATCCCGTGGTGAAGACTACTTTCGTGCCGTCATCCCCACCACAGGCGGTCAGCCCCGTCACCATACTTATGCCCAGCAGTCCCGCGATCAATACCGCGGTGATATTACATCTATTTTTAAAAAACATAGCATTTCCTACTTTCTCAAAGTCTCTGAATTCTGATTATACCCTATTTTTATCTTCCATGCTACGTTTTCTTATAAGTTCAGAAAATTCTAAAAATTCTCCGCCAGTCTGTCCTCTGCGGGAAGCTTTTCCACTTTTACCGCACAGACTTTGTATTCCGGGATTCTCGCATATTTATCCAATGCCGCATTCGTCAGGATATTGGCATTGCCATCCGGGAAATGGAACGGCATCCAGGTCTCCTTCGGGGATACTTTATCTCCCACTCTCGCAGTCGTGATCAGGGTACCTCTCCTGGAGGTAACCCTTACCTTTTCTCCATTTTCAATGCCAAGGCGCACTGCATCCTCCGTATTCATCTCGATGAAGGAATGACCTTCCTTCTCCATCAGTCCCGGAGTTTTTCCGGTCATAGCCCTGGTATTGTAATGGTACAGGATACGTCCCGTCATCATGATAAACGGATATTCCTCATCCGGCAGTTCCGCACTGGGCACATATTCTGCAGGGTAGAACCATCCCAGACCTCTGGAGAATTTACCTACATGCAAAATCGGTGTGCCGGGATGTTTCTTATCCGGGCAGGGCCACTGGATACTCTCACCCTTATCCAGTCTTCTATGGCTGATACCTGCAAAGCTGGGAGTCAGGGACGCGATCTCATCCATGATCTCTTCGGAAGTAAGCTGGGCTTGCGGATATCCCATACGGTTCATCAGGTCGATAAAAATATCGGTATCCAGGCGCATCTCGCCTTCCAGTGTCACCGCTTTACGGACACGCTGTACTCTTCTCTCCGTATTGCTGAAGGTGCCTTCCTTCTCCGCATAACTGGTACCGGGCAGAATCACATCCGCATACTGCGCGGTCTCTGTCATGAACAGATCGGACAACACCAGGAAATCCAGGCTTTCCAGTGCCTTGCGGATATGATGCTGATCTGCATCCGTTACGACCGGGTCTTCGCCGAAGATAAAGAGTCCGCGGATCTCCTTACGGATTGCCGCAGGGAATACATCTGTTGCATGTACGCCGGGTTTTTTGTTCAGCTCCACGCCCCATGCTTTTTCAAATTTGGCAATAACCTCAGGATTTGTCACTTTCTGATAACCGGGGAGATCACCGGGCAGTGCCCCCATATCGCAGGCACCCTGCACGTTATTCTGTCCACGTAAGGGATTCACACCACAGCCGCTGCGTCCTAACTTTCCTACTAACATCGCCATGTTGGACATGGACATAACACCTTCGGTTCCGGTGGAATGTTCCGTTACGCCCAGGCAATAGATGATCGGAGCCTTCTTCGCCTTGGCATACATCAGTGCCGCCTCCCGCAGGTGGTCCGCATCGATATGACAGATCTCGGCTACACGCTCCGGAGTATATTCTTCTACGATCTTTTTCAATTCTTCAAAGCCTTCGGTCCTGGTACGGATGAATTCTTCATCTGCCAGTCCCTCATGGATGATCACATTCATCATACCGTTGGCAAATGCAACGTTCGTACCGGGCTTTAATTTCAGATGAATATCTGCCTGCCTGGACAGACCGATATCTCTGGGATCTACCACGATCAGCCGGGTACCCCGTTCCACTGCCTGACGGATCTGCATACCGATGACAGGATGTGCTTCCTCCGGGTTCGAACCTACCAGCATGATCACATCCACATCATTCGTAATATCACTGATGGGATTGGTCATGGCTCCGCTTCCCAGTGTCATGGCAAGTCCGGCCACGGTTGCGGAATGACAGACTCTGGCACAGTTATCTACATTATTGGTCCCAAACGCACAGCGGACCATCTTCTGCAGCATATAGCAGTCCTCGTTCGGAGAACGGGAGCAGGCGAAACCTGCCAGTGCATCGGAACCATACTTTTTCTTGATCTCTGTAAATTTCGCTGCGATGAGATCCAGTGCCTCATCCCAGGTAGCACGCTCAAACTCTCCGGTCTCATGGTTCTTGATCAGAGGATATTTTAATCTCTCCGGCGAATGTACGAAATTAAAGGAGCCAAATCTGCCCTTAACACACAACAGTCCCTTGTTGGAAGGGCCGTTTGCCGGTTCCACATCCACGATCTCGTTATCCTTTACCACCAGATAATACTGACAGCCGGTAGCACAGTGGGGGCAGGTCGTCAGCACCTTCTTCACCTTGCCGACCTGGTACTTTTTACGGTTTTTGGCTACCAGTGCTCCGGTAGGACATACTACCGCGCAGTTACCGCAGGACTCGCAGTCTGTCTCCTTCCAGTCCGGTCCGAACGGAGCATCGATCAGCGTTCTCGTACCGATCTTGCTGTTATGCAGGGTGCCGTTACAGGACACCTTGTTACAGGTGCTGACACATCTCTGACAATTGATGCACAGCTCCGGATAATACGTCAGAAAAGGATTCTCTTTTTTCGCTTCAAATTTGGCTGCACTTCCGGGATAGCAGGATTTCGTAATGCCGTATTCATTGGACAGATCCTGCAGTCTGCAGTCGCCGGATTTGCTGCAGGAGAAGCATCTGATATCATGGTTGGCAAGCAGCATGTTCAATACCTGCTTTCTGCTGTTCACCACTCTCTCGGAATGAGTGTTCACCACCATTCCCTCTTTTACTTTTGTATTGCAGGAGGTTACCAGATGTCTGCTGCCTTCCACCTCCACAACACACATTTTGCAGGCTCCTACCTCATTGACATCCTTCAGGTAGCAGAGTGTGGGGATCTTGACGTCCGCCTCCTGTGCAGCTTCCAGTATGGATAAATTCTCATCTACGGAAATCTGTTTTCCATCTATGGTGATCGTTACCATTATACTCTGCCTCCTTCTACCACTCCGCATCCGAAGTGATCACATCTTAAGCACTTACCGCATTCCTGCATCGCCTCATCGTAGGACATTCCGTTTTCCACCGGTTCGAAATTGTTCTTACGCTCTCTTGCGGAACGGTCTGTCAGATGCACTCTGCCGTAATGGGTTCTGTCATTCTCTCTGGGCTCCGGGATCTTAATATCCTCCAGATATTTATGATGATACCCAAGGTATTCATCAATGTTCAGCGCTGCTACTTTGCCGGCACCAATAGCCTTAATTACGGTTGCCGGACCGAATACACAGTCACCGCCGGAGAAAATCTTGTCATAGCTCTTAAGTCTGGTGGTATCTAATGTCTCAAATGTCTTTCTTCGGGGATTCACATCATACTCTGCAAAAGGTGCAGAGACAATATCCTGACCGATGGCCATAAGTACCACTTCACAGGGCACCTCGATCTCGGGTTTATTTGCCACCGTTACGGAAGGCTTTCCCTGTTTGTCATACACACTGATGATCTGGGGCTGTGCCACAAATCCACAGACATTCCCCTCCGCATCCGCATTGATCTTCACCGGTGCATTCAGTGTCAACAGTTCCACGCCCTCTTCAATGGCTCCCTGGATCTCGGAAGGCAGTGCTGTCATGTCGATCTGACGTCTGCGGTAGATCACCGTTACCTCTTTTGCATGGCACCGGATGGCAGAACGGGCACAGTCCATGGCTACGTTTCCGCCGCCTACGACCACCACACGTTTGCCGGTATAATCCGGGATGTTGCCTCTACCGATCTCGCCCAACATTTCCACTGCGGAATAGACTCCGTTGCTGTTCACGCCGTCTACGTTTACAGATTTACCTACCTGGGCACCGATAGCAATATAGATCGCATTGTACTGCTCCTTAAGCTGCTCCATAGTGATATCCCTGCCGATGGCAGTATTGTAATGCACTGTAATATTACCGGTAGACAGGATCGCATTGATATCTTCGTCCAGTCTGTCCTTAGGCAGACGGTAATTGGGAATACCGTATCGCAGCATTCCTCCCAGCGCTTCTCTCTCTTCATATACATCTACCTTATGTCCCATCAGAGACAGATAATAGGCAGTCGTCAGTCCGGAGGGACCTCCTCCTACGATAGCTACTTTTTTACCGGTGGTGACATTGCACTCCGGCACCTTTACCTGATCTGCCGCGATCTGATCCACCGCAAATTTCTTCAGTCCTCGGATATTGACCGGGCTGTCTATCAGGTCTCTGCGGCATTTTGCCTCACAGGGGTGTTCACAGATAAATGCGCATGCCGTGGGAAAAGGATTGTCCCTGCGGATCAGATTAATGGCATCTGCATAGCGATGTTCACCGATCAGCGCAATATACCCCGGAATATCCACATGTGCGGGACAATGGGAAATACAGGGAACCTTCTGTCCCACTTCCGCCTGGCATCTGTGCTGTTCAATATGGCTCATGTATTCATCACGGAACAGCTCCACACTCTGCAATACGATGTTGGCCGCCTCATAACCTATGGCACAGTCTGCCGTATCCTGAATCATTTCCGCCAGGGATACCATATTGTTAAAAGTATCCATATCCGCCTTACCGTCCAGAATGCTGCGCATCATATTCTCTACCTGTTCCAGTCCGTCACGACACGGAACACATTTACCGCAGGTCTGACTTCTGGCACTTTGTAAAAAAGAAAGCTGCACTGCGATCGGGCAGACACCGGGAGGATTTCCCTTCACCCTCTTTACAAATTTATCTAGGAATTTTGTTGTCTTTTCATTCATTTCATTTTTGTAAATAATATTCTCGGAATGCATGAAACCCTCCTGTGTGCGTCCTGTCATGATGAGTACTGTATCTCTTCCAACAGGCATAAGATTTTACCGACTACCCCGAATACTTAAAAAGGTATAATGTAAGTGCTTACATTATACCTTCTTGAGAATCATTCTTCAATTAGATTAATTATTTAACAAACCTGTTATTTTTTTAGCGAAGTACCATTACCGCATTCCCCGTCTTCTTCCCGTAAGATACGGATTCCGTGAGCCAGTGTATCCAGTACTGTCTCCAGGCATTCCTTCACTGCTTTCGGACTTCCCGGCAGATTTACGATCAACGTCCGGTTACGGATGACACTGGCTGCTCTGCTTAACATCGCCCGGGGAGTGATCTGCAGACTGTAATAGCGCATTGCCTCTGCGATTCCAGGTGCATTTCTGGTAGCTGCCCGCATAGTAGCTTCCGGGGTATTATCTCTGGGAGAAAAACCGGTTCCTCCGGTAGTGAATACCACATCCACATCCTCTTCATCCGCAAGTCTTACCATTTCCCGGTATAAGCCTTCCGCATCATCAGACAGTACCACCTGACTTACCACTTCATAACCCTGTTTTTCTATGATACTGCGGATAGCGGGACCACTCTCATCTTCCCGCTCTCCTTTGCTCCCTTTGTCACTGGCAGTAATGATCCCCGCATGGAGTTTTCTGGTACTGATCAGTTTTAAGGTATCACCGACATCGATCCTGCCGCCATGCAGTACCCTGGCGAACACGCCCTCTCTGGGCATGATGCAGTCCCCCACCATGTGGAAGATCTCGCATTCCGAATGGCATTTTTTCCCTATCTGCGTGATCTCCAGCACCACATCATTACATTTGAAAATACTTCCCACCGGGTAAGATTTAAAATCATATCCTTTCACCAGCAGATTTTCACCAAAAGCTCCATCTGCCACGTTCGCGCCTCGTGCGCGGAATTTTTCCACCTCTTCCCAGGATAACAGGCTTACCTGTCTGTGCCAGTTGCCCGCATGGGCATCCTTCTCCAGTCCCCAGTCTTCTATAAAATTACAGCTTCCGATATTTTGCTTGGCTGTTCCTTTTTTCTCACTGATACATACTGCTGCTACTTCTCCTGCCATAACTGTCAACCTTTCTTTCCCGCCCGGTCCGTTCTGCCTGCCCGCACCGGTCATGTTTTGTACCTATCCGCCGATCTGTACCATCTTGCGCTGTTCTTCCGCTCCATCCGTCAGACCTCCGTCAGCTGCTTTTTCCCGGAAATGATGCTCTGACGGTTTCTCCCGGACAGCAGCAAGAATCCGCTCCCGGATCTCTTCATCCAAAGTTCCACTTCGAAGCAGTGGTTTCAGCTCCAGTCCCCTGTCATAATGCAGGCAGAGCTTTAATCTTCCTTCGCAGGTCAGGCGGACTCTGTTACATTCTCTGCAGAACTTGTGGGAAATCGGACTGATGAATCCGATCCTGCCGGAAAATCCCGGAAACTGATAATATTCTGCCGGGCCGTCTGTTTTTTCGTAAGGATCTGCTGCACGCCCCGCCACTGCCAGCGGCGATTTCCCAGGAACTGCTATTGCTGCTCCAAATCTTCTCTCCAGCCGACTTAAAATCTCCTTCGAGGAAATTCCCGTATAATCTTTTCCACAGCCGATGGGCATCAGCTCGATGAATCGGACATCCACGGGCCTGTCCTCTGCCAGTGCGGCAATTCCTTCCATATCCTCTCCATTCATCTCCACGCAGGGAACGCAGTTGATCTTCACCCTAAGCTGCTGCTCCAGCGCCGCATCGATTGTGCGGAGCACACTGTCCACACCTGCTGCACAATCTGCACGGTCACAGCCTGTGATGCAGCGAAAACGTTCCGGATCCAGCGTGTCCAGGCTGATGTTCACTGCCGTAAGTCCCGCCTCGCGATAGATTTCTGCCTGCGGTGCGAACAGCGTCCCATTGGTAGTCATGGCGATCTCCCGGATTCCCGGCAATCCATGGATCTGCTCCACCAGCCACGGCAGATTTTTCCGTACCATGGGTTCCCCACCGGTCAGACGCACCTTCCGGATTCCCAGTTGTTCCATGATCCCCACCAACCGGAAGATTTCTTCCAGCGTCAGTATCTCCGCATGTGCTAACGGCGTGATCCCTTGCGGCGGCATGCAGTATCTGCACCGGAGATTACACTTGTCCGTCACCGATATCCTCAAATAATCAATTTCTCTTCCCAGACCGTCCTGCATTATGTACTCCTTTTATTTTTCCAGCCATATGATCTGTTCCGGCGGCATTTTCAGATACAGTGTTTCTGTATTTTTCAGTGCCTGCCATTCCTCCTTCGGCAATTCATAGGTCAACACCTCTGACGCATGTTCCCCTGTCCGATTACCATTACAAAACAGTACCACTGTGGAAAAGGTATCCTCGATCACCCGCAGGATGTGACACTCCAGCACATTCGTTGCCTCCATTGCCGGAACGACCTGAAAATAGTGTGCCCGGAATGCCGCATATTTGTAGCTGCCTTCCTCGGACGGTGCAGACAGGCAGATTCCCCAGTCTGCTGCCGCATATCCGCTATCAGATTCAGCCTGCAGCATCGAGACATTTTTACATCCGGTCAGAAGTGTTGCCGCCAGAGACGCCGGATTCTGAAAAAGCTCCTCTTTCGGCTGCACATCCAGGATCTTTCCGTCTTCCATGACTGCGATGCGGTCCGTCATACGATAGGCCTCGTTCCGGTCATGGGATACGAACAGTACTGTCTTCCCATAATCTTCCATAACATTCATCAGTTCCCGCTCCAACTGCATCTTCAGATAATTGTCCAGTGCTGTAAAGGGCTCATCTAACATCAGTATCTCCGGTTCCCCCGCTAACATCCTTGCCATGGCGGTACGCTGCTTCTGTCCACCGGACAACTGCGCCGGGTACAGCTGCTCCTTACCTTCCAGGAAAAAGCGTTTCACATACTCCGATGCTTTCTTCCTGTCACCTGCACCGCACAGGATATTCTGCAGCACCGTCATATTCGGGAAGAGTGCATAATCCTGAAATAAATAGCCTACTCTCCTCTTCTGTACCGGCAGATGGATCCGTTTTTCCGAATCAAAAAACACTTTATCGTCCAGCCGGATCACACCTTTATCCGGCTTTTCGATTCCTGCGATGCATTTGAGTGTCATGCTCTTGCCGCAGCCGGAAGCACCTAACAGCCCCAATACTTCTTTTTGTGCGGTAAACTTTACTTTTAACAGGAAGTCTCCACACTTTTTTTCAAAATCCACATACAAAGCCATTATCTCTTTCCACCGCCTCTCCGCTCCTGATAACCCATCCAGTAATTCATCAGGAAAATGGTGAAAAAGGAAATTCCCATGATAATAGCTACCCAGTAATAGGCCAGACTGCGGTCGCCGCTCTGCACTGCCGTGTAGATTGCCAGCGACATGGTCTGTGTCCTTCCTGGAATATTTCCGGCTAACATGATCGTCGCGCCGAATTCCCCCATAGCCCTGGCGAATGCCAGAATCGTGGCAGCCGCCACCCCGGGCCATGCCGCCGGCAGCTGAATCCGGAAAAAAATCTTTGCCTCTGACATTCCCAGCGTCCGTGCAGCATAGATCAGATTCACATCCACCTGCTCCAGGGCGCCGCGGGCTGTCCGGTACATGATGGGAAAAGATACCACCACTGCAGCGATCACCGCCCCCTGCCAGGTGAACAGCACACTGATTCCCATTTTTAAGAGTAGCCCGCCTAACAGACTGTTTTTCCCGAAAATGATCAACAGGAAAAATCCGACTACCGTAGGAGGCAATACCATCGGCAGAGAGAAAATGCCGTCAATCAGTGCCTTGCCCGCTCTTAAGGAGAGGACCAGTCTTGCAGAAAGCAGACCTAAAAAAAACGTAAATACCGTCGCACATACTGCGACCTTCAGGGAGATCCATAAGGGTGAAAAATCCATTTCTGCTCCTATTCTGCCGCAGAGAATCCGTAGCCTTCGAATTTCTGCATGGCATGATCGGTCTGCAGATATGCAAGGAACTCTGCCGCCGCATCTGCGTTTTCGCTCGCCTTCACGATTCCCACCAGATAGATCACCTGTTTACAGGAACCTACGGGAGCCTCGCAGACGATCTGGATATTCTCGCCCACATAAGCATCTGTTGCATATACCACGCCACAGTCCACAGCACCGGTTTCTACCCAGGAGAGTACCGTGCGGACATCGGAGCCGTAGTTTGCCTTTGTCTTTACCATATCCAGAATTCCCAGAGAGGTGAAAATCTCCTCGGAGTACTGACCTACCGGCACACTGCCCGGCTCTCCCAGACCGATCATGCCGACTTTATCTGTTGCCACATCTTCGAAAGAGGTAATGTCCTTATCACTGCCTTCCGGAACGATCAGAACTACCTTATTTTCCAACAGCTTCACAATAGAATCCGGATCCATCAGTCCCTCATCGTTCAAAGCTGTCATCTGTTTGGTCGCTGCGGAGAAAAACAGGTCTGCCGGAGCGCCTTCCTCGATCTGTGTCTGTAAGGCTCCGGATGCTCCATAAGAAAAGTTCAGTGTCACATTTGGGTGCGCTGCTTCATACTCTGTCTTGATCTCATTGCATACATCCGTCAGGGAAGCTGCCGCTAAAATCGTCAATTCCACAGCCACCCCGGTATCTACTGCATTCTTCGTTTCAGATCCACATCCTGCAAGCAGCATTGCTGCCAGGATCGTTGTCATTACTGCTGTCATTTTTTTATTATATTTTTTCAAAATATTCTGTTCTTTGAAAATGTCCGCTCTTGCCACCCATCTTTTCCTCCAGATGGATCTCTCCCATTTCCATGCCGCGGTCCATTGCCTTGCACATATCATAGATGGTAAGCAGTGCCACATTCACCCCGGTCAGTGCCTCCATCTCCACGCCGGTACGTCCGGATAATTTTGCTGTACAGAAACACCGTATCGTGCAGGTCTCCTCTTCCATAACAAAATCTATGGTGACCTTTGTCAGCATCAGTGGATGACACAAAGGGATCAGTTCCCAGGTCCGTTTGGCCGCCATGATCCCTGCGATCCGCGCAGTTCCCAGAACATCTCCCTTTTTTGCCGTACCGTCCTTCACCGCATCAAATACTTCACGGCTCACCCGGATACAGCCACTTGCCGTGGCACATCTCTCTGTAATATCCTTGTCTGTTACATCTACCATGATGGCGTTTCCCTGCGCATCAAAATGAGTAAAGCCTGACATTTTTGTTTCCTTTCTGTTGTTTACTGTTTCCCAAAACCGCAATTGGGGAAGTGACATACTTCACAATTCAGGCACAATCCGCCCTCTCCGTAGCTGTCCAGATCAGCTTTCGTCAATCGTTCTCCTGCCAGTACTCTCGGCAGTACCAGGTCAAATACCGTGCGTCCCGCATACATCACGCAGCCCGGCAGTCCCAGCACCGGAATCTCTCCCAGATAAGCTAACAGGAACATGGCTCCGGGAAGCACCGGTGCCCCATAAGACACAATATCCGCTCCCGCAGCTTTGATCGCTCCCGGTGTCCTGTCATCCGGGTCCACGCTCATGCCGCCGGTACACAGCACCATGTCTGCGCCCTGACGGACAAACTTAAGAATCGCTGCCGAAATATCTTCCTGACAGTCATCCAGGATCACCTGTCCCATCACTTCCGTATCATATGCCGCAAGCTTTGCACGGATGGCAGGTCCGAAAGCATCCTGTATCCTGCCTTTAAATACTTCACTTCCGGTGGTGACGATCCCCACCTTTTTATGGGACATGGGCAGGATCTTAAGAAGCGGTTCCCCGCCGGCTGCTTCCTTCGCCCGGTTCATTTTTTCCTCTTCGATCACCAGTGGGATAATGCGCGTGGCCGCCAGCCTGTCTCCTGCTTTCACCGGAAAATTGCCGTGAATGGTGGCGATCATCATCTCTCCCAGTCCGTTCACCGCACGTAATTTTTCGGAATTGATCTTGAGCAATCCGTCTGCTGCTGCCCGGATCTCGATCTTGCCTTCCTTCGGTTCACTGGCAGTCATATTGTCATTGATGCACAGATCCCGTAAAATTACCGCCGCCTCGTCCTCATGCAGGATACCCTCTTTTTTCTCCCACACATAGAGATGTTCCTTACCCACAGATAACAATACGGGAATATCCTCTTTCGTGACAATATGCCCCTTACGGAACACGGCATCCTTCACTACTCCCGGAATGATCTGGGTAATATCATGGCACAGCACCTGTCCCACTGCATCTTCTGTTCTGATCAGTTTCATCGTAATCTCCCTGATATACCAAAGTATCCTAAAATACAGGCATAAATGCCTGCTATATCATTCATGTCATACACAGGGCAGTTCACCGCATCCTGCGTCACTACATCGGTTGCAACCGCGATCAGATGCTCTGTGGCACATACTTTATGCTCCGACACCGCTCTCCGTACCACTTCAACCTTCGGATAAGCGGAATCCTTCAATCCCTCCAGGATCAGAACATCCACATTCCCGCAGGCCGCTATCATATCCTCTGCGGTCACTTTTCCCTTACGGTTCACAGAGGACTGCGTGTCGGAATAAATAGCACTGATCCGGGCCCCTGCCTCCGTAAAACGGTACGTGTCCGTTCCTTCCTGATCCATGGCGTACTCATGCCCGTCGTGTTTGATCACACCTACGCGGTATCCGTCCCGGATGAACTCGTTGATCAGCTTAATGATCAGTCCGGTCTTGCCGCTGTCCTTGACTCCGCTGACACAGAAGATAAGCGGCAGGCTTAAACTTTCGAATTCTTCTCTGGTATTGATATTGCGCAGCTGCTTTTTATCAAAACAGCTGCTCTCCAGACGGATGTATTTGGTCCGCACCCTGCGCAGGATCTGCATCAGGCGATACTGCCCCTGTCCGATCAGTTCTTCTATCACCGGCAGTATTTTTTTCGAATAAATGGCACACAGCGGATGAATATGATCCTCATCCACCATGCAATAGCAGTCATAGTCCGAGGAAATAAATTCTGCCATATACCGCACCAGATCTCCCGTGATAAAGGGCATATCTCCGGCACAGACAAATACATAATCGCAAGATGTATGGATCAGGACCTGACGGATTCCTTCCATAGGTCCGATCTCCCTGTGCTCATCACAGACAACGGGAAGCCCCAGATCCTCATATTCTCCAGGTATAGCAGCAGAAATACAGGGCTTCTCATCGAACCCCCGGAGTTCCTCACAGATTCTGTCTAAGAATCTGCGGTTCTGATATTCCATTAAGACCTTGTTCTGCCCCATCCGGCTGCTCTTGCCGCCGGCGAGGACCGCTGTACCAAGGGTAAATTTTTGCATTTCCTGCATGTTGATTTTCCTCCCGCGCAAGCACGTCGAAACGGTTTTTCCCGTCGTTGCCTTTCATGATACCATAAGGATTGCTCCGTGCAAGCACTCCCGCAATCCTTAACGCTGTCATTGGAAGTATTGGATCTTCACTTCATCTCCGGGGTGCAGTTCCCGCCCCGGTTCCATATCTATAAAGCAATTACAATCTCTCATGTTGGAAAGCACCGAAGACGCATGTACTGCTGTGGGCAGTGTCACTCTGCCTTCCTCCGCATATGCCCGGACAAAACGTCTGAGCTTATTCACCTTCGGATAAGGGTCAGAAAGCACCGCTTGCGTTCTTCGCACCTTCAAGGATGCATCCTGTGTCAAATACGCTGCCAGTTCCCAAAAATAATACTCAAAATTGGCATACGCCGCAAAAGGATTTCCCGACAGGCTTAAGATGGCTTTACCATCCAGGACACTGCCGATCGTCGGAGTTCCCGGTTGGATGTTGGCATGGGAAAATATTTTTTTCGCTCCCAGTTCTTCCAACACTTCCGGCAGCAGATCCTTTTTCCCCACAGACACACCACCGGTAGTGATCACAATATCCGCTGTTTTCAGGCACTGCTGTATTTTTTCCTTCAATAATTCTTTATCATCTCCGCAGATTTCCGTGAAAGGCACCTGTATTCCCTGTCTTTCCATGGAAGCCCGCAGCATATAAGCGATACTGTTATATATTTTCCCCGGTAAAAGTGGCGTTCCCGGTGCCATCAGTTCTGAACCTGTGGATAGAATACTGCACTTTATCCTCTCACAGACCGGCACCTCGTAAATGCCGAGACTTGCCAAAAGCCCCATATGGAGTGCACGCAGATGTGTCCCCCGTGCAAGGATCTGCTCACCCTCACGGATGTCCTCTCCCACACAGCAATAATTTGTTCCCGCTGTAATCTCCCGGTAGATCTGTACCTGTTTTTCGCCGTAATCGGTATCTTCCTGTCTGATAACCGCATCGTATCCTTCCGGCACGTAAGAACCGGTCATCACCCGTACTGCGCATCCCTCTTCATAAGGAATCTCTGCACAATCTCCGGCAAATAATTCTCCCACGATCTGCAATGTAACCGGATGTTCTCTGTCCGCACCCGACGTATCCTCCGCCCGTACGGCATAACCGTCCATGGCAGACTTCGGATAGGGAGGAATCATCATCTGCGCCACAATATCCTCACCGAGGATCCGGTCACAGGCATCCGTAAGTGCCACATATTCTGTTTTTTCTATAGGCTTTACCTCTGCCAGTAATGCCTCCAGACATTCTTCCAATTCTTTCATGTGCGGCTCCTCTCACTGTGTTTTATTCCGTGCTGTTCCACCGGAATGAAACAGGCTCCCTGTCCGTTCTCAGGATTATTTTCTGGCATCATGATAGATCTCTATCCGATCCGGCCAGGCTCTGCAGATCAGATTCAGCCGGTACTTTTTTGCAAGCTCTATTGCCTGATCTGTAGGTACTGCCTTGGACGCCAGCACCGGAATCCCGGCAGCGATCACCTTCTGTACCATGTCCGTAGGAACCCGCCCTGTAGTAAACAAAATGCACTCGGACAATTCCAGCTGTTTCAAAAGTGCATAGCCGATACATTTATCCAATGCGTTATGTCTTCCGATATCTTCCATGCGGCATACGCATTTGTCTCTTACTCCGAGATAACAGCTGTGGGTTCCTCCTGTCTGTCTGTGCAGCTCGCAGTCTCCGGCGAATTCTTCCGCCAGGGCAAATACCCACGCATTCTGCCATTCTGTCCCGGGTAATTCCCGTAACTGTCTTTTTCCGTTTTTTTCCAGAAAAGTAAGATTCCCGATGCAACAGGAAGCCTCTCTGTCTGTCGCTATCTGTCTATCGCTTCCCCGTAAATTTTCCTGCAGAAATACTCTCGCACTTCTACCGCTCTCGCAGATCGTAATGCTCTCCACATCCCGGACGCTTTCAATCCAGCCTTCCGTGAAAAGTCTCCCCAGTATCAGCTCCGGCAGATGTGTGGCTGTGCAGGTCAGACGAAATGTCAGTTGCTCATCCACATAGACATCCAGGAAATGTTCACAGACAATCTCTCTGCTTCTGCCCCTTTCCTGCTTCCCACAGTTCCCGGGACCGTCCGGCTCCACTGCGATATAAGTCTGTGAGACTGCATTATGTAGTTGTTCCATACGGTCATTGATCTGCATTTATCGTTCTCTTTCCATCATTCAAAGTAACATTTCTATGTAAGCACTTACATTTTACATCAAACTCCGGCTCCCCGCAAGCAAAAAAATGCGTGCAGAGATGATCCACACGCATTTTCTGATTATCCTGTTTTAAACTATTCCAAGCCTTCTGTCAGCGATTACTCGATCACATGGATCCAACCCTTAGGAGCTTCGATCCTGCCCATCTGGATACCGGTCAGGGTCTCATACAGTTTCTTGGTGACAGGTCCCATCTCGGTCATGCCGCTGGGCAGGCAGATCTCTTTGCCGTGGTCAACGATCTTACCAACAGGGGAGATAACTGCTGCGGTACCACACAGACCAGCCTCTGCGAAGTCTTTTACTTCATCCAGGTATACTTCTCTCTCTTCTACTTCCAGTCCCAGATATTCCTTGGCAACATATACCAGAGAACGACGGGTGATGGAAGGAAGGATACTGTCGGACTTGGGAGTTACGACCTTGTTGTCCTTGGTAACGAACAGGAAGTTCGCACCGCCGGTCTCCTCTACCTTTGTACGGGTAGCAGCATCCAGGTACATATTCTCATCGTAGCCTTCCTTGTGAGCGGATACGATAGCATGTAAGCTCATAGCATAGTTCAGACCAGCCTTGATGTGACCGGTTCCGTGAGGTGCCGCACGGTCAAAGTCGGTGACACGGATAGTCAGAGGCTTAACGCCGCCCTTGAAGTAAGGTCCTACAGGGGTGCACAGGATACGGAACTGATACTCATCCGCAGGCTTTACACCGATGACAGGGTTGCTGCCGAACATATAAGGACGAATGTACAGAGTTGCACCGCTGCCGTAAGGAGGCACGAAAGCATCGTTCGCCTTAACCGTCTCGGTAACAGCTTCCACAAAACGCTCCTTGGGGAAAATGGGCATCTCCAGTCTTGCTGCAGAAGATTCCAGACGCTCACCGTTTAAGTCAGGACGGAAGGTTACGATATGTCCGTCTTCTGTGGTGTAGGCCTTCAGACCCTCGAATACGGTCTGTGCATACTGCAGTACACCTGCACACTCATTTAATACGATGTTGGGGTCCTGGGTCAGCTGACCGTCATCCCATTTGCCATCCTTGTAATTGGACACATATCTGTAATCCGTAGGGATATAACCGAAACCGATATTACCCCAGTCAATGTTCTTCTTTTCCATTTTGTATTCCTTCTTTCCTCGGTTTACCACTCTGCCTGTTGATTTCTCTTAACAGAATTTATTGATTTTCATTATTATACCATTTGTAATAAAAGTCAATATACACATTTATGCTTTCCAGTGCTTTTTTCAGCGAAAATGTGGCTCATTTCTCCTTTTAGCTGAAAACTCAAATTAAATTCACTACAATTATTTTTCTCCGGTAGCTTCCTGATATGCACTGTTCGCTACCACTGACCATCCGGTCTTATCCCCCGCAATGACCTGCAGATCTTCACTGCGGACCGCATAAAACTCCACGATCTGTGCTGCCTCTGTGGACAGATTCTCTTCCGGATTCCGGTACAGCACGAAAATCTCACATTTTCCGTTCTGCGAGGTACGATTGTAGACCAGCGTGTATGCATAGGTCTTTCCCGCCTGCTCCTGTTCTCCCAGCTGCAGATAGAAATTGCCTTTGGCATTGTAGCAGACTTCGAAGGAAAAGCCCTGTTGTTGCAGCACAGCATCATATACTGCCTGTGCGTAAGGCTCTAAGGGATCCTGTACATCTTCCGCGGTTTCCGTCTCCGACGCATAGTATTCCGCAAGCCACTGTTCTTCCATCGCCTGCTTTGCTACCGTTTCTGCATCCTCCGGGTGGGTATTTTCTTCCTTGTCCATCAATTCCGTCAGATAAGTAATGTAATCCTCACCGGCAAGCTCCGTCTCTCTCCGAAACAGCACGCCCTCTGGACGCCAGTAGGAATACCAGTGCCTGTCCGGGAACTCCATCTCTTCCACACTGATCAGATTCTCTGTGAGCCGCGTCTCCGAAGGGATGTCATTTTCAAACCAAATCCAGGCAATTCCGGCAAACGTGACGATCAGGCACAGCACTGCCCACAAAGCAATGCCGATATCCTCCAGCCACTCCCATTTCCCGGGAGTTCCCCACTTGTCCCGTATTTTCCGGTGCAGCCTGATGGGTACTCTCAGATATACATAAAACAGGAGAAGCAGCAGACACAGCAGATCCCCCAGTAACAACACATAACTGCGAAAACTTACGGGACCACCCCACAGAATCATTCTGGCTGCCACATATATTCCTGCCAGAGTAAGCAGTAAAACCGTAACTGCCAAATATATCTTCTTTTTCATCGTTTTCCGCACTCAGGCTTTCTTGCGCTCGTACTTTAAGAACTGATAGGTAATGTCAAAATAGACCTGCTCGTCGCTGTCCGCGGTGATCTCCCACTCGGGATCACTGTCCAGATCCGGGAAATAGGCATCCGCCTCGTAGGCATGGTCGATCTTCGTCACATGGGCCACGTCACAGTAAGGCAGCATCTGGCGGTAAATACTCTCTCCGCCGATGATATAGATATTCTCTTCGTCATATTTCTTCAGTTCTTCCAGCAATTCTTCAATAGAGTGTACCACGATCGCATCCTTGACCTGATAATTCGGATCTTTGGACAAAATAATGTTGATGCGGTTCTTTAAAGGCATGCCCTGCGGGAAAGTCTCCAAAGTCTTGCGTCCCAGAACCACTACCTTACCTGTCGTCTCTTCGCGGAAATGCTTATGATCATTGGGGATACGGATCAGCAGTTCATTCTTGCTGCCGATGGCCCAGTTGTTGTCTACTGCTACAATTAAATTCATGGTGTACCTCGTTTCTGTTTGTTTCTATGATAATAACCGGTTTCTCCGTGCTTCGCACTCACGAAACCGTACTGATATTCGTATTCCGGGCTACCGCCCTACTTACTCATGTCAGATTGCAATCGGAATATCCCTGATCTGCTCCCCTGTCTGGTAGCCTTCCAGCTTCACATCATCCGGCGTGAACTGATAGAAGTCCTTGATCTCCGGGTTCAGCCAGAACTTCGGTGCCGGGAAGGGCTCTCTGGTGATGAGCTCCTTAATGGCATCCACATGGCGGTCATAGATATGGGCATCCGCAATGACATGCACCAGCTCGCCCACGTTCATATCGCAGACCTGCGCCAACATATGTACCAGCACCGCATACTGTACCACATTCCAGTTGTTGGCTGCCAGTACGTCCTGGGAGCGCTGGTTTAAAATGGCATTCAGGGTCAGCCTGTCCTCTCCCTTTTTCTGCGTCACGTTAAAGGTCATGCTGTAGGCGCAGGGATACAGATTCATCTCGTGCAGATCCTGATGGACATAGATGTTGGTCATGATCCGGCGGCTGAAGGGATTGTTCTTCAGGTCGTAGATCACGCGGTCCACCTGATCCATCATGCCTTCCTTATACTGATGCTTCACCTGCATCTGATAGCCGTATGCCTTACCGATCGAACCGTTTTCATCTGCCCACTCATCCCAGACGTGGCTGTTTAAATCATGAATGTTGTTAGACTTGCGCTGCCAGATCCACAGCATCTCATCTGTGGCGGATTTTAATGCCGTCCGACGTAAGGTCAGGATTGGGAACTCCTTTGACAGGTCGTACCGGTTCACCACTCCGAATTTCTTAATGGTGTAGGCAGGAGTGCCGTCCGGCCAGTGGGGGCGCACTTTCTCGCCCTCCGTACTGGTACCGCTCGTTAAAATGTCATTGCACATATCGATAAAAATATGATCCGCTAAACTCATGTTGTCTCCTTATTCTGATTCTAATTATAAATCGTACCCCCCTTCGTATTCCGGACTATCGTCCTACATACTCAGGGTTGTTTGTGCCGATGGATGCACTTTATATCTCCCACTTGTCGCACAGGGAATTGATCTGGTCAGCGAACTTCGCCATATCCTTGTTAGTCATGACACCCTCGCTCTTCGTAACCAGTGCCAGTAAGCGTCTCGCAGAGGCAAGCAGTCGTTCGAAGACTCCGGTAGCAGGCTTCGTCTTTTTCTGCACGGCGACAGGTGCTGCCTCATAGGTGAACTTATTGCCTGCAAGATCGAACTCTGTACCGCTGTAAGGAGCATAGGCTCTCTGCCCATACTCCATCTTCAGGCATTCGGCAAATCCGGTACATACACTGTCCTCTCCATGTACCACGAACACCTTTTTCGGCTTTTCCTCAAAGGCCCGGATCCAGTCGATCAGGCCTTCTTTATCCGCATGACCGCTCAGTCCCGTCATTTTCCGGATCTCGGCGCGCACTGAAACCGTCTCACCGAACAGCTTCACCTCGTCAGCACCCTCTACCAGTGCCCGGCCCAGTGTTCCCACCGACTGATAACCGACGAACAGGATCGTACACTCCGGTCTCCACAGATTATGCTTCAGATGATGCCGGATACGTCCTGCATCACACATACCGGATGCGGAGATAATGACCTTAGGTGTCTCGTCAAAGTTGATGGCTTTGGATTCCTCACTGGTGATAGACAGCTTTAATCCTGAAAAAGCAATGGGATTAATGCCCTCTTTTACGAATTCCATCGCCTCATCATCGAAGCATTCCCACCTGTTCTCCTGGAATATACCGGTAGCCTCTACCGCCATGGGACTGTCCACATACACCGGGAAATCTTCATGACCCTTTACCAGGCGCCCTACCTTGATCTTCCGCAGGAAATACAAAATCTCCTGGGTACGGCCCACAGCAAAAGACGGGATTACCACGTTACCGCCCCGGTCTAAGGTCTCCTGCAGCACCTTGGTCAGTTCTGCCACATAATCCAGCTTATCCTTCGGATGCAGTCTGTCACCGTAGGTAGACTCCATCACGACATAATCCGCTTCCTTCGTAGGTGTCGGATCCTTAAGTAACGGCTGGTGCTTGTTGCCGATATCGCCGGAAAATACGATTTTTTTCGTATTGCCGTCCTCCGTCAGCCAGACTTCGATGCTGGCAGAGCCCAGCAGATGTCCGATATCCGTAAAACGGATTTTTACTCCCTCGCATACTTCCACGATCGTATTGTAATGGCAGGGAACGAACCGGCGGATCACACCATCTGCATCCTCCATGGTATACAGTGGCTCCACCACTGCATTATTCGCAGAACGTTTTGCCTTACGATTCTTCCATTCCGCTTCGGCACTCTGGATATGTGCACAGTCACGCAGCATAATGCTACACAGATCCGCCGTAGCATCCGTGGTATAGATCTGTCCTCTGAAGCCTCTGGCATACAGAAGCGGCAGAAGACCCGAATGATCCACATGAGCATGAGTCAGGAATACATAATCGATCATGGATTCCGCCACCGGCAACGGCACATTTTCAAATACATTGACACCCTGCTCCATACCGTAGTCCACTAAAATATGTTTCCCGGCAACCTCCAGATAATGACAGCTTCCGGTTACTTCATGGTCTGCCCCCACAAACACAAGTTTCATAGCTCTACCTCCGTTTTTGTAATGTTATTTTAAAGCATTGGCTGTTTCATAGAACTGATAATAAATTCCCTTCTGCTCCATGAGCTGGTCGTGATCGCCTTCCTCAACGATACCATCGTCCGTCAGCACCAGGATCCGGTCCGAATTGCGGATACTGGATAGTCTGTGGGCTATGGTCAGGGTCGTGCGTCCCTCCGACAGCTCTCCTAAGGACTTCGCCACCGCAAATTCACTCTCATTATCCAGTGCGGAAGTAGCCTCATCCAGTATGATAATGGGCGGATTCTTCAGAAATACTCTGGCGATGCTGATCCGCTGCTTCTGTCCCCCGGACAGCTTCACGCCCCGCTCTCCCACATAAGTATCATAGCCGTCCTTCAGTTCCATGATAAAATCATGTGCTCCGGCGCGTTTTGCCGCCTCGATCACGTCTTCTTTGGAAGCTCCCGGACGTCCATAGGAGATATTTTCATAGATCGTACCGGAGAACAGATATACATCCTGCTGCACGATACCGATATTGCCCCGCAGGCTCTTCAACGTAAAATGCTTGATATCCTGACCGTCCAGCAGGATCTTTCCTTCCGAGACATCATAGAATCTGGGGATCAGATTGCACAGTGTCGTCTTTCCTCCACCGGAGGGTCCGACGATCGCCACCTTTTCCCCCTCATGGATCTGCAGGTTCAGATTCGTAAATACCTTATTGTGATCATCCGGATATTCAAAGCTTACTTTTTCAAAAGAGATCTCTCCCTTCGGATCTTTCAGTTCGACCGCATCCGGTTCGTCAAAGATCTCGATATCCGCATCCACGATCTGTAGAAAACGCTCGATGCCGGTCATACCCCTCTGGAACTGCTCGGCGAATTCAATGATACGACGGATCGTTGCGATCAGTGTGGACACATACAGCATATATGCCACCAGATCACCTGCGGCTATCTTACCTCTTACCATGAAGATACCGCCTGCCACCAGGACTACCAGATACATCAGTCCGTCGAACAGCTTGACTGTGGTATTAAATGCCGCCATGTAGCGGTAGGTCAGCTTTTTGATGTCCAGGAAAGTACCGTTGTCCTTCTCGAACTTATCATTTTCCACCTCTTCGTTGGTAAATGCCTTAACGACCTTATGTCCTAAGAGGCTGTCCTCGATCCGGGCATTCAGTTCGCCGATCTGATTGCGCTGCTTACGGAAAGCGCTCCGCATCCGGAAATTCAGGATCATGCACACGCCGCACATAAGCGGTACACATAAAAAGATCATCAAAGTCAGCGGCAGATTGATATTTGCCAGAATGACAAAAGAGATCACCGTCTTGATCCCGGCGATGAAAAATTCCTCCGGGCAATGATGGGCGAATTCCGTCACATCGAATAAGTCATTGGTGATCCGCCCCATGATCTGACCGACTTTGGTATTGTTATAGTAGGTATTGGACAGCTTCTGCAAATGATTGTACGCATCTCTGCGCATGTCCGTCTCGATCTTCGCTCCCATGACGTGTCCCATGTCGGACATATAGTAGCCGGCGATGCAGTCCACGATACGAAGTCCGAAATACAAAATGCCAAGCGTAAGTATGGTCTTCACCGACAGGGCAGCCAGATCCCGCAGCCCCTCATTGGTAATATAGCGCATGATCAGTGGCAATACCAGTTCGCAGACCGTGGTTAACGCTGCACAGAACAGATCCATGCACAGGGTAAAACGATATTTTTTAAAATAAGTTGCAAATCTGCGAAAAAGTTCGCGGGTAGTATATTGTTTATTCTCCATTGCTATTAAATTCCTTTTTGATCATTTCTATAAATGTTTCTTATAAATATTTCCCCTCTCCCTGATAAAAACGAACTTTCCCTTTTTGTTCTTTCTTCTGTTCATACAATGTATTATCCGCTGCAGACAGGAAATCCCACACCCGGTTTGGTTCCTTCGGAATAGCACAGACACCACCTACGGAAATCGTAAGCCATGATTCCACTTCGGAATCTTCATTGGGAATTTTGCATTCCCGGATACCGGCACACAACGATTCTGCATGTTCCATTGCATAGGTCAGATCACGCTCCGGCATTACTACCAGGAATTCATCCCCACCGTAACGTGCCACATAGTCCTCCGGGAATATTCTTTTCAACGTATCTGCCACTGCACAGATTCCTTCATCCCCTTTTCCATGCCCGTACCGGTCGTTTAGCTGTTTAAAATAGTCAATATCCAAAAATAGAATTCCCAGTTCTTTCTCATTTAATTTGCAGGCTTCAAAGACATCCTCAAGATAACGGTTCAGACTTCTCTTGTTGTACAGTCCTGTCAATTCGTCATGCTCTGACTGATACAATAATTTGTTTCTCTTCTTCGTCTGCTCCCGCTGCTCCTCTTCCGCCGCCTGCAGGCGCTTACGCAGCTCCAGCATATACATGACCTGATTGCTCTCGATCATTTCGCTGCTTTCCTTGATATGGAAAAAAGTCTCTGTAGCCTGACGGAATTCCTCTATAGACATCTGTGCACTGCAATAACGCAGCCGCAACAATAAAAGCTGTAGCAGCAGGCTCCTATTCTGCTCGATTGCCGCCTTAGGCTCCAGACAATCCAATATCTCCTGCAGCAACTCTATATTACCGGTCTTTTCCACATATTGGAGAAGATTCTGAATACTGTCATATTCGGAAGATACCTGACGCATATCTTCCAATGCCATCACAGCCTGTCTTACATGGTCTGCCGCTTTTTCCCGGTGTCCTTCACTTTCTGCCAGATACGTGAAAAACACATTCGCCGCAAGTCTCGTTTCCCGAATGATCTCTTCGCTTTTTCCGGTTTCTTCCAGTCTGCGGTATACCTCCATTGCCTCCTGATCCATATCCAGATGCAGAAGACAACAGCCATACTCTGACAGCATTTTTCGGAAATTGATCCGGCTGTAAATGCTGTCATCACCTGCTTTTTCAAATTCACGGATGCATTCCCTATAACATTGCACGGCTCTGTCATAGACTCCGATAAGATAATATGCATCCGCCATATTACTTAATACTATACTATGTACCATCTTATCATTGTATTTCGCTGTATAATCCAATGCCCTGCCATACTGTTCCATGGCCAGAGACAGATTGTTCTGCATATGTGCCACGATACCGATCATATTATAGGCCCTGGCTACGTGAATCTCCTGATCCGTTCCCAGCAGGCATCTCACGCTTTCGTCCAGATACTTCAGACACTGTTCCTGATTCCCTGTATCCAGATGATAAAATGCTGCGAAATAACAGATCCTTCCATGGATTCCCTTATCCCTCTTCTCCGTCACAAAGGACAATGCCTGTTCCAGTGTCTCCCAAGTATAAGGGATCCCATCTGCCATCTGTTGGTTTAACCGTTCTGCTGTCTCTAACATCTGCTGTCTGTCTACACTCATATTTGTTCCATCCTGTCAATTCCCCAATGCTTTACTCCTTATCATTGTATTATTTTATACCCCGGTGCGCAAGTTATTTTACGGAATAGATAAAATGTTTCCCTATTCTATAAAAAAATGTTAAAATGAGAATATGTTTCGGAAATAAGTAAGAAAAAGGTATGATTTTTATGGAAAATATCGCAATAAACAAGAGATTTCAAGATCTGCATTTTGACAGCATCCAGGCTTTACGCGGTCTGGCTGCTCTTTTTGTGGTGTTTCAGCATATCCGTTTCTTAAATTTCGGTGCATTCGGGGTAGACATATTTTTCTGCATCAGTGGCTTTATGATCATGTTCACCACAGAAAAAAGTACAAAATACTTCTTCCGGAAACGTCTGATCCGAATTCTGCCGCTGTATTATCTGATGACACTTGTGACTTATCTGTCGCTGTTATTGTTTCCATCCATGTTCCAGCAGACCAGACACAATCTTTCGTACCTGGTCAAGAGCCTGCTGTTTATTCCTTTTGATATCGGTGGTGGAATTATCCAGCCTCTGGTGCGGATCGGATGGACTATCAACTGTGAAATGCTGTTCTATCTGTTATTTTTCATTGCCTTTCATATCAGCATGAAATACCGCGGCCTGATCTGCAGTGCATTCCTGGCAGTTCTGGTAGGGGCAGTCCAGATATTCGCTCCATTGATTTCCTCCTGGCAGTCTCCGATAGGCAGGATGTTTTCTCCTGTTCTTATGTTTTACGGTGATCCTGTCATGCTGGAATTCATTTTCGGAATCCTCGCCTATTATCTGCTGCGTTTTTTATATCACAGGCATTTGGAGCATCCGTTTCCTATGGCTGTAAGTGTGCTGTCTGCGGTAGGCATTCCGGTGATTTTTTGTCTGCTGGCATTTTTCACCCCCAGGATCAATGTGATCGGTTTCCGCAGGCTTCCGCTGTGGGGACTTCCGGCACTTGTAGTGTTGGTTTTAGCTTTTCTGGCCGGACTGAAGCTCTCTCTGCCCCGCTTTTTCATCCTTATGGGAAATATCAGTTATTCCCTGTATCTGGTGCATTACTATCCGGTAATGCTCTTAGACCGGGCGGTGTTCGACTTCTCCACCCTCTCTGTAATGTCTGTCATCGGGGTGATCTTAAGTGTGGCGCTGAGTATCGGGCTGGCTTACCTGTCCTGGATCGTTGTGGAACAAAAATTCTCCGGATGGCTGCGGAAGAAACTGCTGCACTAAGCATTTCCCTTGTAGCACTGCTTCTGTCATTTAATTATTTTATGAATTGTATATGCAATTGTTCAAAAAGATGCACACTTTTTCTGTTGACATTTAGAACACCTTATAGTATATTATAACTTGTCTGTAAGACATGCGCGAGTGGCTCAGCGGTGGAGCACCTCCTTGCCAAGGAGGGGGTCGCGGGTTCGATCCCCGTCTCGCGCTTATAAGTAAAAAGGAGTGATGCATAAAGCATCGCTCCTTTTTATTTTCGAGCCCTGCCAGGGCTCGAAAGTTCGATGTCTACACTCCGCTCCGGTCCGCGCAGTCCGAGGTCCCCCGGACCTCGTGCGCCGTCTCGCGCTTGTTAAGACCCGCATTTCCGTTTTCATGGTGCATAAGATATAAGCAAAAAGACGACTGCACTTTGTTGCAGCCGCCTTCTTAATGATTGTTTGTCTATTGTTCGATTTTATCCGCATATTTGATGCGGTAGATCCGACGCAGGGAATCGTTCACGCGGTCCTCGGAGATGGTTCCGTTCTGGACAGCCTCCAGTACGCCGTTGTATGCGGTCTCGAAGTTCTCCGGTGCATAGATCATGTCGCAGCCGGCACGCAGTGCCAGTACTGCTGCCTCATCGGCTCCGTAATAGTTCGTGATTGCCGCCTGGTTCATGGCACCGGATACGATCACACCGCGGAAATTCAGTTCATTTCGTAAAATATCCGTTACCACCGCACCGGACAGGGAGCAAGGAGTATTGTCTCCTGTCAGGGAAGGTGCTGCCATATTGCTGACGGTGATCATTTTGGTCTCACCGGAATCAATACAGCTCTGGAATACTGCAAATTCATTGGCTCTGAAATCTTCCGCACTTCTGTCCGTAGAAGCCATGCCATTCTTCGTGCTCTGGGTCGTACTGCCGATACCGGGAAAATGTCCGATAGCAGCTGTTACTTTCTGTTCCTGCAATCCTGTCTGCATGCCGGTCACAAAAGATGCTACCGTTGCCGCATCCGTGCCGTAGGAGCTGCTGCCTGCCGCATTTCCATCCACTACTTTCAGATCTGCCGCAGGGGCAAAATCAAGATTGAAACCAAGTTCTGCCAGGTAACTACCCACTGTGGTTCCGGCAGTATAGGCGTTATTGGTATCTCCGGATGCGCCGATAGTCTCCGGGGAATCGGTCTTCGTTCCCAGGCCTGCCGCTGCCACAGCGTCGGTTCCGGATCCTTCTCCGTCGATCGCAATAAACAGTGGATAGCTGGTATACAGCTTCGTATTGTCGATCATCTGCTTTAACTGGTCTGCGGACTGAATATTTTTCGCCGCATAGACGATACCGCCTACCGGATATTTGGATAATGCATCCTTGGTTCCGTCTCCTGCCTGCACTGCCGCAGATACACCGGTGATGGATTCCGGCGTGGTGATAAACAGTCCTGCTACCTTGTCCTCCAGGGGCATGTTCTGAATGATGGCTTCGTCTATGATCTTATCCAGCTTCTGTTCATTTGTCAGTTCCGGTACAGTCTCCACCGGTTCCGTAGGCGCCGTGATGGTCTCCTCGGAAGCTATGATATCATCCAGCCTGTTCTGCTGTTCCTGCCGATCGTGGTTCATGCCGGTGATCTTACTTACAGCAAAAGCAATTCCCGCTGCCAGCACCAGGATCATGATTCCTACGACTGTATATGCAATGATCTGGCTTCTCTGCCGTCTCTTATGTCTTTCTTCCCGTCTGTTCTGCTGACTTTCCTGTCTCTGTTCGTTTGTATCCATTTTCATAACTCCTCTATCTGTACTACTTTCCTATTGTACATGATATCGGTAGGTTTTTCCACTGGAAAATTGTACAACTATTCAGAGCCATGTAAAAATTGATAAATGGGCGTCGAATGCTGGCATTCGTAAGACCATTTTCTAATTTTTATTTGGCGAAGTAGCCTCAATGAGCAAAAGGAAAGCATCGAAGATGCGATTTTGCGAATGAGGCTCTGAATAGTTGTTCCATCTGAATAGTTGTTCCATCTGAATAATTGTACAACAATAAGAGAGCGTACCGATCATTCTTTCAATCAGTACGCCCTCTCAGACTACAGGCTCCAATGGCTTGCCCTCTCTTTCTTAAATTTGATCTTCCATTTTGTCTTTTGTTCTCTTTCCACTTTTCTTTTGTACGTATGTACTGTAATGTGAGATAATTCTTATCTTCTGTTGTTCATTACTTTTTCTTCTGTGTACTTGATGTTCTCTATATAAATTGGTTCTCTTTGGTAGTTCTATTCAGTTGTACATCATGGAAGACTGTGGTAGGACTTTACTTGTTAGGTGGACTATACCTCTCTTTCTATAGATTCTTTTGTACTTCTCTCCCAACCTTCTCTGTTGGGTTGTTCCGTTTCTCTTTTGTTAAGTTTAATATAATACAAGGTCGTGCATTTGTCAACACATTTCTTGAAATATTTTAATTTATTTTCAATATTTTTACTGAATTGGCATATTTTTACATTTTTCGACATTTTATTATGTATTGTCTGTCATTTTCGCCTAGTAAAAAGACTCCTGCAAGTCAATGCAGAAGTCTTTCTTTTCATTTTCCTTATACCTGCTGCAGACGTTGCAGTACTTCCTCTCGTTCCGGGATTGCACTGGCTGCGCCCTCTCTCGATACAGCAATGCTTGCCGCCATACTGGCAATGCTGAGTGCCCTGACCGGATCCTGTTCCTTCAGATACTCCGCAATGAAGTATCCGGTATAGGTATCTCCGGCTCCGGTGGTATCTACGGCATGGCAGGGATAAATCTTCTGAGGGATTATTTTTGCCGCCGGGTCACTTCCTTTGCCCGCATAGACAGAACCTTCTGCTCCCAGGGTCAGTACTATCTCTGCCTGTGGGAATTTTGCCTGCATACTTGCAAGTACTTTCGCAGGATCTTTTTCACCGGTGAGTTGTCCTGCTTCCACTTCATTCAGGATAAACATGGATATTTTTGACAGATCACATGCCAGCACCTGATCGTCCATGGGCGACGGATTCAGGATAATCTTCATACCTTTTGCATAAGCACTGTCGATGATGTAGGGCAGATTGTTGATTTCATTCTGCAGAAGCAGATAATCTCCTTCCGAAAATGCCCCCAGCACTTCATCAATAAAGCTCTTCTCCATGCAGCGATTTGCTCCTGGATAGAGAATGATACAGTTCTGACCGTTTGTATCCACCTGGATGATTGCATTGCCGGTACGTGTCTCCACGTTGCGGATAAACCGGACATCTGCTCCACTGTCAGCACATACCTTACGCAGCATCTCGCCATCTTCTCCAATCTGACCGGCATGGAAGACCTCAGCTCCCGCCTTTGCCAGTGCAACTGACTGATTCAGGCCCTTGCCGCCGGGATGGATTGCCAGTCCCAGGGATGTCAGTGTCTCCCCGGGGGCTACAATGTGCGGCACCTGATAGGTATGATCCAGATTCAAGGAGCCAAAATTCAATACTTTCATAATAAACACCTATGTCTTTCCGTAACCTGTGGTCCACGGGACTCAGGTACAAATTTGTGACTAAAATGCCATTTCATAAATTTTACGACAATCGTCACGATTCAGATGTACGATGCCTCCGATAGAATGATCATCTCCCCGGAAAGCAATTCTGTCAAGCATATCTTCAATGCGATCCGTTGGAATGTTCATATCATGGAAAGAAATAGGCATACCCATGCTCTTAAAATACTCCTCCGTCTTCACAATACCTTCCTCTGCTGCCTGCAGGGTGTTGGTGCCATCCCAGTTCACGCCGAATACCTCTCTGGCATATCTGGCAAAACGTTCTGGCTTCTGACGGTACACATAGCGCATCCATGAACCCATGATGATCGACAGTGTTGCGCCGTGAGGAGTATCGTACAGAGCACTGAGTTCATTACCAATCTCATGAGTGCCCCAGTCCTGTACTCTTCCGATACCCACGGTGTTATTGTGGGCAATGGTTCCGATCCACATGATCTCTGCACGATATGTATAGTTCCGTCGGTCCTCCAGTAATTTGGGTCCGATATCCACTAACGTCCTTAAAATGCCTTCGGACATGCGGTCGATCACACCGATCTCATCATCCGGAGCGAAATAGCGCTCGCATACATGGGAAAACATATCTGTTACACCACAGGCTGTCAGGAATTTCGGTAGGGAATAAGTCAGTTCCGGATCCATGAACGCATACTTAGGACGCAGCACCGGATGACTGACTAAAAGCTTTTTACCCTCGTCAGTATTGTTCACTACTGCTACCTGGCTGGACTCACTTCCAGTTGCAGGGCAGGTTAAAAGAACCGCAACCGGCAGAGTGTGTTCCGGCTCTCTCTCTCCAATAAAATAATCCCATACATCACCTTCGGAGACAGTCCCCAGTCCGATGGCTTTGGCAGAATCAATGACACTGCCGCCGCCGATTGCCAATACGAGGTCAATCCCTTCCCTTTTTGCAAGCTCTATGCCTTCTCTTACCAGAGACAGACGGGGATTGGGCAAGACACCTCCAAGCTCGGCATGGGCTATGCCATTTGCTGTCAGCTGATCGCACACAGCCTGAAGTAGTCCCGTATCATAGAGATACTGACCATTATCATGGTGGATCAGCACTTTTTTCACGCCATCCTTTTTCAGGATTTCTCCAATCTGTTTCTCCGCACCTTTTCCAAAGATAAATCTCGTGTTGATGCAGATATCAAAATTATTCAGCATTATCTATTGTCCTCCTGTTCCAGTCGTTTTTTCAATTCCTCACCATTGGCCGCCAGCTCATCAGGACCTGTTTCCAACAGCTTATTTGTATCACCGTCCCCATAGGTTACACCGATACAGTGGATATGGTTCTCATGTGCTGCCGTTACATCACTGTAGGTATCTCCGATATATACGACACTCTCCCTTTCCATCTGTCCGGAGGCCATGACGTCCTCTATCACCTGAGCCTTGGACCGGATCACCTCTCCAAAAGAATCCGGAGAAAAGCATCCTTCAAATAGATCTGTCCATCCCTTCTTTTTCAGGATCCTTAACAGAGCTTCCTCAGGTTTTAGTGTGATAATGTAATTCCGGACTCCGCAGACCCGTGCTTCTTCCAGGATCTCACGGATTCCCGGATATAGTTCTGTCTTCGGATATTCACTGATAGTACGATAATGGATCGTCACCCATTCGTCAAATGTGGCTAGTTTTTCTTCACCCGGAAACGGGTGCACCTGCCGAAAGATTTCTCTCATCGGCTTACCGAGGTTGCTGTCGCAGCTTTTGAACTTCTCATCCATGCTGCCTCCCAGCTTCCCAGCCGCATATTCCAGAGAATCCCAGACATCTGCACCCGTATTGGCCAAGGTTCCGTCAAAGTCCCACAGAATCACCTTGTATTTCATTCTAATTCCTTTCCTTACTGCCGGATCAGAATTCCCTGAAGCACTGTTTGCTCCACAGGGTTCCGACGACTACCAGCAGGGATCCTACAATGATGGGAACGGTAATTCCTACCCCCAGCATGAAGGATGTCATCACTGTCGAAATGATCGGCAGGAAGTTTGATACTAATACCACCAGAAGCATGTTTCCTTTCTTGATGGAAAGGTTCCATAAGGTATTCGCCAATGCACCCACTACGATACCGGCATATAGAATCTGTCCAATGAGGCTTACAGAAAAATTTCTCGGTTCATCCATAAATATGGAGATAATCCCTAAAATCGCTGCTGTCACGATCATGTAGATTCCAACGCCATCTACCTTTTTGGTTCCTACATACTTTTTCACCAGGTTAGTATACACTCCCCAGGAGATTGCTACCACAAAGCCCATTGCGTATCCCGCCAGATCCCCTCCGGACAGGATATTATCCGCAAAACTGCTCAAATGGAAGATGTCCGCTCCGAGTTTGGCTACCACAATTCCCACAAAGCTTAAGGCTACACTGCAGATCAGCCACAGGGATGCCCTTGCATGTAAAATAGGAATCGTAAAGATCAGGGTAAACAATGGCCACAGGAACCGGATCAGTACCAATACGATCACTGACTCATCACTTTGTACCATGCTCATGGATACATAGGAGGATGCGGTGTATATGACGAACAGGCTTCCACATACCGTCCAGTATTTTCTGGGAACTTCACGGATACCGGTCAGTCCCTCTTTCTTGATCAGTTGCGTAACCAACACCACGATACCACCGATCAGATTGACCAGTGCAGCTGAGGTATATGCCCCCAGCCCGGTACTCAGATTTCTGGTAAAAATTGCGCTGGTTCCCCAAATGATAATGGTCAGGAAGCCTAGCAGTGTATAATAAAATTTAGATTTTGAAGCCATACGCTTTCCCCCTTGATCGTTATTTCTTAGTTATAATTTCTCAAGGTCGTATATAACAGCTCCATAAATCCGGGGAAATCAAGTTCCAAAGCTGCCTCTGCGTTGGGCTTCTCACCACGGAAGTCCATCTGCGGCTCTCTGTACAGATCGATTGCAGGATCTACGCCACGCAGATGTCTGTAGTCGCATACGGTCATACCACGGGTCAGTTCACCCTTCAGTTCAATATCGATATGCATCTCAGCGGACTTGATCAGGTTCGGATCGATCAGCCAGGCTACTGCACAGGCATCATGCATATTCGCACCGGTCAGCTTAGCGCTCTTGACTGTGGAATCGATGAAGAACTCGGTCAGATCTGCTGCAAGATTTGCTGCCTTGGTGCCGATCTTACGAAACTCTGCTACATGCTCTGCGGTCAGGCAGCACTGTCTGGTCAGGTTCAGCCCGGACATCTTTACATGGATGCCGGAATGGAACACCTTGTATGCTGCTTCGGGATCCACAAAAATATTGAATTCTGCGGTAGGTGTCCAGTTACCGAAGGTAACGGAGCCGCCCATGATGCTCAGCTCTTTGACTCTCTCTACGATTCTCGGCTCTCTGTGGATCGCGCAGGCAATATTGGTCAGGGGACCGGTAGCGATCAGGGTTACATCATCGGTATTCATAACGGTGTCGATGATGAAATCTACTGCGTGCTTGTTCTGAGGCTTTGCCACAGGCTCCGGAAGCACGGGACCGTCCAGTCCGGACTCACCGTGAAACTGGGGAGCAGTTACAAGAGGCACTACCATGGGACCTGAATTGCCGGGATATACGGGAATATCGGTCCGTCCCAGCACTTCCAGTACCTTCAGTGCATTCTTGGTTACATTCTCTAATGTACAGTTACCACCGATGGTGGTAATGCCCAGGACATCCAGATGCTGTACAGCTAACATGATCGCAAAGGCATCATCATGCCCAGGATCACAATCCAGGATAACTTTCTTTTTTTCCATATATAAAAACCTGCCTTTCTAAACCATATCGAAATCAGTTTATTTATTTTCTGCCAGAAATGCTTCCAGTTCCTCGGTATTTGGTGAATTTCTTGCACCCTTTCTCATAACGGTGTATCCGGATACTGCGTTACCGCGGATCAGGCACTCGCGTAAATTCATGCCCGCAAGTCTTCCACTGATAAATCCAGCATTATACACATCTCCCGCACCTACGGTATCTTCCACTTTCACCGAAAATGCAGGTACGTATTCCTCGCCCTCTTTCGAGAAAGCATAGGATCCTTCCTTGCCATTTCTGACGATGACAACTCTCTCGTCGGAAACGAGTGCTTTTGCATTTTCCCGCCAGTCTCTGCCCTCGCCGAGGTACTTGAACTCATCATTTCCGGAGCCTAACAGATAGGTCGTATAGCGGATGACTTCTCTCACCGCTTTCTCATACTCCGGATCTAACTTTCCATCGTCCACCCGTAAATTCAGATCAAAGGAGGTCGGTACTCCTGCTTCATAAGCTTTTTTAAATATCTCAATAATTTCTGTGCGTGCAGATGTGTCATATACCAGAGACATTCCGGAGGAATGGACCCAGTCGGCTGCTTCGATCTTTTCAAACGGCACCTTGTCTCTCTCGAGTACCTTAAATGCCTGATCTACTCTGGGCCAGCCCCACAGATATCTCTCTCCGTTCTCATCAATAAAGGCAAAGACTCCCACGGTATTTAACTTCGGATCCACGATCAGGTCAGCGGTATTCACGCCCTGTTCCTTGAAATCCTTCTGAATATACTTACCGTACTGATCATCTCCGATGGTTCCGAGAAAGCTGACCGGAAGTCCCAGCTTGGCCAGTGCCACGGCAGTGTTTGCACTTGTACCGCCACCGACCAACTCAGGGTTAGGATAGTCTACCAGTGTCCTCTCTTCATTTAAAAAACGGGGATACGGTACGATGATGTCCACATTTGCATCGCCAACTACATATATATCACGCATTTAAGGATGCCTCGATGAATGCTTTTACTTTCACCGGATCCTTGCAGCCGCCGGTTCTGTCCTTCTCATCGTCGTAGTTGGTCCAGCTGTAGGAATCTACGCCGTAAGGATGTGTGATATGAATTGCCTCTGCTACGTTGTCTGCATCCAGACCGCCTGCGATGATACATGGAACTTTCGTACTCTCAACGATTGCCTTGTCGATCATTCTGTCATGTGTCAATCCTGTCGCACCGATATCACCTGCTTCCGGTGCCTTGGTATCGATCAGGAAGAAATCCGTCACCGGCTCGTAATCCTTAATGTACTGCATTACCTTCTGCTCCTCTAAGGGAACTCCTGCCAATACCGGGATTGCCTGCATGATCTTAAGTCCGGGGAAGCGGTCTCTCAGTTCCTGTACCTGTGCCGGTGTGATACCTTCGATATCTCCGGAGAGATGCAGGACATCGGGACACACAACCTTCAGATTTTCCGTGATCTCATCAATATCCTCAGCTACTGTAAGTCCTACCTTGACAGCCTCAGGCTGTACTCCTTCGAAGATTTCTTTAGCCTTTTCACAGGTCAGCTGTCCGGGTGTTCTCTTGATCTTACCATAGGATACTCCGATATGATGTCCTCCCATATCTATGACCATTCTTGCATCCTCTACTGTTCTGATACCGTAAATCTGAATGATTACATTTGCCATTACTATTTACCCTTCCTTTCTTCAAATACCTTCATAAAAGCTTCTGTAGTAAATACAGTTTCCTTAAACCCTGCGCCCTGTGCCACTTTAGTGATGGGTGGAGGTGTTACAAAGCTCTTCTTCAGTGTCTCAACCTGTGCAAATACTTCCTCAACCGGTCCATCTAACAACACCTGCCCTTTGCACATTACAATGATACGCTTGAAGTTATCTACTACGAATTTCATATCGTGGGAAATGGTGATACAGAGCTTTCCATTTTCCTTTAACTGACGGATGATCTCGCGGAGACGGATATTACCTGCCACGTCCTGTCCACAGGTAGGCTCATCGAAGATGACTGCCTTGGGATCCATCATAATGATGGCACCGATGGTACAGAACTTTTTCTCTGTTGAGGTCAGGTCAAAGGGATGCATATCCAGCTTGTCCTTCAGTCCTACAAGCTCTGCTACCCATTCGATTCTTTTCTGGATCTCGTCCTCTGGCATACCGATCTGCTTGGGTCCAAACTCAAACTCCTTGCGGACAGATTCCAGAAACAGCTGATCATCCGGGTTCTGGAATACATATCCTACCTCTTTAGACCATTTTGCAGTAGATCGGTTATTGATATCTTCTCCGTTGATCAGCACTTCTCCTGAGGTGGGACGCAGAATTCCATTGAAATGTTTTACTATAGTGGTCTTGCCTGCACCATTCTGACCGATGATAGCGACAGGCTCAGTCCCTTCTATTACAAGATTGATCCCCTTTAAGGCTTCATCTCCGGTAGGATAAACGTGCTTCATATTCTTTAATTCGATCTTCATCCTTTCAAAGCCTCCTTTACGAGTTCAATCGTGGGTTCCTCTGTAACCTCGATCTCACGATCGGTATAACCTTTTTCTTTCAGTGCATTGCAGATCTTGACGTAATCGGGCACTCCGATATGATGAGCCACGATGTCGGGATTGCCGAAGATCTTCTTAGGCTCGTCGATTGCCACAACTTCTCCGGCATCCAGTACCATGACCTTGTCTGCACATCTTGCGACACGCTCCATCTCATGGTCTACCATGATAACCGTGATTCCGTTCTTATTCAGATCCTTTACAATATCGAAAATCTCTTCACTTCCCAGAGGATCAAGCTGTGTCGTACATTCGTCCAGTACGAGAATCTTGGGCTCCATGATAAAGGTGGAACCGAAAGCTACTCTCTGTACCTGACCACCGGACAGCTCCAGGGGATTTTTGTGAATGATGTGATCGATTCTCATCAGTTTGGCTACGGTATCCACCTTTTTGATCATTTCTTCTCTTGGGATACCGCGGTTGCCCAGACCATATGCCAGTTCCTCAGCTACGGTACCTGCCGTATAGGACAGCTGGTTGAAGGGATTCTGGAATACCAGACCGATCTTTGTGGACAGATCAGCGATCGTGCTGTCTTCCACTACGCTTCCGTCGATTGTCACGCTGCCGGACATCTTACCTACGAAATAGTGAGGAATCAGTCCTACCAGTGCGTTGCACAGGGTGGATTTACCGGATCCGTTGGAGCCGATGATACAGAAAAAGCTGCCTTCCTCCACCTGGAAACTTACATTTTTCAGTGCTTTATGCTTCGTCTGGCGATATTTAAAACTAAAATCTTTTACATCTACTACTACTCTACCCATCACGTCACCGCCTTTAAATAATATTAAGCTTCATCAGAATCGTAAGGATCAGAACTACTACGAAGAATGTGATCAGCAGAACCTTCAAGATCTTGTCCGCCTGGGATTTGGTCACTTCCACATAGGTGGTCTGCTTTACATTCTTGATACCGAATCCTCTGGTCTCCAGTGTCATTCCTCTCTCCTGTGCATCTGTCAGGGAGGACATAACTACCGGTCCTAACAGAGGGATGAATGCTTTGATTCTGCCGGACAGGCTTCCGCCGGTCTCAACGCCTCTGGCGCTCTGTGCCTCCTGGATGACACTCATACGTCTCTGCATCTGGGGAACTACGTTTAAGCTTGCCAGTACGAGATAACCCGCCTTGGGGTTTAATCCGGATGCTGTCAGTGCTGCTACCAGCTTACCGGTGTAGGTAGTCTTGTTCATAATATAGAAGGTACCGAGGAATACTAACAGGGTGGTGATGATCTTCAGTGCGTACAGTGCACCCTCCTCACAGAATTTTGCAAATCCGAGGTCGAAGATTACCGTTTCATTTTTGGGACTGTAGCAGCCCTGAATGAACATCAGCATCACTGTAATGGGAATTCCAAACCCAAAAATCATTTTTGCAAAGGGAACCAACATTTTTGCCATTGCTGCCACGAAAAACAAGCCGATGATGATTACAATACCCAGCCATGAATTAGGGAAAATCAGACTTCCCAGACCCAGCGAGAATATAGCCAGGATCTTAGTCATAGGGTTCAATGCCTCGATGGCTGTATTCTTCGGGACAAAGTTATTTGTTACTTTAGCCATTTACAAACCTCCGTTTAGACAAAGAGGGTACCCATATAATCTATCAGAATTTTATAACCTTCCGGTCTCAGGACACAGCACATCTGCAGTGACCTTCCCCGGGCAGTTGCCAACTATGAAAGAAATTATTATGGATACCCTGCTTTAAGATCATAATTATTTTAAGGATTCAGAATCAATCCTCATCGTCGTCATCTGTTGCATCAGATGCATACTGGCTTAAGAATCTCCTGGGGATCTTCTTAACGATTACGTATGCGATTGCGAATGCGATAGCTTTGTCGATCAGATTCTCAAGCATGGAAGAAGAGAATACGGAAACGACAATATCCTTGGTAGCTGCAATCAGAGTTGCAGTTACTACGGAAGTACCGGTTACACCTGTAGCGCCACCATATACGAAGATGGTGATCAGGGAAGCGGAAATCGTATTGGTCAGGGAGCAGGCCAACCAGGTCAGGATCACACCCCAGATCTTCTTGAAGAGACCAGCCTTAACCATGTAACCGGTTACCAGACCACAGAAGATACTTACTAAGGAATAAGGTAAGTATACAGGGTTAGCTACCAAAGCCAGGAACACGTTGGTCAGCAGACCACACAGTGCGGATACCCAGGGACCGGACAGACACGCGATAACGATGGTACCGATCATGTCAAGGAATAAAGGTAACTTCAGTGTTGAACACAGGGTACCGCCGATCAGGTTGATACCTACTGCGATCGGAATCAGTACCAGAGATTTGGTGGAAAACTGAGCTTTTAAGCTTTCCATAAAAGTCATTTTCTTTTTCTTTGCATTTGCCATACGTTTACCCTCCACGTTTTTTAAAATCTTTATCAACTTATAAGTTGTATTACAAGTTGTAAATATTTAAAATATCATGCGGCGCCTGCATGATATTTTAGTTCTGACTTAGTTTCCCGCAGTATCTTCTCCTTTGAAGTTATCATCGAACGTTTCATCTTCGATCGCCTTCAGCGACTCTCGGGTAATCCTGCGAAGTTTTTCTGCATCTCTTGCCTTGATGCATTCAATGATCTGGGTATGGAATTCTACTCCCTCTTCCGCTCCTTTTTGGGTTACGGTAAAGGAAAGTGCGGAGTTCAGGATGTCTTTGGTAATATTACTGATTTTGATAATAAATGGATTTCTCGTAATCTCATACATCTTCATATGAAACTCGATATCATACTGTTTGTATTTATTGATATTCCAATGATCACAATGCTGATGCATCTTGCCTGTCAGCCGCTCAAGAACCTTGATATCAGAATCACTGGCTCTCTCGATCACTGCATCAATAATACCGACCTCCATAATCTTACGATATTCCAATACGGATCTTACATCCTCATTATCCATCATAAGCATCGGAGTCATGGACTTCAGATAGCTATTGGAGTTGACATTTTTTACAAAAGAGCCCTTGCCCTGATGTGTTTCCACCAGATTGATCGCCACCAGCTTCTGGATAGCTTCTCTTACGGTGATCCGGCTGACTCCCATTGCCTTTGTTAGTTCATTCTCGGAGGGGAGCTTCTCTCCCGGCTTCCATTCACCGCTCTGGATCTTGGACAGGAGCTGCTGGAAAACCTGCTCTTTGATGTCCTGTTTTTTTAAATACTCAAATCCATCTAATCCCATAGACAATTCCCGTTTTACTTTTTTCAAGCTTACGTTTTTCTCTCGCTTGCTTGTAACTCTATAATAAACCATTTTATGGATTTGTCAATCGGTTTTAGTAAATTTGTAAGTTGTATTACAAGTTATGTGCTGTAAATTGTATATTTTGACCAACTCGGACTGAAATAGTGCACAAAACGAGCCGTCATATTGCATATTATTTTCTATTTGGTCGTTTTTTGAAAATTTGTAAGTTGTATTACAAGTTTTTTCTTGATTTTTTTATTGTACTGTGTGTATATTAGAAAAAAATAAAATATAACTGTCTGGAGCCGGGAATCCGCAGTCCACTTCAAATGTCCGTTTTGAGTTTCCGGGCAGTTATGAAAATATTTTACGGAAAGGATGAAGTGCCCATGTCTCAATTTATTTCGCAACTCGCTGAAAATTATCCCGTATCCGGTATCCGCAGAATGTTTGATCTCGCTGCCGGCAAACAGGACATCGTTAATTTATGTAACGGAGAGCCCAACTTTGATACTCCCGAGAATATCAAACAGGCTGCCATCCGCTCCATTGAAGCCAATCAGACCCGTTATGCGCCGGAGGCCGGCCTTCCCGCGTTCCGTAAAGCGGTCGCAACGAAATATACCAGACAGTTCGGACGCCCCTTCACGGAGCAGAATGTTATGGCAGCTGCAGGCGGTGTGGAAGGTGTCATCCTTTCCTTTATGACGGTCTTAAATCCCGGAGATGAAGTCATCATCCCCGATCCCGCCTATACCTGCTATCAGGGACAGGCAGAGCTGTTGGGTGCAAAGGTTGTCCGTGTCCCCCTGAAGGAGGAGCACGGTTTCCGTCTCCAGCCTGAGGATCTGGAAGCTGTGATCACTCCGAAGGCCAAGGTCGTCCTCCTCAACTACCCCAGCAATCCCGTCGGCGCCGTCCTCACTCCTGAGGCAGGTGCAGCTCTGGCAGAAGTTATCCTGCGTCACAACCTGATCGTAGTATCAGATGAAGTATATGAGAACATTCTCTTTGATGGCAGAAAGCACTATAGTATTGCTCAGGCTCCCGGAATGGAGGATCATACACTGGTCGTTAACAGTCTCTCTAAGACCTACGCTATGACCGGCTGGCGTGTCGGCTATGTGGTCAGCAGCAATCTGGAGATCATGACCAAGATGGTAAAAATGCAGCAGGCTCTCATCTCCTGCCTGCCAGGTTTCGTTATGGCAGGTGCCGCAGAGGCATTGAACGGCAGCCAGGACAGCGTAGAATATATGTCCGAGCAGTATGCAAGACGCCGTGATCTAATGGTTTCCATGCTGTCAGAGGTTCCCGGTTTTAAGGTATTCAGGACGGAGGGAAGCTTCTGCGTCTTTATCAATATTAAGGATTATCATATCGATTCCTTTGCATTCTGTAAGGAATTATTAGAGGAAGCCCATGTTCTCACAGTACCTGGCACTGCTTTCGGGTCTCAGGGACAAGGATACATCCGTATGTGTTTTGCCAACTCCGATGAAAACATCGTAGAGGGTTGTACACGTATTAAAAATTATCTGGAAAAGAGAGGATTCTGAGGATGCGAGGATTGTTTACCTTTTGCTACAGTGACGAACAGATGCAGAAGTTGGAAGCCTTGGGGATAGAAATCACTTATCTGCCGGAAGAATCCCTGACTGTGGGAACTTCTGTGGCCGGTTACGATTTTTTGGTATGCTTCAACCCTTTTGACCGACTGGATTTCACTGATTGTCAGTTAAAATGGATCCATCTGGTGAGCAAGGGAGTAGGCCATGTTCCCCGGTTTCTGCAGGAGGATCCGGATATTGTCATTACAAATAATGTCAATGGCCCCTCGGTGCCGATCGGAGAACTGATCATTTGTTATATTTTGGAGATTTTCAAGAGCAGTAAATTATTCTACCGCCAACAGGAACAAAAGCTCTGGAAATCGAATCCGGACATTTTGGAAATCACCGGGAAAAAAATCTGTTTCCTGGGGACCGGACTGATTGCCCGCGAAGCTGCCGCCAGGCTGCGCCCCTGGAATGCAATACTGATCGGTCTGAATACCTCCGGGCATGAGGTTCCGGAATTCGATAATGTAATGCCGATTTCAGACCTTAAAAAGGTGCTCCCATGGGCAGACGTGGTCATTTCCGCACTCCCCGCAACCCCAGAGACCTTCCATCTGCTAAACGCAGAAACTCTCCGTCTGATCCCACAGGGAGCCACTTTGATCAACATCTCCCGTGGATCTGTTATCGAAGAAAATGCTTTGTGTGAACTCCTTGAAGAGGAGCATTTCCGGGGTGTTGCCCTAGATGTCTTCGAAACAGAGCCTCTCCCGACAGACAGTCCTCTGTGGAGCAATGACCGCGTTATTGTCACCCCTCACAACGCACTGTACTCCGACTGGTATGGACAGAGAGTATTTGACGGCATCTATGAAAATGCCGGAAGATTTCTCGCTGGTGATGAACTGTGCGGCGTGGTGGATTTTAAGAAGGGATATTAAAATAACGAGCCATGCCTGCATCCGCCAAAAGCCCTGGCGGGCTTTCGTCGGATGACGGCTGTCACCGTAACAATCCAAAAAAACACCCCATTTGTTGAGTAAACTCACAAATGGGGCATTTCTTTGTCTTGTCCGTCTCGTTACACGGCAAACTGGCTATTATACAGGTTCGCGTAGAATCCGCCTTGTGCCAGGAGGGTTTCATGGTTGCCCTGTTCGATGATATTGCCGTCTTTCATTACCAGGATGACATCAGCGCTCTGGATGGTGGAGAGTCTATGGGCTACGATAAAGCTGGTGCGGCCTTCCATCATCGTGGCAAATGCATTCTGGATCTTGATCTCGGTACGGGTATCGATGGAGGAGGTTGCCTCATCGAGGATCAGCATGGGAGGCAGGCACAGCATTACTCTGGTAATGCATAAGAGCTGTTTCTGTCCCTGGGACAGGCTGCCTCCGTCCTCGGTGATCACGGTGTCATACCCCTTGGGCAGGCGTTTAATGAAGCCGTGGGCATGGGAAGCCTTCGCCGCCCGGATGATCTCCTCTTCTGTGGCATCCGGCTTACCCATGCAGATATTGTCACGGATGGTGCCGGAACGCAGCCAGGTCTCCTGTAATACCATACCGTAATTGGTACGGAGGCTTCCTCTGGTGATGTCCCGGATATCGGTGCCGTCCACTTTAATGGAGCCGGAGTTCACATCATAGAATCGCATCAGCAGATTGATGACGGTGGTCTTACCGCATCCGGTAGGACCTACGATAGCAACTCTCTGACCGGGTTTTACCTGCAGGTTAAAGTTCTGGATCAGCTTCTTCTCCGGTACATACTGGAAATATACATTCTTCAGATCTACGTTGCCCTGAGCATCTTCTAATACTCTTGCATCCGCGGCATCGGGCACCTGGGGTTCCTCGTCGATCAGTTCGAAGATACGTCCGGCACAGACAAAAGCGTTCTGCAATTCTGTTACCACGCCGGAGATCTCGTTGAAGGGTTTGGTGTACTGGTTCGCATAGCTTAAAAAGCAGGACAGACGACCTACGCTGATACCGCCTTTGATCGCTACGAGCGCACCGAACACACCGACACCGGCATATACCAGACTGTTAACAAAACGGGTCGCCGGGTTCGTAATGGAGGAGAAAAAGATAGCTTTCAGAGAGCATTTCTGCAATCTGCCGTTGATCTCTCCAAACTTGCTCTTCACCGCTTCTCCTCTGGAAAAGGTATTTACAATCTTCTGGTTGTCGATCATTTCCTCAATCAGGGAGGTCTGCTCGCCTCTGGTCTCGGACTGCTCCTTGAACATGGAGTAGGTCTTGGTTGCAATGAATTTTGCCACCAGGAAGGATACCGGAGTGATACATACTACTACCAGTGTGATGGGCACATTGGTCACCAGCATGAATCCCAACGTACACAGGATCGTCAGTGCACCGGTGAATAACTGGGTAAATCCCATCAGCAGACCGTCCGCGAAAGTATCCACGTCCGCAATGACACGGCTCACGATATCACCGTAAGCATGGGCATCCAGATATTTTAAGGGCAGGATCTCCAGCTTCGCAAAAGCGTCCGTACGGATATCCCGGATCACATGGTAGGTAATATAGTTGTTGCAGGTGTTCATGATCCACTGGCCTACTGCTGTGATGATCATTGCGATGGCAATTTTTTTCATAATGGCAAAGATACCGGCCATATCTACCTGTCCCTTGCCGATGATCAGATCCACCGCATTACCGGTGAGGATAGGGATATATAAGGTCAGTAATACAGTCAGACCTGCTAACAACAGGGAGAGTACCAGTGCCGGTGTATATTTGCGGATATATTTCAATACCCGCTTCATCGTCTCTTTGTTATTTTTTTTCTGCATTACCGAACACCTCCTCTCTGTTCAGGGTACTGGGAATAATAGATCTCCTGATATACGGTGCAATCCTTTAACAACTCATCATGGGTTCCCATACCTGCGATCTCCCCATCATCCAGGACGATGATCTTGTCCGCATGGCGGATGGTGGAGGCACGTTGGGATACGATAAAGGTTGTGGTCTTATCTTCCAAAGTACGGATTGCTGCACGGAGTTTTGCATCCGTTGCATAGTCCAGTGCGGAGGCACTGTCATCCAGGATCAGGATCTCGGGATTTCTGACCAAGGCTCTTGCGATCGTCAGACGCTGTCTCTGTCCACCGGAGAAGTTTTTACCGTTCTGTGCCACAGTTGCATCTAATTTTCCGGGCTTACCGTCTACCACTTCCGATGCCTGTGCCAGTTCCAGTGCTTTCCACATCTCCTCTTCGGTAGCATCCGGCTTGCCCCACTGGAGGTTGCTGCGGATCGTTCCCTTGAACAGAACTGCCTTCTGCGGTACGACACCGATACGTCCGCGCAACTCCTCATCACTCATGGTCCGGATATCTCTGCCTTCCAACAGGATCTCACCTTCTGTCGCCGGATAGAAACCGGGAATCAGATTCACCAGGGAGGTCTTACCGGAACCGGTACCTCCAATGATACCTACGGTATCGCCACGGTTTACGGTGAAGTTCATATCCTGCAAAGTAGGTGCTCCGGCTCCCTGATAAGTCAGGGATACATGTTTGAAGTCTAAGAAAGGTGCGCTCTTATCTACCTTATCCGCCAGTTTCTGATCCTGCGCTCCCACATATGCAGCATCTGCGCCGATATCGAAAACGGAAGCTACACGTTCTGCACATGCCAACGCCTTGGTCATGGTCACGATCAGGTTTGCCAGCTTCACCAGCTCTACCAGGATCTGGTTCATGTAGTTGATGATCGCTACCACCTCACCCTGGCTTAAGTTACCGATATTGACCTGTACGGCACCGGTATAGATCAGAGCAATGATGGCTCCGTTTACAATGATATAGGTCACAGGATTCATGCAGGCGCTGATCTTGCCCACGAAGATCTGCATGGCCGACAATGCTTCGTTATTCTCCCGGAAGCGGTCCGCTTCCTTTGCTTCCTGATGAAACGCACGGATGACACGGACACCGGTCAGGTTCTCTCTGGTAATGCCCAGCACCTGATCCAGTTTGGACTGCACCTTTTTGTACATGGGAATCGTGGATAAAATAATACCGAATACCACAACGGACAATAATGGAATTGCCACCACGAAGATCAGTGCACATTTCACATCAATGGTAAATGCCATGATCATGGCACCGAATACGATGATCGGGGAACGTAAGAACAGACGTAAGGTCATATTGATGCCGGACTGCACCTGGTTCACATCACTGGTCATACGGGTGATCATGGTGGAAGTTCCCGCCTTATCAATATCCGTAAAGCTCAGATCCTCAATATGATCAAACAATGCCTGACGCAGCTGGGTAGAAAATCCCACTGCCGCCTTGGCTGCGAAAAACTGTGCCGTAATGGACGAAGCCAGTCCCACTACGCCAAGGAGTAACAGGAGCAGTCCCATTTTCCCGATATAACCCATGTTCCGGTTGGAAATACCATAGTCAATAATATTTGCCATTACCAGAGGAACCAACAGTTCAAAAAATGCTTCCAGCAGCTTGAACAACGGTGCCAGGATAGACTCTTTCTTGTAATCCTTTAGGTACATCATTAATCGCTTCATAAAGTCCTCATTTCTATGCATTTTCTATGTTTTACTATTTCCCGTTTTCCTTGAATTTAACACTTCTGCTGTTCCGTAGCAGACCGCCAGCGAATACCCCGCTTCCAAAATCTGTTCCCGGAAGCAGATCTTCTTTTCCTTCCATCTGCGCTCGTCGGAAAAGTCTTCTCCCACGACGCTGCCGATCCCCTGTCCGGTATATTTGCCGTAGGCTTCTTTTCTGCTCCACAAGCGGTAAAACAGCTCGGTCCGTTTCTCCACGCCCGTCTCCTGCAGCAGTTTCCACTCTGCCTTTGCGAAAAAACGCTCTGCCGTACGATCTTTGAAGGGGACCCATTTTTGGATATCCACTCCCACTTCTCCGTCGCTGACCCCACAGACCACATAGTCTCCGGAATGAGACAGATTAAATTTCTTCGGAAAATTTACAATCTGCGGTTTGCCCTGTTCTCCATATTCATAGGAAAAAGAGAAGGGGGGCGTCTGCTCTCTGAACATCCGCGCCTGCAGCACTGCAAGCAGTTCATCCTCTTCCAGGAACAGGATATCGGTATTCTCAATGCCTTCTATCAGATCCATTGCTATCTTTTGCAACAGCATTCCGGCGCCGAGACTGGCTGCTTTCGCTCCGGTCCCCTTTAACCGTTCTGTCTTGTTCCGTCGCACCGGATCCACACATTCCAATGCTTCCCGTAAGAAACTCTGTCTCGTCTCTTCCTCACAGGAATGCAGATGCAATACATAAATTCCTACAGCCATGTCCTTCTCCCGGCAGATCGCCATATCCATCCAACACAAAGGCTGTCGCATGAAAATTCCTGCGACAGCCTTATGATTATTCTTCCGGTTTTGCGGTGATCGCCAGATGCAGTTCGTCTAACTGCTTCTGTTCTACCGTACCCGGTGCTCCCATCATAATATCCATTGCGTTCTTGTTCATCGGGAAAGGAATGATCTCACGGATGCTTTCCTCACCACAGATCAGCATGATCATACGGTCTACGCCGGGAGCGATTCCTGCATGAGGGGGTGCTCCGTAGCAGAATGCATTGTACATGGCAGGGAACTTAGCCTTCACATCGGCTTCACCTAAGCCCACCAGCTCGAATGCCTTGATCATGATCTCCGGATCATGGTTTCTCACCGCACCGGAGGACAGCTCTACACCGTTGCAGACCAGATCGTACTGGTATGCCAGGATCTCTAAGGGATCCTGATTGTTCAGCGCGTCCATACCACCCTGGGGCATGGAGAACGGGTTATGACAGAATTCCAGCTCTCCGGACTCCTCGCCGATCTCATACATCGGGAAATCCACGATCCAGCAGAACTCATAGCAATCCTTCTTCATATGTTTCTCGCTGGCTGCACCCAACAGCTTTCTGTAGACACCTGCTGTCTTCTGTGCTTCCAGCTTCTTGCCTGCGGCAAGACCGACAAAGTCACCGTTCTTAAGACCTAATGCCTTGATGACTTCTTCCTTGCGGTCCTGTAAAAACTTGGAGATACCGCCTACGAACTCTCCGTTCTCATCTACACGGAACCAGAAGCCCTTGCGTGCAGTCTGTACCTCTACCTCTGCACAGATCGCGTCGATCTGCTTACGGGTAGCAGTGAAGTCATCTACAACGATAGCCTTTACAGTCTGACCTTCAAAAGCTGCAAAGCCGCAGCCCTGCATTACTTCCGTAGCATCTGTCAGCACCAGATCGATACGCAGATCCGGCTTGTCGGAACCGTACTTGTCCATAGCCTCCAGATAGGGGATGCGTACGAAAGGCGCCTTGGAAGCTTCTTTATAAATGCCATACTTTTCAAATACGGGAGGCAGCACCTGCTCTACGATGGAAAATACATCTTCCTGGGAAGCGAATGCCATCTCCATATCTAACTGATAGAACTCTCCGGGAGAACGGTCTGCTCTCGCATCCTCATCACGGAAGCAGGGAGCGATCTGGAAATAACGATCAAAACCGGATGCCATCAGGATCTGCTTGAACTGCTGGGGTGCCTGGGGCAGTGCATAAAACTTGCCGGGATGATTTCTGGCGGGAACCAGATAATCTCTCGCACCTTCCGGAGAGGAACAGGTCAGGATAGGAGTCGTGATCTCCATGAAATTCAAAGCATACATTCTCTGACGCAGTTCTGCCACGATCTGGCTTCTCATCACGATATTTTTCTTCATGTTCGGATTTCTCAGATCCAGGTAACGGTATTTCAGACGAGCATTTTCGTCTGCATCCTTGGACTGATTGATTTCAAAGGGAAGTGCATTGTAAATACATTTTCCCAGAATCTCGATCTTGTCTGGCACTACTTCAATCTCACCGGTGGGCAGATTAGTATTTTTGCTGGAACGCTCTCTGACCACACCTTCCACGGAGATCGTGGACTCCTTGTTGATGCCATCCATGACATTCATCATTTCCTCGGTCTCTACTACCAGCTGGGTGATTCCGTAGAAATCACGCAGAATGACAAAGCCGAGATTTTTGCTGACTTTTCTCATGTTCTCGAACCAGCCGACCAGTGTGACTCTCTCACCGACATTGCCGATCCGAAGTTCATTACAGTTATGTGTTCTGGACTGAATCATTGCTTTTGCTCCTTGTCTGTTGCTTTTATCTCTTTAATTCTTCCTTATAGAATTCCACGAATTCTTCGTAGCCTTCCTTATTCAGCTGTTCCTTCTGGAACTTCTTATTCTTCTTCATAATTGCAATATTGATCTGCTCTCCATTCTTACGTTTCTCATTTGCCTGCTGCAAAATCGTAAGCATCTTATCTTGTGGCATATTCTTTTCTACAAGATAAGCTGTCTTCTCGCCTTTGCCCGGCACCTGATAATCCTTCTCTAATAAGAGCATAACGATCCGTTCAAATCCGATTGAGAATCCGCAGGCTGGGGTATTCTGGCCGGTGAACTTACCGATCATTTCATCATAACGTCCGCCACCACCGACAGATCCACCAAACTCGTCCATGGAGATCTCGAAGATCGGTCCGGTATAATAACCCATTCCTCTTACTAACGTTGGATCAAATACAATCTTGAAGTCAGCAGACTTCGTAGCATCCACACTTGCCATGATCGTCTCAAGATCTTCTGCAACGCCTGTCTCTAAGTATTCCCCTAATGTCTCTTTCAGATAACGGACACCTTCTACGTCCTGACTCACGTTTGCAAACAGTGCAAGGCATTTTTCAACGGATTCCAAAGCAAATCCCTGCTCGATCAACTCCTCTTTTACACCATCCAGACCTATCTTATCCATCTTATCTAACGTAATGAATACATTGTCATAATCCGCTTCACCAAATCCACTGTAGGCTGCCATTGCCTTTAACATCTTACGGTTATTCAAACGGATCGTAAATTTCTCAAATCCGATCTTGCCAAGCAATGTAGTCGTTGCCGTGATCAGCTCGATCTCTGCTAAAATAGTCGGCTCACCTAAAATATCAATGTCACACTGCATGAACTGACGATAACGACCCCTCTGTGGACGGTCTGCTCTCCATACATTGCCCATCTGTAATGCCTTAAACGGACTTGGCAGATCATTTGCATTATTCGCATAATAACGCGAAAGCGGAAGTGTCAGATCGTAACGAAGACCTCCATCCACTAATACATTTGCATCCTCTGCTGCCTTTGGAACTGCTGCAGTTAACTTGTCACCACGTTTTAAGATCTTGAAGATCAGTTTCTCATTCTCTCCACCCTGATTTGAACTTAAATTCTCAATATGTTCTACACAAGGAGTCTCCATACTTGAAAAACCAAATGTCTTATATGTCTCCTTAATCTGTCCGATCACATAATCACGAATCTCCATCTCTCTCGGTAATATATCTTTCATACCTGTTACCGGTTTTTTCTTCATTGCCATCTTCTCATTTTCTCCTTTACCTGTTATCAATATACTAACTTGTCCTGCGTGTCTCCCTGCAATTCTCTGTTTGTAATCTCATCATATACTATACTCTGAAATGGCAGGAATACTTTCATATCAAAATGCCTTACCTCCTCGATCAGCAGTTCCACAGCGGTCTTACTGTCAAATGCCTTTCTATATGGACGGTCGGAAGTAAGTGCAACAAAGACATCACACACCCGCAATACCCTTGCACCAAGCGGGATCTCATCTCCCACCAGATTATCCGGATAACCGGTGCCGTCATAATTCTCATGATGATGAAGGATCATTTCGCAAATGCGATCCGAATATCCCTCCGCCTTCACGACTTCGTATCCAAGACCTGCATGCAGACGGACATACCGCATCTTTTCTACGTTCAACGTATCATCATCCCCACCGTACAGATAGGTGCTTGCTCTCAATTTGCCAATATCATGAAGCATTCCAGCCACTTCAATATCATGACAAAACTCCGGATCCAACTTCAGCTCTTTTGCTAACATTCCGGCCAGCCGGCTTACCTCAATTCCATGCGCAATCTCTGTTTTCAGGTCTTCTGTCAGATATGCCGACATTTCATCTACTTCAATCCCATCACGATCGATCTCTATCATCCCATCACCTCTTCAAACATCCGCCGTTTACGGTCAATCATCTCGTCAATCCGCTTAATGTACTCATCTACATTTTTTACATTCTCTACACGCTCAATCCGATTTTCCTTATGGAACACAAACTTCGATGATGCTCCTGCTCCCATGGCAAGAATATCTAATTTCTCTTCCATGATCAATATATTATAAATACATTCTTTTCCCTGTTGTGCATACCCGATATTCTCTAATTTCCCCGGAATATTCTTCTGCCGGTATAGATAATATGGCAACAAATCCATTCTTCTTGCACATGCATCTACCGCAAGCAGCATCTCATTGGTACTTCCCTTGATCAATGAATGATAACGTTCCATCTCTATGTTGAGATTTGCCGCACGCTTGATCGCTAACGAATGTACCGTAAGACTGTCCGGTCTTAATTGCTCAATCTCCGATAATGTATGTTCTACCTCTGCCATTTCCTCACCCGGAAGCCCTACGATCATATCCATGTTAATGTTCGTAAATCCTGCCTCACGAGCCATTGCATATGCCTGTCTGGTCTGTTCTACACTATGCGCCCTGCCGATCAGTTCAAGCGTTGCATCTGACATTGTCTGCGGATTAATACTGATGCGCTCCACACCAAGCTTACGAAGTACCAGTAATTTGTCCATTGTAATACTGTCGGGTCTTCCACATTCCACACAGAATTCCTTCACATACTGCATATCAAATGTATGCTGTAAATGCATAACCAGCTCTTCTAACTGAAGTGCAGACAAGGCACTTGGCGTTCCTCCACCGATATATATCGCAACTAACCGTTTCTTCCGGTATGCCGGAGCAGTTGCCACATATTCCATCTCCCGATACAACGCCTGCAAATATGCATCTACTTTATCCTCATAGGTTGCGATCGGATAAGATGTAAAGGAACAATACAGGCATCTTGATGGACAAAATGGTATACCTATATAGATGCAGTATTCGTGTTCATAATCAAAATCCCGGAATAATTCCTGTTCCCTCTTAGCAACCTCGATACAAATGTCTGCCTTTTGTGGAATGGTCAGATAGGTATCTGTATATAAATGCCGGATCTCCTCTTCCGTTGCTCCATGCTCGAGACGCTCCGTTGCAACCTTTGTTGGTCTTACTCCCGTCATACTTCCCCACGGCAACGTCTTGCCTGTGTATTCAGAAAGCATTTGATACAGTGCTGCCTTTAACGGATTTCTGGCAAGTTTCCGGTTGAGAAAATCTACCACAACCGTTTTCTCCTGATGATAACCATCCATATCTTCTAAACAATAAGTAACATACCCACCGCTTGCAACCTGTGTCTCAACATCCGAATCCATCGTGTATGTAACATATAATGAAAGTCTGGTACCATCCTCTTTGGTGACAACCTTCTCGTTATCAAAAAAAGCCTGCAGCATTGCCCGGATATCATTATTAAAATATTCCGCATTTTGTTCTAAATATATCATTCTTCATGTGCCCCGCAAACCATATTGCTCTTCTTCTCCCAGCCAATGGTGGTTCCATCCATATGTCCCGGAAAAATCTTCGTCTCGTCCGGCAAAGTATATAATTTCTGTCGGATGGAATCCAACAGTACCGTTCCATTGCCTGTCGGAAAATCCGTCCGTCCTACACTGCCGCAAAATAATGTATCTCCAACAATGGCTGATTGTAATTCCTCACAATAATAGCACATTCCGCCACTTGTATGTCCCGGTGTCAAAATGCAGGTAAGCGTTGTTCCGATAATGTCAATCTTCTGGCCATCCCGAAGCAGTTCATCCGCCTGCAACGTAATGGGAGTACCAAACATACCAGACAGGTTGGCTGATATATCATTCAGCACCTCTTCATTTTCCACCTTCGAAGCATATACGGGTACGTGAAATGTATTCCTTAACGCCTGCACTGCTCCGATATGATCATAGTGTCCATGTGTCAGAAAAATTCCTTTCAGTTGAAATTCAGGTGTATGGAAAATCTCTATAAGTGCCTCTTCCTCTGCAGCAGGATCAAACACGACACATTCGCCAAGATCATGATTTACTAAAATATAACAATTCGTCCCTAACTCTCCAACTGTTTTCCGAAAAATCTCTAAATCCGCCATCTATACGTCCTTTCTTATCGATCAGCCCACGCTACGCTCTACATCCAGTACTCCCGGTATCATGCGGATCTTCGAGATCACATGATTCAACTGATCGACTGTCTTAATATCAAATGATACGGTAAATGTTGCCCGTTCATTCTTGTTATTACTCTTACTGTTAATTGCCGTCACATTGATATTCGCCTCTGTAAATACCTTCGAAACATCAAACAACATACCGGTACGATCCGCCGCAAAGATACGGATCTCCGTGGAATACGTTGCTGTCGGATTATTTGCTGCATCTTCCTGCCACTCTGCATCGATCAGTCTGGACCGGTCAGTGTCATTCATTCCAACAATATTCACACAATCTGTCCGGTGAATGGATATTCCTCTTCCTCTTGTGACATATCCGACAATCTCATCACCCGGAACCGGAGAACAACATTTTGAAAAATGGACTGCCACATCATCAATACCATGAACCGTAATACCGCCTTTGGAATGATTAGTCCGGTGAAGATCTGCACTCTGATTCAACTGCTCTAACAGCTCATCCTCTGTCATCTGTGCTTTTTCTTCTTTGTGGTAGGTCTCCATCAATTTGTTCATGACCTGGCCTTCTTTTAATGCACCATGACCAATTGCTGCCAGTACAGAATCCCAGTCGCGGAAATTATACTTCACCATAACCGCTTTCAACAGCTCCGGTTTGGAATATGTTGCGTAATTATACCCTTTGGCTTTGCAATATTGCGATAACAGTTCTTTTCCTCTGCTGATATTATCTTCCTTAAATTCCTGCTTAAACCACTGATTGATCTTATTTCTTGCCTGTGCTGATTTGACTATTGCCAGCCAGTCACGGCTCGGTCCTTTTGAGTTCTGTGAGGTGATGATCTCAACGCGGTCACCATTTTGCAGATTATAAGTTACCGGAACCT